>Ga0268266_10000973_pt1 | contig 36388 bp, 39 predicted proteins | sample KBSS13metaG_FD_190356 | JGI IMG/M metagenome (GOLD analysis project Ga0268266, IMG submission 190356) | Switchgrass rhizosphere microbial communities from Kellogg Biological Station, Michigan, USA - KBS S1-3 metaG (SPAdes) (version 2) | ecosystem: Host-associated > Plants > Roots > Rhizosphere...
GTCGCCTACGCGCTCGAGGCCTCGATCTTCGTCACCGGCGCCGCCGTGCAGTGGCTGCGCGACGGGCTCGGGATCATCGAGGAGGCGGGCGAGAGCGAGGCGCTCGCCGCTTCGCTGGACTCCAACGACGGCGTCTACTTCGTCCCCGCCCTGACCGGACTCGGCTCGCCGCACTGGGACCCCTACGCGCGCGGCACGATCGTCGGCCTCACCCGCGGCAGCGGCCGGGCGCACCTGGCGCGGGCGGCGCTGGAGGCGATCGCCTATGAGACCGTCGATGCGGTCCGCGCCCAGGAGGCGGCCTGCGGCAAGCGGCTCGAGCTGCTGCGCGCCGACGGCGGCGCCACGGTCAATCGCTGGCTGATGCAGTTCCAAGCCGACGTTCTCGGTGTACCTGTCTCCGTGCCCGCGATCTCCGAGACGACCGCCCTCGGCGCCGCCTACCTGGCCGGCATTGCGACGGGCGCCTGGACGGTCGAGGGCGTGGCGGAGATGTGGCGCGAGGCCGATCGCTACGAGCCGCGGATGGAGGCGGCGCAGCGGGAGGAGCTGCTGGCCGACTGGCGCCGGGCGCTGGAGAGGTCGCGCGGATGGGCGAGATGAAGCCGCAGGTCTACAAGGACCCGCGCCCAGCCGAGTACTTCGACCAGTTTCACGCCGCCGCCCGCAAGGGGGTGGGCTGGACCTACACGTTGGCGCGGATCGTCCTCACCCTGCCGACGCTGCTGCTCTGGCGGGTGCGGGCGATCGGGGTGAAGAACGTCCCCAAGGACGGTCCCCTGGTCCTCGCCCCAAACCACTTCAGCCAGATGGACCACTTTTTCGTCGGGCTCTACCTGCGGCGGAAGATCCGCTTCATGGCCAAATCCCAGCTCTTCGGCCCGCCGGTCCTCACCTACATCTACAAGCACGGAGGGGTCTTCCCGGTCCGCCGCGGCCACCACGACGAGGAAGCCTTCGAGACCGTGCGCCAGCTGCTCGACCAGGGCGAAATGCTCCTCGTCTACGCCGAGGGTGGCCGCTCCCGCTCCCAGCAGCTCGGTGAGCCGAAACCCGGCATCGGCCGCATCGCCCTGGAATCCGGCGTGCCGATAGTCCCGGTTGCGATCAAGGGCTCGGAGCGAGCCCGCCAGTGGAAAAGGCTCCGCTTCCCCAAGACCACCGTCCAGTTCGGCGAGCCGCTCGTCTTCGGGGTCGAGGCCTCGCCCAGCCGCGAGCGTCAGCTAGAGGCCGCGACCGACATCTTCGGACGGATCCGACTATTGCACGAGAAGTCCTGACCCGTGCAATTTTGCGGGCGCGATACGCGAAGCGTCTTGGCAGATGCTGGGAAAAGCGGAGCCACTCCCCATCGAAACGCCGCTTTCACATCCTAAAAACTCCGGCATTTTTGACCGGCGGCCCTTGGCCCCGTTAGTCATCTTGCCGTAATCGCCAGATCCCGGGGTGGGGGTGTCAACGCCCCCGTCACCCGGGCACAAGAAAGGTAAATCATGAGCAAGAAGATCATGCTGCTCGCCCTTGCGGCGGTCAGTGCAGCTATGTTCGCGCTGCCGGCAGCCGCCTCAGCGCAGGAATGGCATATTGACAACGTCGCGTCCTTCTCGGGGACATTCGGCCTCAGCACTCTCACGGCAAAAGAAGAGCCCACGATCACATGCGAAGGGCCCAACCACGTGACTGGAAGCTTCGACGCCGGAAGCACCACAACAGGCAAAATCCACCTGGATTTCACAGCCTGCCACACCAAAGACCCGATCTTTGGTTCCACAATCAAATGTCGGACCACGGGCAGTGCGCTCGACAATACAATTACAACGAATGGTACTTTCCATCTCGTGACAATCGGCAACGTTAAAGGGATCCTGGTTACACCCGAACCGACGTCCGTCGTATGTGCGGGTATCTCCACTGTGAAAGTTGCAGGTAACCTGCTTGGCACAGTCACGAGCCCCGCTTGTGAAACCGAATCGACCAAAATCGTGACCAAATTCACCTCTGCTGGAGCGGTTCAGGAACACAAGACCTACACAGGGAAAACCTACAACCTGACCTCTCAAACAGGTGAAGGGGCGATCAAGGAAGCCGGCCTGAACGCCGAAGCCACTTTGGAATCGGCAACCCCCGGCAAACTTACATGTACATAGGTTCCTAAGGAGCTAACGTACTTGTATGGGCGCGGGACTTCAGTCCCGCGCCCTTTTTTAGCACTCACGGAGTCGCCTCCGAGATCCTCGGATGCATGCGAGCAACGCAAGAAGACTTGACCGTGCAAGTTTGCGCGTGTGGCCCAATACAAGTCAAGGCGCATTACCTCAGTGGCATTCCGTCCTCTAGCTAAGCATACTCAGGTGTTCTTGACTGACGGCCCCGCCCCAACTACTCCTTTTCGCCTCAAAGACAAAGGTCTGGCACAGGCCGATCAGGCCACTCCGCCGGACATCACAAGGAAGGCAAGCATGATCAAGAAGACGATGCTGCTCGTCCTGGTGGCGATCAGTGCAGCGATGTTCGCTCTTCCAGCGGCCGCCTCGGCCCAGGAAGCCCACATAGACAATGTTACGTCCTTGACGGCAACATTTGGCCTCTTTTCCTTCACGGCAACGAGCGAGCCATTGTGGACATGCGAAGGACCCAACCACGTCACCGGCAGCTTCGACGCCGGCAGTACCTCGACAGGAAAACTCGAATACGATTTCACAGGATGTCACACCAAAGATCCAGTCTTTGGTTCCACAATCAAATGCCGGACCACCGGAAGTCCGCTTGACAACACAATGAGATGGACCGGCGCATTCCACATCATCACAATCAACAACAAACCAGCGATTCTTGTGACACCGGCAGCGACCTCAATGACTTGTGGGGGTGTCACCACCATTAAATTTGGTGGCAATCTCATCGGCACAATCACGAGTCCGGCTTGTGGAGCTGAAGCGGTCAAATTCGGAGCCAGCTTCAAATCCTCCGGTGCGGTTCAGGAACACAAGACCTACACAGGGAAAACTTACAACCTGACCTCTCAGACAGGGGAAGGCGAAATTAAGGAAGCTGCGTGGAACGCCGAAACAACGTTCGAATCTGCGACCGCGGGCAAACTTACATGCACATAGGCGCTGAGCCTTCACGCATATAACGGTGGCGCGGGACTCGGTCCCGCGCCCCTATGCTCCAGGTTGTGTCACACATGGTTGCGGCGGGGATCGCTATTCGTGCCGCGGATTGAAAGCTGCGTAGAAGTCCGGATCGTGACCCGGCGTGATCACCGCGTCGGGGAACTGAGAGCGGAAGAGGCGCAGCTCCTGCAGGGAGCGGCGGAAGTTATGGGCGTCGGCGGGGCGCGGCGGTTCCGGCAGCGATTTGTCGAGCTGGCCGAGCATGTACATCGCGTCGCCGCCGATGACGAAGTCGCGCTCGGCGAGGTGGGCGATCACCGACATGTGGCCGGCGCTGTGGCCGGGGGTGTAGGCAAGGCGGATCGAGCCGTCGCCGAAGAGATCGAAGGTGCGCCCGAAGCTGGCGTAGGAGTCGACGATGTCGCGGTTGAAGTCGACCGTGCGGTACTCGAAGGCGTAGTCGAAGTGGGCGCGGCGGTAGCCGTTCAGCAGCGGGCTCGGGCCGTGCGCCGCCGCCTGCCACTCGTTCTCGCTGACGACGAAGGTCGACTTGGGGAACTCGGAGATCGCCGAGGTGTGGTCGAGGTGGAGGTGGGTCATCACGACGACCGGGATCTCGCCAGGGTCGAGGCCGCGCTCCCGCAGCTGCGAGGGGACGTCTTCGCCGGCGGCGAGCGTCGGCTTGCCGGAGCGGGCGGCGAGCGTGCCGAAGTTCTCCTTCGGGTCGGTGGCGATCGAGGGATGCAGGCCCGTGTCGACGAGGATCGCGCCGGCGCTCGGGTGGCGGATCAGGAAAGCCGGCACCGGGACCACGTTTTCCTTCGACCCCAGCAGCAGCGCCTTCGCCAGCTTCGCGGTGATCAGGCGGCCGCCGGGGCTGACCATCATCTCGCGTGGGAAGTCGACGTGGCCGGCGATCAGCGGCTCGACCGTGACGGTGGCGCCGCGGGTGCCGCCGGCAAGCGGCTCGTGCAGGGGATGCGGTTCGACGCTTATGCCCATGACCAAGGCAATCTACGCGGCTCGGCTTGGCTATAGGCTCCGCCGTCGATGGCTGAAAGCGACCGTTCGCGGATCTTCAGAGACGGTTTGCTCGAGGGGCAGGTCTGCGTCGTCTCCGGCGCCGGCAGCGGCCTCGGGCGCGAGACGGCGCTGGAGCTGGCGCGCCTCGGCGCCACCGTCGTCGCCTGCGGGCGCCGCGAGGAGCCGCTGGCCGAGACGGCAGAGCTCGCCGCCGGACTGGCGGGGACCTTCGAGCACGAGTGCCTCGACATCCGCGAGGAGGAGCCCGTCGGGCGCTTCTTCGACGGTCTGCTGGAGCGCCACGGTCGGCTCGACGTCCTCGTCAACAACGCCGGCGGCCAGTTCCTCAGCCCGGCCGAGGCGATCTCGCCGAAAGGGTTCAAGACGGTGATCGACCTCAACGTGATGGGGACCTGGCTGATGACCCACGCCGCCGCAACCAAGGCCTTCATTCCCCAGGGCGGCGGCAAGGTCCTCAGCGTCACCCTCTCGCCCCACAACGGGATGCCGGGCATGGTCCATTCCGGCGCTGCCCGGGCGGCGGTCGAGAACATGATGCGCACGCTGGCCGTCGAGTGGGCGCGGTTCGGGATCAAGACCGTCGCCCTCGCGGCCGGTCAGTTCGCGACCGAGACGCTGCTGACCAAGTATCCGCAGGTAGTAGTGGACAACCTCGAGCGCTCGATCCCGATCGGCCGCGCCGGCCGCCCGGAGGAGATGGCCTGGCTCGTCGCCTACCTCGCCTCACCCGCCGGCGACTTCTACTCAGGCACGACGATCACGATCGACGGCGCCCGCGATAACTGGGCCGGCCCGTGGCCACCCGAGGCGATTGCGAACGAGTCCGGCGACCCGGTCGCCGAGGAGCGCCGCGCAAAGTGAGCCGAGCCGCTAGCGCGGCTCGAGGATGACCATCTGTATTTCGCGCCCCTGGCTGCGCTTCTGGTAGGTGCGGTAGCCGGGCCAGGCCTCTTCGGCCAGCGGCCAGAGGCGGTCCCGCTCCTCTTTGGTCGCGACACGGGCGCGAACCGGCAGCCGCTCCTTGCCGACCTGGACGGTCGTCTCCGGGTTGGCTTTTAGGTTGTAGAGCCAGGCGGGGTGCTTGGGGTATCCGCCTTTGGATGCGACGAGGACGACGTCCTCGCCGTCGCGGACGTAGAGCAGCGGCGCGGTGCGCTTGACGCCGCTCTTGGCGCCAACGTGGTCGAGCAGGCACATGCTCCCGGGCACGCCGGGGATCCGCTCCCCGATCCGCCCTCCCGTCGCCCGGTAAGCGCGGGTGTGCAGGCCGGCGACGCGGGTGAGAGCAGGCCAGATCCGGTCCGCCACCTCGAGGTAGAGGACCTTCGGCCTGCTCTCTTGCGCCGTGTCGCTCAGGTGTACATCCCCCCGAACATGCCGCCGGTCACGTTGAGGACCTGGCCGTGCATGTAGTTGGCGAGCGGCGAGCTGAGGAAGAGGACCGGGCCCGAGGCCTCCTCCGGGGTCGCCGGGCGGCCGAGCGGGATGATCGCCGAGGCCATCGCCCGCATCTGCTCGGGGATGCCGAGCTCGATCTTCTCGCCGGTCGGCGAGGTCATCTCTTCGCCGGCCTCTTTGGCGGCGGTGAGGCGGGTTTCGACGAAGCCGAAGGCGACCGCGTTGACGTTGATCTTGAACTGGCCCCACTCCTTGGCGAGGGTTTTCGTCAGCCCGACGACGCCCATCTTCGCGGCCGAGTAGTTGACCTGGCCGGCGTTGCCCATCATCCCCGAGGTCGAGGAGGTGTTGACGATCTTGCGGAAGACCTCTTTGCCTTCGTTGCGCTCGGCCTTCGCCGCCTCGCGCCAGGCCGGGGCGAGAGCCCGGGCGACCCGGAAGGGGACGATCGTGTGGATGTCGAGCATCGCCTGGAACTGCTCGTCGCTCATCTTGTGGGCGACGCCGTCCCAGGTGTAGCCGGCGTTGTTGATGCAGATGTCGACCGTGCCGAAGGCGTCGGTGGCGGCCTTGACCAGCTCGTCGGCGGCGCCCTCCTTGGTCAGGTCGCCGGCGAAGACAGCGGTCTCGCCGTCGATCTCGCTCGCGGTCTGCTGCGCGACGTCGGGGTCGAGGTCGTTGATCAGCACCTTCGCGCCCTCGGCGACGAACAGCTCCGCGGTGGCGCGTCCGATGCCGCGCGCCGAACCGGTGACGATCGCGGCTTTCCCATCCAGAAGTCCCATTACTACGCCTCTCCTTCGATCGGTGAAAAGTCGGCCGGGAGGCTATCGGGATCGGGGCCTACTGGTTGACTGGCCAGTCGGTCGTGCTGGACGGCGCTCAGCCGAGGCGTACGCCGCCGTCCTCGGTCACGGTCCAGTGCGGGTTGTGGGCGATCTCCCAGGGGTGCCCGTCGGGGTCGACGAAGACGCCGCTGTATCCGCCCCAAAAGGTCTCCGCCGGCTCGCGGCCGATCCGGGCGCCCGCGGCTCGGGCCTCCTCGATCGCCGCGTCGACCTCCGCCGGCGAGGCGAAGTTGAGCGCCAGGGTGGTGCCGCCCCAGCCGCCGCCGTCGGCGACGGCGCTGTCCTCGGCCAGCTTGGCCCGGTCCCAGAGGGCGACGACCATCTCGCCGGCCTGGAAGAAGACGACGTCGTCGCCGGGCTCGGCGCCGGTCCGCCAGCCGAGCGCTTCGTAGAAGGCGCGGGAGCGGGCGAGGTCGCCGACGCCGAGGGTGATCAGGCTGACGCGCTGCTTCATATGGGCGACGTTAGCGGACGAACTTGCGCCCAATTTGCTCCTGAGCATCAAGTTTCGGCTTTGTTAGCCGATGCACATGTTTAAGATGCCGCGGATGCCTTCTGCCCCAGGCCGCAAGCTCGTGGTCGGCTTGCTTCTGGTGATCGCCCTGATTGTCCTGGTGATCCCCAGCGCCGCCACGCCCGCTCGCAAGATCGTCATCTACGGCTCCAGCAAGGGGTCGACCCTGACCCTGAGCAAGAAGCACCACGGCAAGATCATCGTCGTCAAGGGGCGGATGGCCCACCAGCGGCCACGTGGCTGCCACTTCACCAAGGGCCACCGCAAGGCCATCTGCCGCACCCGGGGCGTCCACCGGATCGAACTGCAGATGGGCCGCCACGGCGACATGGTCCGCGTCAAGGACAAGATGCCCTTCCCCCTCGTGGTCTACCTGGGCCCGGGCTCGGACAAGTTCGTCGGCAACGCCGAGCGGGACTTCTGCTTCCCCGGCGGAGCTCGACGCAACCGCTGCGTTGGCCGCGGCAACAACGACGTCTGCATCACCGGCAACCGCAACAGCGACTGCGTCGGCGGCGGCGGCAACGACTACTGCCGCCACGGCAACGGCAGCGACGGATGCTGGGGCGGCCGCGGCAACGACATCTGCATCATGGGCAGGGGCCAGGACGGCTGCCATGGAGGCCCTGGCCGCGACCGCCTCTACGGCGGCCCCCAGGCCGACCAGCTCTACGGCGGCCGCGGCTGGGACTACTGCAACGGCCAGCGCGGCTGGGGCAAGTCCCACCGCTGCGACGCCGGCCCGCGCCGCTAGCCGCGCGCATCCCTCTCCCTCTCGGCGCTAGGGCGCGAGGCCGGCGCGCAGGTCCTGCACGCGCTGCGCGGAGGCTTCGAACTCCTCGGCGTCCAGCGAGCCCGTCCGCAGCTCCCCGGCCAGCGCGCGGCGGGCCTGCTCGGCCGGTCCCGGTTCGGTGAAGAGGAGCAGGTCGCAACCGGCCCGGGCCGCCGCCACCCCGGTCTCGGCCGGGTCGCCGTAAGCAGCGACCGAGACGGTGTCGAGGGCGTCGGTCATCACCACCCCGCGGTAGCCGAGCCGGTGGCGCAGCTCGCCGCTGACCAGGGCACGGGAGAACGCCGCCGGCTGCGGCGAGAAGGACGGATATATGCCGGCCGCGACCATCACCATCTCGCCGCCGGCCGCGGCGTAATGTCGGTACGGAGCCTCGTCGACAGCGCGCAGGCGCGCCTTCGAGAGCCCGATCCGGCCGACTTCGGTGTCGGTGTCGTCGAGGGAGGCGCCGAGGCCGGGGAAGTGCTTCGCGGTCGCCGCGACGCCGGCCTGCTGCAGCCCTTCGGCGAAGGCGACGCCGACCGCGGAGACCCGCGCTGCGGAAGTGCCGTAGCCCCGGTAGGTGTCGGCGATCGGCGAGCCGGGGCGGGGGACGTCGAGGACCGGGGCGATGTCGACGTTGACGCCGACGCTGCGCAGGTTGCGGCCGGTGCGCCGGCCTTCGCGGCGGGCGAAGACCGCGCCCCGGGCCCCGATTTCTTCGGCCGAGTGGAAGGGAGCGCCGTCGATCCGCTTCACCAGGCCCCCCTCCTGGTCGATCAGGATCAGCAGCGGGTCCCGCATCCCCGCGGGCCGCGGGACCCTCTGCAGGGAGGCGATCAGCCGCCGGGCGTCTCCCCGGGTGGGAATGTTTTCCTCGTAGAGGACGACGCCGGCGACCCTTCCCCCGCGGATTGCCTCGCGCAGCGCCGAGGGAACCGCGGTGCCGTTGAAGCCGGCGACGATCCGCGCCCCCGCCAGCTCGCCGGGGGACGGCGAAGAGGTGCGGTCAGGCGATGGGGCGACCGGCTCGGGGCTGCTGCCGGTCGTGTCGCCGTCGGCTGCCGTGCCACAGCCGAACCCCGCCGCCAGCGAGACAGCGAGGGCGACGACGCAGAGGCCGATCGCCACTCCCCGCCGGCGCCTCTCAGCTCGCTCCATCGCGCCGATACTAGGCGTCCGGGGCGATTCCTAGGGTGCGTCCCGATGCCCCCCTTGATCACCGTCGAGGAGGCCCGCGCGTACGGGCGCCTCACCGACCACACCGAGATCGAATCCCTGGTCGAACGCGCCTGGGAGGTGCGGGTCGAGAACTTCGGCGACTCGACTGACATGTGCTCGCTGGTCAACGCCAAGTCCGGGGGCTGCGCCGAGGACTGCGGCTTCTGCGCCCAGTCCCGCTACGCCGAGGCGGACACGCCGATGCACGCGATGATGGAGCCGGAGCAGCTGCTCGAACACGCGAAAGCGGCCGAGGCGGCGGGCGCCCACCGCTTCTGCATGGTCACCCAGGGCCAGGGGCTCTCGAAGCGGGACTTCCAGAAGGTCCTCGAGGGAACGCGGCTGGTCGCCGAGCAGACCAACCTCAAGCGCTGCGCCTCGATCGGCCACATGTCGGCCGAGCGGGCCAAGGCGCTGAAGGAGGCCGGCGTCCAGCGGGTGCACCACAACGTCGAGTCGGCCCGGTCCTACTACCCGGAGGTCTCGACCACGGTCCGCTACGAGGGCCGGCTGCGGACGATCCAGGCGGTCAAGGAGGCCGGACTTGAGACCTGCGTCGGCGGCATCCTCAACCTCGGTGAGACCGAGGAGCAGCGGGTCGAGATGGCCTTCGAGCTCTCCGAGATCAACCCCACCTCGGTGCCGATCAACCTCCTGATCCCGAAGGAGGGAACGAAATTCGGCGACCGCGAGGTGATGGACCCCTGGGAGGTCGTGAAGTGGATCGCGATCTTCCGGCTGATCATCCCCGGCGCCCTCTTCCGCCTCTGCGGCGGCCGGGTCGAGAACCTCGGCGAGCTGCACGGCCTGGCGGTCAAGGCCGGCTTGAACGGGGTGATGATGGGCAACTTCCTCACCACGCTCGGCGCCGAGCCGGCCGAGGACCGGGCGATGTTCGAAGAGCTCGGCCTCAACGTCGCCCGCCAGCCCGACAACGGCGCCAACCCGCGGCCCGACAACCGCTCCGGCTGGCTCGAGGGCGAGGCACCGGAGACGCCGATCGACGAGCTGATCGACAGCCAGGACGAGGCGAACTTCTGGGATCCCTCGACGCAGCTGCGCGTCGTCAAGAAGGCGAAGAAGCCGCCTTCCTACCCACGGGCGGCGTGACCGACGTCGCCGAGCGGCTCGACGAGCTCCGCGAGCGGGGGCTCCACCGGCGACTGCGCCTGATCGAGGGGCCCCAGGGACCAAGCGTCACGCTCGACGGCCGCCCGGTCCTCCTTCTCTGCTCCAACAATTATCTCGGCCTCGCCGACCGCGCCGAGGTGCGCGAGGCGGCGGCGGAGGCGGCGCTGCGCTGGGGCGCCGGGGCGGGGGCTTCGCGCCTGATCTCGGGCAACATGGAGCCCCATGGGGATCTGGAGCGCCGGCTCGCCGGCTTCAAGGGCTACGAAGCCTCCCTCCTTTTCGGATCTGGCTACCTCGCCAACACCGGCGTCATCGCCGCCCTGGCGGGCCGCGACGAGGTCGTCTTCTCCGACGAGCTCAACCACGCCAGCATCGTCGACGGCTGCCGCCTCTCCCGCGCCGAGACCTTCGTCTACCGCCACGGCGACGTCGAGCACCTCGGTTGGGGCCTGCGTCGCGCCGGCGAGCGTGCCGCGCTGATCGTCAGCGACGGCGTCTTCTCGATGGACGGCGACGTGGCGCCGCTGGCGGAGCTGCTGGAGCTGGCGCGGGGTCACGGGGCGCGGCTGATGGTCGACGAGGCCCACGCGACCGGCGCCGTCGGCCCGGGCGGTCGCGGCTCGGTCTCTGCCGCCGGCCTGAGCGGCGAGGTCGACGTCGTGGTCGGCACCCTCGGCAAGGCGCTCGGCTCCTACGGCGCCTATGTCTGCGCCGACGCCGAGACGATCGAGCTCCTGGTCAACACCGCCCGCCCTTTCATCTTCTCGACCGCGCCGCCGCCGGCCGCGGCCGGCGGGGCGCTGGCGGCGCTGGCGATCCTCGAAGCCGAGCCGGAGCTGGTCGAGCGGCTGCAGTCGAACGCCGCGACGCTGCGCACCGCCCTCGGCGCCGAGGGGCTGGGCGTCGGCGCCTCGGCGACGCAGGTGGTCCCGGTCGAGATCGGCGCTGCGGAGACGACGATGGAGCTCTGCGAGCGGGCGATTCGGCGCGGGGTCTTCGCCCAGGGGATCCGGCCGCCGACGGTGCCCGAGGGCTCCTCCCGGCTGCGCTTCACGGCGATGGCGACGCACCGGCCCGAGGAGCTGGTCGGGGCCGCGCGCGAGGTAGGCGCCGCCGCCCGTGAGCTCGGGCTCGTCGCCTCCGAGCCACTGGCCGCCTGAGACCGTGGCCGACGGCGTCTTCGTCACCGGCACCGGCACCGAGGTCGGCAAGACCGTGGTCGCCGCGGCGATCGCCCGGACCCTGGCCGCCGAAGGGAAGCGGGTGGCCGTCTTCAAGCCGGCGGTCACCGGCCTCGACGAAGGGGTCGAGACCGACCACGCGCTGCTGCGCCGCGCCTCCGGGTCGACCCAGGGCGACGAGGAGATCGCCCCCTACCGCTACGGCCCCCCGGCCTCGCCGCACCTCGCGGCGAGGCTCGCGGGCGAGGAGATCGACCCCGAACGCCTGCGGCAGACCGCTGCCGCAGCGGCCACCGGCGCCGATGCGATCGTCTGCGAGGGAGTTGGCGGCCTCCTCGTCCCCCTCTCCCCCACCTACCTCGTCCGCGACCTCGCCGCCGACCTCGGCTACCCCGCCGTCGTCGTCGCCAGCCCAGGCCTGGGAACGATCAACCACACCCTGCTGACGCTCGAAGCCGCCCGCGCCGCCGGGTTGGAGGTGGCAGCCGTAGTCCTCACCCCATGGCCCGAGGAACCAACCGAGATCGAGACCTCCAACCGCGAGACGATCGCCGCGCTGGGCGCCGCCCCGGTCCAAACCCTCCCCCAGCTTGACCTGGCCGCACCGGCCACCTGGCCCGCCCTGCGGATCTAGACGATCACGTCGAGGCTGCCCTCGGAAAGCTCGACGGTAAAGCCAGCCTGCTCGGCGATGGCCGCGGCGGACCCTGGGTCCTTTGGCGGCTTCTTCGCCCTCAGCAGTGCCCGCGCGACGTCGCCACGCATGGCCTTCGCCATGTGGGAGACCGCCTTCCGCTCCCCGTCCACCTCGGTGAAGGCGCGCACCGAGAGCAACGCCGCCCGCTGCGGCTTCCAGGCCGGCGCGTAGGCGCCGGAGCGCATGTCGACGACCAGTTCTCCCTCCGCGTCGGGCAACGCCTCGGCCAAAGCCGGCCGCCAGTAGGCGTTCGGCGCACCGAACCCCTTCAACCGGGTCTTCGGCGGGAACTTGTAATAGGGAATCCGGTCGTCGGGCCGCAAGAATCCCCAAAGCGCGCTGGCGATCAATACCCGCTTGCGCGCCTTCGCCGGCAGCTCCGCCAGCTCGAGCCGTCCGTAGAGGACACCGGTGTAGACGGCGGACGCCGGCGCCGCCGGTGTCTGCCGCAGCCCAGGATCGAACGCGTCGACCAGCGGCGCCCGCTTCGCCGACAGCTCCTCGGCGAACACGAGCGAGTCAAGATCGAGTGGCTCACCCGTCTCCGGGCGAGCCTTTCCTTCAGACGGCGGCAGCAGGATCAACATCGGGCGGCAGCCTATGCCGCCCGATGTGCCAACGACTATGCGGGCTGCGCTGCCTCGCGCTCCTCGGCGGCGATCGCCTCGCCGCCGGGATTCGCCTCGGCGGTTGCCGCCTCGAGGCTCGTGTGTCCCTTGGCTTTCGCCCGGATCGCCGTCGCCCCGATCAGCGCCCCGACCAGGGCGACGAAACCGGAAACAGTCATCGCGTGGCTGACCGCGTAGACGAACGCTTCGTTGCCCGCCACCGTGATCTCCTTCACCTGCGCCGCGTCGAGCCCTGACACTTTCGGCACCGTGCCGCCGCCGAGCTGGTCGGAGATCGACTGCCGCTGGGCCTCGGTGACCCCGGACCCGCTCAGCAGCGTGTCGAGCTTGGAGCTGACCAGGCCCTGGAAGATCGCTCCGGTGACGGCGATGCCGAGGCTGCCGCCGACCATGCGGAACATCGAGAGCACCCCGGAGGCGATCCCGGCTTTCTGCACCGGCACCGCGTTCATCGCGGCGCTGGTCATCGGCGACATCGTCATCGCGACGCCGATGCCGAGCAGCATGAACCCGGGCAGCAGGTCGAGGTAGGACGAGTCGACCGCGATGCCGCTGAAGCTGAACAGCGAGGCGGCGACGATCAGCAGCCCGCCGGCGATCAGCCAGCGCGGCCCGAAGCGGTCAGAGAGCCGTCCCGCGACCGGGGCAACGCCGACGATCATCAGCGTCGAGGGCAGGAACCTGATCCCCGCCTCCAGCGGCGAGTAGCCGAGGATGTCCTGCATGTAGAGGGCGAGGAAGAAGAAGACGCCCATCATCGCGAAGGTGATGATCAGCGCCACGCAGACCGAGGCGAGGAAGTTGCGGTCGCTGAGCAGGTCGAACTGCACCATCGGCGCCTTGACCCGGTTCTCGACGAAGACGAAGGCGGGCAGGGCGATCGCGGCGAGCCCGAGCAGGGCGACGATCTGGGTCGAGCCCCAGCCCCAGGCGTTGCCCTCGACCAGGGCGAGGACAAGCGCGGTCAGGCCGACGGTAAGGACCGCGACGCCGGCGTAGTCGACCTCGCGGCCGACCGAGGTGTCGCGCGACTCGCGCACCGCGAACAGCGTCGCCGCGACTGCCCCGATCGCGACCGGGATGTTGATGTAGAAGATCGCCCGCCAGCTGACGTGCTCGGTCAGGAAGCCGCCGAGCACCGGCCCGACGGCCAGCGCCAGAGCCGAGACGCCGGCCCAGGTGCCCATCGCCTTGCCGCGCTCGTGGGCGGGGAAGGCGTCGGTGATGATCGAGAGCGTCCCCGGCATCATCAGCGCCGCGCCGACACCCTGGACGACGCGGCTGATGACCAGCGCGGTCTCGTCGGGGGCGAAGCCGGCGGTCGCCGAGGAGAGGGCGAAGATGACCACGCCGGCGAGGAACATCCGCCGCCGGCCGAAGATGTCGCCTAGCCGGCCGCCGGTCGCCAGCAGCACGGCGAAGGACAGCGTGTAACCGTTGATCGTCCACTCGAGGCCGCTGATCGAGGCCCCCAGGTCCTGCTGGATCGACGGCAGCGCGACGTTCACGACCGTGTTGTCGAGCATGATCATGAACAGCGCGAAGCACATCGCTCCGAGCGTCCACCACTTGCGGTTTTCGTCGGTGATCAGGTGGCGGTAACGGGTCAAGCGCGCTCACTTCCTTTCAGAGCCTCGTAAGTCTGGGCGAGGTCCTCGCGCTCCATCAGCGACTCGACCGCGGCGTCGAGCTTGCGTCGCTGCGCCGCGGTGAGGGTGGTCACGAAGGCCTCGATTCCGGTCAGCCGGACGGTGACGATCTTGGCGACGAGGTTCTTGCCCTTGGCGGTGATCTTCACCCGGCGCACCCGGCGGTCGTCCGGGTCCTCGACCCGCGTCGCCAGCTTCGCCTTGACCAGCGCGTCGACGGCGCGGCTCATCGAAGGAACCGAGACGCCGAACAGCTCGGCGAGGTCGGAGACCTGCCAGGCCTGGTCGTTGCCGCCGAGGCCGCCGAGCTCGAGCAGCGCCTTGCACTGGGTCATCGAGAGACCGGTCTCCTCTATGACGCGTAGCTGGTTGCCGCGGTCGTAGAGGAAGACGTGGTGCAGGAGCGCCGCTATGCGGGCAGTGGTGTCAGTCGCCTCTATCGTCGTGTTCATCACGACAATAGTTGCACACGCACAACCTTTTCAGTTAGGCAATAATTGTTCGTGTGATGGATATCACGCCTATCCCTTCTATGTAGAAGCGAAATCGGTCCCTGGCCCGCCCTAGCTTCCCGGCCTGCAAATGACAAACGGCCGGGGCGACTGCGCTAACAGCCCCCCGGCCTTGGCACAGGAAGGTGGACTTCCCATGCAGGACAAGGCTAAGTCAGCGGACCCCGCTGGCGAGGATCGAAAGTACGAGGGGGCAGTTCTCGCCCACATCATCGCCACGCATCCGGCCACCCTTCGCCTCTCGGATCTGCTCCGGGAACTGGGCGACCCGCAGGACTTCAGCGAGCGGGACGCGGTGGAAAGGGCGGTTCGGGCACTCGTCAAAGGCGGGTTGCTGTTCAGGTGCGAGGACGCGGTTCTGCCGACGCGGGCGGCGCTGTACGTCTCCGAGTTGGGGTTGGCATGAGCGGCAGCGAGCCCGCCATCCCGAGCCTGCCGGATGGCATCACGTTCTCAACGGCAGCCGAGCGGTTCGGCTGGAACCTGCGGCTGGCTCGACACAGGTCGAGGCTCAGGCAGCAGGATCTGGCCGACCGGATGGGGATCGCCCAGGCCGGGATATCCCTGTGGGAGAGGGGGTTGTGCATGCCCCGGGAAAGATCTGTCTGGCGGCTCGCAGACGCGCTGGAGGTAGAACCCAGCGACCTACTCCGGGGAACCGAGGGATTCGCCAGCTAGCCTGTCCCTGTGGCTGGCGAGCGCCGTAAGCAAAAGACGGACAAGGGTCTAGAGATCCCCGTCCCGACCAAGGGGGAGTTCGACGCCGCTATGCGGAAGGTCGCTCCCCCAGCAGGTCGTAAACGCCCTGCCGGGATAGACCGGCCTCAGAAGCAATCCGAGTGATTGAGACGCCCGCCTCGCGGGCGTCTCGCACGTAGCCGCGCAGATCGTCGGTCGCCTGCCGTTTGGTCGCGTCGGCCCGCTCGCGGCGTTTGGCCGCGCCCCGGATGCTTCGCAGGATCGTCGCCTCGCTCATTGATTCGCCGCCTCTTTGACCAGGGCGTGGAACATCGAGCGCTGACCGTGGAAGCGATTGTTGTGCCGCCATGCGTACTCGTCCAAGTAGGACTGAAGCCATTTGCGGGAGACGCCCTTGTAGGCACCGCGCATCCCCGTCTTCAGGTTGCCGAAAAAGCCCTCGATCGTGTTCGTGTGGATGGTCCCGTTGACGTAAGAGCCGGCAGAGTGATTGATGATGCGATGGCCCGCGTACTCGCGACCGAGCGGCCGGTAGGAGCGCCAGTCATCGGTGATCAGAATCGCTTCCGGGTTCACGTTGGACCGCACGGCTTGACTTAAAGGCTCGCCCATGCGCGAGGTGATGACGCGCAAGCGCACCCGCCCGCCGCGCTCGACCATTCCCAGCACGGAGACTTGGCGCTGCCGCCAAGCGGCCGCTTCTTTTTTGGTCATCTTCGGTCCGCGGGGTCGACCGTGAACGCCGGTCTCGTCAACCTCCACTTCGCCGCGCAGGCTAGGGGCCGGATCGGGTTCGGACATCAGGTGATTTCTGATCTTGTTGAACATGCGCCAGGCGGTCTTGTAGTGAACGCCCAGCTCGCGCTCTAGCTGTTTGGCGGAGATCCCGCAGCGAGTGCTAGTCATCAGGTACATCGCGTGGAACCAGAGGCGCAGCGAGGTTGAGGAGCGGTGGAAGATCGTCCCGGCGGTCGGGTGCAGGTGGTGGCCGCAGGCCGTGCAGGTCCACGACTGGCGCTGCTGCTTGGTCTTGTAGCGCTTGAAGGGCCGCACCTGCCAGCACTTAGGACAGTGGGCGTTCTCGCCATCGGGCGCGTGGCGCTTGCGCCACAGGTACTCAAGGCACGCGGCATCGTCGGGGAACTCGGCTAGGAACTCCGTAACCCCGTAGTCGGAAGTCGAAGACTTCGCGCGGCGCGGTTCGTGTCGGTTGGCCGGGGGCATGTTGTAAAGCTACTTGACATGCTTTCGATTGTCAAGCAGCTTTACACAAAGATTTGGACAGGACCGTCTTCAGAGGGGATCGCGTCTGTACCAGTAAAATGCCTGCTACTTCGCTGGGCTCGCCTTCAGCGGATCATTCGGGGGTCGTCTAATTGGCAAGACGCGTGGCTTTCCACCATCGAGATCCGGGTTCAAATCCTGGCCCCCGAATTGGACAGTTGTTTGCAGGGAACAGACGTGGCCTTGCAGCAGACCAAATCGTTCCTATACGCTTCCAGTAGTGGAAAGCCACGGATGACGTCTTGCTCCTTGGAGGAAGACAGACTCGGTGACAGAGCCAAGGCCCGCGGTGCCCGAGTGGTGAGAAGGATTTCGGGAGCGGGCCTTTGGCTTGCAATGGGCCAGAAGGGCTGAATTTGCACGAAGCCGTGCCGGAAACCTCGCTCTTTCCGAGAGTTCTCCGTGATTTGAGCGTCCGATTCCCCAGGGACTGCTCATCTCAAGGTCCCGCAAAATGCGGGAATACGGCCCGTTCCTCCACCGGTTCCGCCGGGCGAGACCTTTGAATGGAGATTGGGCCTAGCCCGGCTCCTGGATCAAGATGCCACTCGGCCAGGGTCGGGGCGGAACGCGGAAGGGCTGCAACCACTCCGAGAACCGCGAGACTTAGCACCGCCTCCTAGGCCCGCTTCTCCTTTCCGGAAGGATTTCCTCCAAACCGGCCATCGAGTGCAGCGCAATTGGCGAACGCTGCATCTAGGACTCTATAGACCCCTCTTGCGGAACCCGGCCGCATCTCGGTCGCAAAATGCCTATTTACCGCCTGCCTATGCGGGATCGAATCCCTTGTTAAGAATGGGATTCGATCCCTTCTACGGGGCCGGAAGCTCACCTTGAGCCTGTAGCTGGCGGACCTCCCTGCCAGGGCTTCTCGCTCGACATCTGCGAAAACGCTTCTACAGAGAAGGGATAGGCGTGATGGATATCACTCGCCGCGCGGGGAACTCAGGCCTCGCCGTCGAAGTACTCGACCCTGCTCTCGCGGCGGACCATCACGTCGGTCTCGGGGTCCCCGGTCCAGATCCCGACCTTGTCGCTGTCGGGATAGACGGTGGCGGTGGGGACGACGACGGTGGAGAACATCAGCACCCTGACCGTCTCCTCGGTCTCGTTGCGGACGCCGTGGGCGCCGGCGGGGCCCTTCTCGAAAAAGACGACGTCCCAGGGCGCGAGCCGCTCGGAGCCGTCGGGATGGCGCAGCGTGGGCTCGCCCGTGAGGACCAGCAGCCACTCCTCCTCCCCGACCTCGTAGTGGTAGGGGCAGATCGACTGGCCCGGCGGCAGCTCGTAGACCGAGGCGCCGGATTGCTCGGAGCCGCCGAGCAGCTTGCCGAGCCGCGCCAGGCCGCTGCGGAAACCGTCGGGGTCCTCGGCGTCGTACTCGAACGGCGGGGCGGCGATGTTGATTCGTCTCATGCGGCGACGCTAGCAACGCGCTAACTCGGCATTTCTAGGCCGCCTGTGCCGCCGATCCCGGGGCTAACGTCGGCCCAATGGTGGACCACGCGCGGCTCGACCGCGACCACGTCTGGCACCCCTTCACCCAGCAACAGGGCTGGAGCGAAGAAGAGCCGCTGGTGATCGAGCGCGGCGAGGGCTCCTACCTGTTCGACAGCGAGGGCCGGCGCTACCTGGACGGCACGGCGGCGCTCTGGTGCAACGTCCACGGTCACCGCCACCCGGTCATCGACGCCGCGGTGCGCGAGCAGCTCGACCGCGTCGCCCACACGACGATGCTGGGGCTGACCCATCCGGGCGCGACCGAGTTGGCGGCCCGGCTGGTCGAGATCGCGCCCGAGGGCCTCAGCCGCGTCTTCTACTCGGACTCGGGCTCGACCGCGGCTGAGATCGCGCTGAAGATCGCCTTCCAGTACCAGCAGCAGCGCGGCGGCGAGCACGTCCGGCGGACCAAGTTCGTCCGCCTGCGCGAGGCCTACCACGGCGACACGATCGGCTCGGTCTCGATCGGCGGCATCGACCTCTTCCACTCGACCTACCGTCCCCTTTTGTTCGAGACCTTCGTCGCCGAGCCGGGCGACGCCGCCGACCTCGAGCGGGTGCTGGGGGCGCACGGGGACGAGGTGGCGGCGGTGGTGGTCGAGCCCCTGGTCCAGGGTGCGGCCGGGATCCTCGTCCAGCCGCCCGGCTATCTGCGGGCGGCGCGCGAGCTCTGCGACCGCTTCGGCGTGCTGCTCGTCTGCGACGAGGTGGCGACCGGGTTCGGTCGCACCGGAACGATGTTCGCCTCCGAGCAGGAAGGCGTCGCCCCGGATCTGATGTGCCTGGCGAAGGGGATCACCGGCGGCTACCTGCCGCTGGCGGCGACGCTTACCACGGAGAAGATCTATGACGGTTTCCTCGGCAGCTACGAGGAGTTCAAGACCTTCTTCCACGGCCACACCTACACCGGCAACCCGCTCGCCTGCGCGGCGGCGCTGGCCAACCTCGACGTCTTCGAGCAGGAGCGGACGCTGGCGCAGCTGGGGCCGAAGATCGCCCTCTTCGAAGAGCTGATGGCGGCGGTCGCGGCGATGCCCGAGGTGGCGGAGGTTCGCCAGAGGGGAGTGATGGTCGGCATCGACCTCGGCGACCACGACGACGCCCTGCGGATGGGCCACCGGGTGACGGTCGAGGCGCGCAAGCGCGGCGCCTTCATCCGCCCTCTAGGCAACACGGTCGTCCTCATGCCCCCGCTCTCGATCTCCGCGGACGAGCTGCGCGAGCTGGTCGCGATCGCCGCCGAGTCGATCCGCGCCGCCGTCGCGTCGGCGCCTTCGCAGCTCCCCCAAGCGGCCTAGCTGAATACTCCTGTGATGGATCCTGATCCTGGCCGTAGTACGGGCATGGAGCAGACTTTGGTGGCTGAAGCGAAGGACGCGCCGCGTGCCGGCGATCTTGCCTTCGAGCGGCTCTACCGCTCCAGCCGCGACGACGTCTACGCCTACGTCGCCGGCCTTCTGCGCGACTCGGCGGCGGCCGAAGAAGTCACCGCTGCCGTCTTCGAGCGTGCCTACCGCAAGCGCAACCGCTTCAACCCGAGGCGCGGCGAGCCGCGGGCCTGGCTCTTCGGGATTGCCCGCAACGCAGCTCTCGACGAGCTGCGCCGGCGCGGGCGCCAAGCCGAGCTGACCAAGGATCCCGCCGACCTCGAGAGCCTTGGCTCCTCGGAGAGCGCCGCGGACAGCGAGCGTCGCCTTGCCGTTGCGGCGGCGCTGGAGCGCCTGGACCCTCGTGAGCGCGAGCTGATCGCGCTCAAGTTCTTCGCCGGCCTCGCCAACGCCGAGATCGCCCAGGTCCTCGGCATCACCGAGTCCAATGCCGGCACCAAATTGCACCGCGCATTGACCAAGCTGAGGGAGGCCTGCGATGGAAACGCCTAGGGACGAGCAGCTCGCCGCTGACCTGCGAGCGCTGCGGTCGACCCCCCACCCCGATTTCGCCGACGAGCTCGACAAACGCGCCGCCGCGGGCTTCCCGCGGCACTCGCGCCTGCCGCACTTCTCCTTCGCTCGCCTGCGCGCGCTCCCACCGCGGCGCCTGATGCTGGCGACGGGAGCGCTGGCCGTGGTGGCGATCGCGGTCACGGGGGTACTTGTCGCCACCAACGACACCTCGGAGCAACAAAGCGGCTCCTCCCAGCTTGGCTTCCTCAATTCCTATGACGGTGATGCGGAGGAACCCGCCCCAACGACCTCTCCCCCCGTGGAAACGTCTGCCGAAGAAGCGCAGCCCTCGAATGGCATCGAGAGCGCCGCCGGTTCCGCCTCCAACAACCGCCCCGTCAGACGCGAAGCCCAGGTGGTGCTTGGCACCGATCCTGCCAAGGTCGCCGAGAACGCAACCCAGGTTCTCGAAACCGTCCGCACCTACGACGGCATCGTCCTGCGCTCCTCCAGCCACCAGGGACCCGAGGGTGAGGCTGGGGCCCATTTCGAACTGCGGTTCCCGAGCGCGAAGCTCGCCGGCGCCCTCGCCGCCCTCTCGGAGATCGGCGAACTCCGCTCGCGCCACGACACGAGCCTCGACATCACCGCCCCCACCGTCAAGGTCGGCGAACTACTGCAGGACTCGAAGGCCCGGATTGACAGCCTGCTTGCACAGCTCGGGGCGGCGGAAACCGAATCCGAGCGCGAAGCCGTCGAAGCCGAGCTTCGCCAGGAGCGGCACTATCGGGCCCGCCTCCGCGCGAATCTGCAGAAGCTGCAGCGCAAGGCCCAGTTCTCGCGGGTCACGGTCCGGATCGAGACCGACGCCGTCGAGGATTCCTCCGGCGGCGCCTGGGGCGTCGGCGACGCGCTCGACGACGCCGGCAGGATCCTCGCCGGCGCTGCGGCGGTCACCGTCGTCGCCCTGGCGATCCTCGGCCCGATCGCCTTGATCGCGCTGCTCGCCTGGCTCGCCCACCGCGCCTGGCTCCGCCGCGAGCGCCGCCGCGTCCTCGGCTGAGGGCGAACCCCCGTTAGGGTGGGCCGATGGAGGAGCGGCGACGGGGACCGGCGGAGATGCCCAACTTCGGGCCGCCTTCGACGCCACGGCCCGCGGCCTCGGTCGTGCTGCTGCGGCGCGGCGGCAAGCACTCCCAGCCCGCGCTCGAGGTGCTGATGCTGCGGCGCAGCGAGGAGGCGAAGTTCATGCCCGGGGTCTGGGTCTTCCCCGGCGGCTCGCTCGACGAAGCCGACGGCGCCGCCGAAGCGGGCCTGCGCGCCTGCGCGCTGCGCGAGCTGGCCGAGGAGGCCGGGATCGAACTCGACGCCGGCGAGGAGCTGGTGCCCTTCAGCCGCTGGATCACCCCGGAGGTGATCGCCACCCGCTTCGACGCCTGGTTCTTCCTCGCCCTCGCCCCGGCCCACACACCGCCGCAGCCCGACGGCGTCGAGACGACCGAGGCGCGCTGGTTCCAGCCCGCCGCCGCACTCGCGGCCCAGGAGGCCGGCGAGGTCGTCCTCTCCTTCCCGACCCAGACCCAGCTCCGCTGGCTGGCCGAGTTCCGCACCTCCGACGAGGCGATCGCCGCCTACCGCGAGCGGACCCTCGAGCCGATCCTGCCGGTGGTGATCGCCGAAGACGGCGCCGAACCACGCGTCGTCCTCCCTGGCGACCCCGACTACCCCGCCTGAGCCTCCGCCGGGAACGGCGCCAGCCCGGCGTGCCAGGGACCGGGCGGGTAGGTGTGGATGCCGCTCTCGTCCATCTCCCCCTGCAGGCGGCGGAAGAGCTGGCCGGCGTTCTTCAGGGCCGCTTTGAGTTCGTCCTCGCTGAGATCGCCGAGCCGCCAGAGGAACCAGAGCTGGCGGTCATTGACGCCGAAGTCGATCTCGCCCTGGATCGTCGTCACCCAGCCGAGGAACCCGGGACTGAATAGCTCCCGCAGGGCCACGGGGTCGTACTCGCTCGGCACCGTCGCCAGGTAGCGCTTGTTGAAGTCGATCGACTCGAACTCGACCTTGCGCTGGAAGCGCTGGGTGACGACCTCGTGCCGCTCGATCGACTCGACGTTGAAGGCGGGCACCACTTTCGCCAGGTCCGGCATGTGGGCCTTGGCGAGGATCGCGGTCGGCACCACCGTCTTGCTGAAGAACCCGCCGACCTCCTTTTCGTCGGCGTCGCACGAGGCACCCCAGAAGCCCTCGTTGAGCTGCCCGGTGAGGCGATTGACGCCGCCGACGCAGAGCGCCACCGGCCCGTCCTTGGGGTTGATCCCGCCCACCGGCTCGTAGGTGAGGCCGGTGTGCTCGCCGTAGCGGCGCACGATCTCGGCCCATTCCTGCGCATCCGCCTTCGCGCCCATGCCGCGATCCTACGGCGTTAGGATGCGGGCAAGCCCGGTCCGACCACAGGAGCCTCAATGACCATCGCCATCATCGTCATCGTCGCGATTCTCGTTCTCGCGGTCCTCTACTACATCGCGAAGCGCAACTCGATCATCGCCTCGCGCAACCGGGTGGACGAGTCCTGGAGCGGGATCGACGTGCAGCTGAAACGGCGCCACGACCTCGTCCCCAACCTGGTCGAGACGGTCAAGGGCTACGCCGAGCACGAGAGCGCGACCTTCGAGAAAACGACCCAGGCGCGGGCCGCGGCGATGCAGGCGCAGGGCGTCCAGGAGACGGCGAAAGCCGAGCAGCAGCTGACCCAGGCGCTGGCCGACGTCAAAGCGGTGGCCGAGAACTACCCGACCCTGCGGGCGACCGAGAACTTCCAGCAGCTGAGCCGCAACCTCTCCGAGCTCGAGGACGAGATCCAGGCCTCGCGCCGGATCTACAACTCCAACGTCCAGTCCTACAACACCGACATCCAGCAGTTCCCGGGCTCGATCATCGCCAACCAGGGCGGCTTCACCGAGCGCGAGTACTTCGAGATCGAGGACGCCTCCGAGCGCAACGCGCCGCAGGTCAGCTTCGGCAAATAATCACCCTGGCCGTGCGGCCAGGATCTCTAACATTCCCCTAGATGACGACCGAGACCAAAGACGCGACCCTCTGGATCTGCGACAGCTGCGGGTTCATCTACGACCCGGCGATCGGCGATCCGGACGGCGGCATCCCGCCGGGAACCTCCTTCGAGGACATCCCCAAAGACTGGTTCTGCCCCGTCTGCGGCGCCCGCACCAGCGACTTCCGCCCGCTCGAGCCCGGCGAGGCCTAGGAACCGCCCGGTAGGCTGGACTGGCTGATGAGCCAGTACGACTACGACTACATCGTTGTCGGCTCCGGGTTCGGGGGGTCGGTCTCCGCCCTGCGCCTGGCCGAAAAGGGCTACAAGGTCGCCGTCCTGGAGTGCGGCAAGCGCTTCACCGACAAGGACTTCCCGAAGTCGACCTGGGACATCCGCCGCTACTTCTGGGCGCCGCGGCTCGGCCTGCGCGGGATCTTCCGGCTCTCGACCTTCAAGGACGTCTCGGTGGTCAGCGGCTCCGGCGTCGGCGGCGGCAGCCTCGGCTACGCCAACACGCTCTACGTCCCGCCTTCGAAGTTCTTCAAGGACCCGCAGTGGGGCGACCTCGCCGACTGGAAACGCGAGCTGGCCCCGCACTACGCCGAAGCACAGCGGATGCTTGGCGTCGTCGACGTCGAGACCGACGACGCGGCCGACGACCTCCTGCGCGAGTACGGCGAGCAGATCGGCGTTGGCGACACCTACCAGAAGACTCCGGTCGGGATTTACTTCGGCGAGCGCGGCAAGACCGTCGCCGACCCTTACTTCGGTGGCGAGGGACCGGATCGCACCGGCTGCACCCTCTGCGGCCGCTGCATGGTCGGCTGCCCGGTCGGCGCCAAGAACACGCTGGTCAAGAACTACCTCTACCTGGCCGAACAGCGCGGGGTCGAGGTGATCCCCGACCGCACCGTGACCGAGATCCGCCCGCTCGGCGCCGCCGACGGCAGCGACGGCTACAGCGTCGCCAGCGAGCGCTCCGGGATCCTCCCGGGCCGCCGCAAGCGCACCCTGAAGGCGCGCGGGGTCGTCGTCGCGGCCGGCGCTCTCGGCACCAACAAGCTGCTGCAACGCTGCCGCCTCGGCGGCGGCCTCCCCCGCATCTCCGAGCGGCTCGGCGAGCTGGTCCGGACCAACAGCGAGATGATCCTCGCCGTCACCGTCCCCGAGGACTACCCGGACGACCTGACCAAGCGGGTGGCGATCAGCGGCAGCATCTACCCCGACGCCGACACCCACATCGAGACCGTCAGCTACGGCAAGGCCGGCGACTCGATGAGCCTCCTCTACACGCTGCTGGTCGGCGACGGGACCCGCGTCACCCGGCCGCTGAAGCTGCTCGGGCAGATGCTCCGCCACCCGGTCCGCTTCGCCAAGGTGCTCTACCCGAAGAACTGGTCGCGCCGCACGATCATCCTCCTGGTGATGCAGACGCTCGACAACGCGATCGCCCTGCGCCCGACGCTGAAACGCTCAGGCAACGTCTGGCTGCAGACCGAACAGGACCCGGAGAAACCGAACCCGACCTTCATCCCCGTCGCCAACGAGGCGGCCGAATGGCTGGCCAAGCGCACCGGCGGCATCGCCCAGAGCTCGATGACCGAGGCGCTGCTGAACGTGCCGACCACCGCCCACATCCTCGGCGGGGCGGTGATCGGGCACGGACCCGAGGACGGCGTCGTCGACGCCAGCCAGCGGGTCTTCGGCTACGAGAACCTGCTCGTCTGCGACGGCTCGGCGGTGCCGGCGAACGTCGGCGTCAACCCCAGCCTGACGATCACCGCACTGGCCGAGCACGCGATGAGCGAGATTCCCGCAGCCTCAGAGCCGAGCTACGAGGCGAACCTCTCCGCGACGTAGTCCCAGTTGACGACGTTCCAGAAGGCGTCGAGATATTCGGGGCGCTTGTTCTGGTACTTCAGGTAGTAGGCGTGCTCCCAGACGTCGACGCCGAGCAGCGGCGTGGTGCCGTCGGAGATCGGCGAGTCCTGGTTCGGGGTCGAGACCACCGCGAGGCCGGAGGAGTCCTTTACCAGCCAGGCCCAGCCGGAGCCGAAGCGGGCGATGCCGGCGTTTTTGAACTCCTCCTTGAAGGAGTCGAAGGAGCCGAAGGTCTCGCCGATCGCCGAGCCCAGCTCGCCGCCCGGCTCGCCGCCGCCGTCGGGGCCCATCATCTGCCAGAAGAGGCTGTGGTTGTAGTGGCCACCGGCGTTGTTGCGGACCGCGGCCTGCTTGTCGCCCGGCAGGGCGGAGAGGTTGCGGAGCACGTCCTCGACGTCGCGGTCGGCCCACTCGGTGCCCTCGAGGGCGGCGTTGGCTTTGTCGACGTACGCCTGATGGTGCTTGTCGTGGTGGATGCGCATCGTTTCCTCGTCGATGTGAGGCTCGAGCGCGTCGTACGCGTACGGCAGGTCGGGAACTGAGAAAGCCATCGCAACTGCTCCTTTGCTCGTTTTGAAGTCCGAGCGGAGCCTAACTATTCCTCGAGCTCGTCGCTGCCGATGCGCGGCACGGTCCCGGCGTCTCCCCCGGTCCATTCGTTGAAGCGGTACCAGGCGGGCTTCGCTTCCCGTTTGCCGTTCAGCAGCCCGGCCGAGTGGCAGAAGACGCAGCTGCCCCCCTCGTCGCTCCAGGTGAACCACCAGGCGCCGCGAACCCCCCAGCGGACGCGGTTGGCCGAGAGCATCGCGAACGCCTTGGAGAGCTGATTTGCCTGGCCCCAGAGTCCCCGCTGCCAGCGGGTCGGGCCGCTGTCGGAGCCCCAACCCAGCTCGGTCACGTAAAGCGGCGTGGCGCCGTCGTTGTGGCGGCGCATGATCCGCCGCAGGTTGGTCAGCTGCGCCCCCATCGCCTGCGCGTCGGCGACGTAGGGGTGCAGGGCGACGCCGTCGAAGAACTGCTTCACCCGCCGCGCCCGGTACAGGCGCGAGAGGAAGTCGCCGGAGGCGATGTTGGGCGGGATCTGCAGCGGCCGTCCGAAGAGGCCGCCGACGATCGCCTTCGAGCCGGGGGCTTCGTGGTGGATCACCCGGCCGGCGATCCGGATCAGCGCCGCGAACCGCTTCGGTTCGGGGTCGGCGGCGAAGGTGACGATGTTCTCCTCGTTCCAGATCTCCCAGCGCCTCACCGGCAGGTAGGGCAGATCCTGTCCTTCATCTTCTTCTTCGCGCCAGAAGGCGCCTTCCGGCCCGTAGCGGCGCACCGCCGCCCGCACGAATGAGGCCCAGGCGCGGCGCTGCCAGGCGCGGGCGACTGGCAGGTCGATCCCCTGCGCGGCGACCCATTCCGGCGAGCTGGCGATGAACGGGAAGATCTCGATCCCCATCCGCGCCGCCAGCCGCACCTCGTGGTCGAACCCGTCCCAGCGCCGTTCGGAGAAGGCGGGGTTCTCCGGCTCCACCGCGCTCCAGTTGAGCGGCTGGCGGACGCTGTAGACGCCCGCTTCCCGCATCAGCTCGTAGTCCTTCGCGGTGCCGCCGTTCTGCGGCGAGACGCCGATGAACCCCGGCGGCAGGTAGGCGTGCGCCGCCGCCGGCGCCATCGCCAGCAACGCCACAACGAGGATCGGGATCAGCCTGCGCGCCATCTTCATCGAAGGAACCGCCTTCCCGTCCAAAGTAGCGGCGCGAGCCCCTCCCCGCGCCCCACTCGGCGCTCTGAGATAATCACCCCTCTCGGGGCGTGGCGCAGCCTGGTAGCGCGCACCGTTCGGGTCGGTGAGGTCCCCGGTTCAAATCCGGGCGCCCCGATGAGCAGTTAGCCCGTGGAGGACTCTTCCCCCTCCAACTCAAACCCAGCCCGGGCCTCACCAGCTCTTCGCAGTGCGCGTTCAGCGGCCTGAGCCCGCGACTCCACTTGGCGCAAATGAAGATCTGAGGTGGCATGAAGAACGCGGAGAACGTCCTCTCGGAATTGAAGCCTGTATGGGCCATGGCTGCGATCCCGACTCACAAGGCCCGCTCTCTCCAGTTCGGCCATCTTGCGACTGATAGGCCCTGAACCGAGTTGAAGCTCTTCTCGCAGTTCCTTCTGGGTGGCAGCATCAGCTAAGAGCCGCGCGAGGATCATGAGTTGGCTGACGTCGGCGAATATCTCCATCAGCGCGCTCAGGCCGCGCAGATCTCCTGACACTCGTTCGGAAATCGGAGGAGTAGGACCATAATTTTCCATTTCTGGAAGAATTATAGCAATGGAAGAACGCGATTTCTAATGTGTTGATATCTTTTTTTCCATGGATGCTGATCGTCGATTGCTGGGCTTGCTCTCCGAAGACAGGTATGCCGAGCTTCTGCAATGGCTTCTGCGCGATGGAGAGCTGACCCAAAGCCAGCTCGCAGAAAGGACTGGGCTCGCCCCTCCCCTTTTGAGCCGGCGTTTGGTTGAGCTCGAAAATTTCGGTCTCATCGGTCGCATCCCCTCAGAGCGCACCTATGTCTCCCTGCATCCAGCAAAGACGAGCGATCTGCTTCGTCTCGCCGCCGAACTTGCCAGCGACGTCCTCAGTCGCCAAGCAGCTGAAGCAGTAGAGCGTTCCCGGCAGCTGAGAGACCTAGGACAGCAGTCGATGGGTCCCGAGGAAAGCGAGCCTTGGTGAAGAACACCCGAATGGAGTTCATTTTGGCCCTCGCAGGGCTCGCGTTGGGGGCGGTCGGCTTCCAGATGGGGTGGAAGGCACCGGAGTTTCTCGGGTTGCTCGTGGCAGCCGTCTGCCTCGGCATGTTGCTTGGACGGCAGGGTTCTTCCCTCTAACAGGTCAGCCTTTCCCTGCGGAAAACACATGTGCCTGAAGTCCAGTGCGGAATGCTTCTATTGCGCTCTGCGAGGTCTCGATCGGCCAGTCCATCCCGTTTTCGAACTTGTCGAACCAGACGAGGCCGCGGACCTTGGGGTACTCGGTCGGCAGGTCGGCGAGCATGTCGGCGATCCACTGGGCCTTGGAGCCGCCCTGCTCGGTCGAGGCGATCTCGCCGAGGACCATCGGCTTGTTCGGGGCGATCTGCTTGACGACCTCGTCGTAGGTGCGGCGGTAGAGCTGGTCGAAAGTGCGCCAGCGGTCGCGTTTGGCCGGGTTGGTGCCGGAGTTGTAGCCGTCGAGGCAGGTCCACTCGACGTAGTCGTCTCCCGGGTAGAGCGAGCCGAGGTCCTGGAGGCTGTCCTCGAAATCGACGTTCGGGCACCAGACCCAGATCGGGTTGGTGGCGCCGACGTCGGCGAAGATGTCGTGGACGTGGCGCCAGGCGCGGACGTACTCGCCGGGGCGGTTGCCGTTCGCCCGCTCGGCCCAGGGGAACCAGTCGCCGTTCATCTCCCAGTTGAAGCGGAGGAAGAAGCGCTGGCCCCAGCGGTTCGCGTCCCGCGCCCAGTCGCGGATGTAGGCGTCGTAGCGCCCGGAGATCACGTCGGAGAGCTGGTAGTCCGGCTGCACCTCGCTGGAGGGGATCGACTGCGAGCTCCAGCTGAAGAAGGGGATCGAGCCGTGGTTGCGGATCGTCTGCATCTCCTCGGCCGGGAACTCGTAGAAGCCGCACCCCGAGTCGGAGCAGTGGGAGAACGGCGCCATGAAGTGGATCAGCGACATCCGCTTGCCGAGCATCGACTCCAGCTGCTTCGGCCCGCCCATGTCCCACGGGGCCTGGTGGCCGGTCAGCTGATCGCTGACCAGCGCGCCCCAGAGGATCGGGCGCCGGGTCGCGGTCCGGCTCTCGGCCTTGCCGAGGCTGCGCTGCAGGGCGACGTGACCGTGGATCTTGCCGCCCTTGGCCGCGGCAACGCCGCTCATCGCCGCTACGGCGAGGAGAAGCACCAGCAGCGCAGGGAAGAGCGATCGAACGCGAACGAAGTCCATGCACAACCCATCGGACCTACCGCAGCCGCTCTTTAGCTTTCGCCGTCCGCGCCCTCGCTAGTGTCTCCATATGTCACCCGCCCCGGCCTTCGAGGTCCACGAGGCGAACCTGCACGGGCACCGGGCCGTCTACCGGACCGTCGGCAGCGGCCCCACCGTCGTCCTGATCCACGGGATGATCAACTCCTCCAGGCACTGGGAGGCGGTCGCCCAGCGCCTCGCCGGCTCCTACCGGGTGATCGCCCCGGACCTGATCGGCCATGGCGAGGCGGCGACTCCCCGCGGCGATTACTCGCTGGGGGCGCATGCGGCGAGCATCCGCGACCTGCTGACGACGATCGGGGTCGAGCGGGCGACGATCGTCGGCCACTCCCTCGGCGGCGGCGTCGCGATGCAGTTCTTCTACCAATTCCCCCAGCGCACCGAGCGCCTGGTGCTGATCTCCAGCGGCGGCCTCGGCCAGGAAGTCAGCCCGCTGCTGCGCGGCGCGGCGCTGCCCGGCTCGGCGGCGCTGCTGCGGCTGGCGACCCGGCCGCGCCTCGTCGGCGCCCTGGCCGCGGGCGGGGCCAAGCTGCGCCAGCACGGCAACTCCACCGGCGTCTACCTGCAGGCGGTGGCCCGCGCCCTGGGACCCCTGCAGGAGCCCGGCTCCCGCCGCGCCTTCCTGCAGACGCTGCGCTCGGTGATCGACGTCCAGGGGCAGAAGGTCAGCGCGACCGACCGCCTCTACCTGCTGAAGGAGATGCCGACGCTGATCGTCTGGGGTGAGCGCGACCGCACTATCCCCCTCTCCCACGGGCTCGAAGCCCACGAGGCGATCCCCAACTGCCGCTTCGAGACCCTCCCCCGCGCCGCCCACTTCCCCAACCTGGAAGACCCCGAGGGGCTGGCCGGCGTCCTCGGCGACTTCCTCGCCACCACCTCCCCCGCCCACATCGTCGACTCCGAGTGGCGGGACCTGCTCACCCGGCGCGCGCGCCTGCGCCGCGTCGCCTGACGCAGCGCTATTCGACTTCGGCGATCGCCGCTTCGACCTCGGCCAGCGACGGGCCTTCCTGCAGGGTCACGGTGCCGCTCGGGCCGTTGATGACCATCCCCTGGCCGGTGCGGATTTCCAGGTTGCGACCCAGCTCCTCGTAGCTTTCGAGCCGCTGCTCGATCGGGCCGCCGTTCTGGCCGTTCTCCTTCAGGTCGGCATCCCATTCTTCGATGTCGAGTTCCTCCACCCCGCCGGCGATCGAGGCGAGGAACCGCTGGTCGATCCCGAGCCGTTCGGCTTCCTTCTGGTTGCGGAAGAAGAGGTAGATGTACTGCCAGCCGTAGCCCTGGTCGGCGGCCGCCTCGGCGCCGTAGAAGCCGAGCTGCTCGGGGTTGACGCTGTTCGAGTAGTGACGGAAGAGGAGCTTGACGTCGCCGGGACGCGCGTAGCGTTCGGCCAGCGCCGGGATCGTGCTGAGGAAGTCGTCGCGGCAGTCGTTGCACTGGATGTCGTTGAAGACCTGGATCGTCACCGGGGCGTCGTCGGAGCCGAGACGGTCGCCTTCCTGCGGCATGCCGCTGAAGGTGCGCTGCGCCTCTTCGATCCCGTCGACGTGGACCACCGGGTCCCCAGGCTCCTGGGTCGACATCTCGACGATCGTGTAGCCGAGCGCGAGCAGGGCCAGCCCGAGCAGGGCGACGACCCACAGCCTGCCCCGCTGGGGCAGCGGCTTGACGGCGACTTCGGAGGACATCGACACATTTTCCCAGTTGACGACATCCGCCGCCCCCGGTAGATATGGAGCTACCCATTTTCAACGACCCTGGAGGTCATCGATGGCCCATCACCTGACGCCTGCCGAGCTCGCCGACCAGATGCAGATGGAGCGAGGGGAGGTGATCGGGAAATGCGTCCAGATGGGGGTCCCGATCTACCACGGCCGGATCGACAGGACGCTGTTCGAAAGCTCGCTGCGCAGCCTCGGCGGCGGCAAGTCGCGCCAGAGCGACCGCTCGAGCCAGCGCTGAACTAGACTCCCCGGCCAGATGTCGGGGAGAGGTACCAACTCGAAGACGATCGCCGACCTTCTGCCGAAGGCGGCTGCCCAGTACGGGTCCAAGGTCGCCGTCCGCTACAAGGAGGGCGACGCCTGGATCAGCAAGAGCTTCGACGAGGTCCTGGAGATCGTCCGGCCGCTGGCCTTCGGCCTCGTCACCCTCGGGGTCGAGAAAGGCGACCGCGTCTCGATCCTCGGCAACACCCGGCCGGAGTGGACCTATTTCGACTTCGCCGCGCTCTCGATCGGGGCCACCGTCGTCCCGATCTACCAGACGAACTCGCCCGAGGAGTGCCGCTACGTCCTCGAGAACTCCGACTCCAAGGTGGTCGTCGTCGAGGACGCCGAACAGCTGGAGAAGGTGCGAGCGGTCCGCGACCAGCTGCCGCAGCTCGAGCACGTCGTGCTGATGACCGGCGCCAGCACCGATGACGCGATCTCGATGGAGGACCTGGCGGCCAAAGGCGGCGGCGGGGACGACGCCACCTGGGAGGCGCTGTACGAAGCGGTCACCCCGGAGGACATCTGCACCTTCATCTACACCTCGGGCACGACCGGTCCGCCGAAGGGCTGCGTCATCAGCCACGGCAACTACCGGGCGATGCTCGACATGGTCAAGGAGACCAGCGTCATCGAAGAGGGCGACCTCACCTATCTCTACCTGCCGCTGGCCCACTCCTTCGCGCTACTGATCCAGCTCGGCAGCTACGACCTCGGAACCGCGATCGCCTACTGGGAGCGGGACCCGCTGAAGATCCTGCCGAACCTGGCGGAACTGAAACCGAGCTACTTCCCCTCGGTGCCGCGCATCTTCGAGAAGATCTACACCGCCGCCACCAGCGCGATCGAGAAAGAGGGCGGGCTCAAAAAGGCGATCTTCAACTGGGCGATCAAGACCGGCGAAAAGATGCGGGAGACCGAACGGGCCGGCCGCAAGCCCGGCTTCCTGCTGCAGCGCCAGTACGCCTTCGCTGACAAGAAAGTGCTGTCGAAAATCCGCGGCCTCTTCGGCGGCAACATCCGCCTCGCCGTCTCTGGCGCGGCGCCGATCAACCCGGAGATCCTGCGCTTCTTCGACGCCGCCGGCGTCCTCGTCCTCGAGGGCTGGGGGATGACCGAGACCTCGACCGCGGCGACGATCTCCTCCCCCGACGACTTCAAGGTGGGGACGATCGGCAAACCGTTCCCCGGCTGCGAGGTGAGGATCGCCGAGGACGGCGAGATCCTCGTCAAGGGGCCGAACGTCTTCCAGGGCTACCACAAGAACCCCGAGGCGACGAGCGAGACGATCGTCGACGGCTGGCTCCACACCGGCGACATCGGCGAGATCGACTCCGAGGGCTTCATCAAGATCACCGGCCGCAAAAAGGACATCATCATCACCGCGGGCGGCAAGAACATCACCCCGGCCAACCTCGAGGCCGAAATCAAGCAGCACCCGCTGGTCTCCCAGTGCGTCGTCGTCGGCGACCGCCGGCCCTACCTGGTGGCGCTGGTCACCCTCGACCCCGAAGAGGCGGTCAAATACGCCCAGGAGAACAACCTCCCCGAGGACCCCGTTCAGCTCGCCCAGAACCCCGACGTCAAGGCCGCGATCGAAGCCCACGTCGACAAGATCAACCAGAACTTCGCCCGGGTCGAGCAGGTCAAGAAGATCTCGATCCTCCCCAACGACCTCTCCCAGGAGTCAGGCGAGCTGACGCCCACCCTGAAGGTCAAGCGAGCCGTCGTCGCGCAGAAGCACGAAGACGCGATTGAGCAGCTCTACGCGGCGTAAGCCTTCGCTTCTACCTCAGGCGAGGAGCGGTCGGGGTGCTCCTGCTGGGAGCACCTCCGCCGAGAGATCGGGAATTGGCTGGCGCCCGAAAGCGATCTGGCTCGGCTCCATGCTGAGTACCCAGCAGAAGCACCCCGACCCCTCCCAATAAAGGTCAGCTGCGCCCAAGCTGACGTGCAGCTCCTTGGCGGAGGCGCGGCAGAGCTTTTGCCTCTATGAGGTGGAAAAGCTCTGCCGCGGGGTGCGGTCTGCCGTTACTGGCTAGTAAGGGCGGCGGTCGTCGCCGTTGAAGTTGTTGGGCGTGGGCGTCGTGCGGATGCCGATCTCGAGAATCAGGAAGATGGCCAAGGCGATCCATCCCGCCACCTGGACGATGATCCCGATCTTCCCCGGCAACACCATGCCGGTAACGATGGTCACGGCGATCGCCAGCACCAACGCAATCGAGCCGCGGCTGATCCGGCCGAGCGGGGTGCGCAACTAGGAAGCCTCGCCGGATTGGCGAAGGAGGACCGAGGTCGTCTGCTCGAGAACGCGGCGCCAGGCTGAGGTCTGCTCGGGCTCCTCTTCGGAGGCCTGCTCGACGACGCGGCGGACGCGGCGCTCGGAGATTTCGAGGCCGTGGCGCTCGGCGATCTCCTTGTAGCGGTCGTAGTCCTGGGCGAGGGTGGCGGTGACGGATTCGAAGCCGTGGCGGGCGATCTTCAGGCGCCGCGAGTAGTCCATGATCGGCGTGCCGAACATCAGCTCGTCGTTCGGCGAGGGCTCGAGCAGGATGATGTCCACCCCGGGGTATTTCTCCTGCCACTGTTCGACCGCCTGGTGGAGGCGCTGGTGGGCGATCAGGCGAAAGGTCTGGTTGGCGATCGCCGGCAGGCCCATGTCGGAGACGCGGCGGACGCGGCGGCCGAAGACGGTCGGGATCGTCTTTTCGAAGTCGTTGACGTAGGGCACCAGCGGGTTGACGACGACGATGAACTTGGCGCCCTTCTCGACCGCGATGTCGACGTTGGTGGTCGAGCGGATGCCGCCGTCGACGAACTGGCGTCCCTTGAGGTCGACCGGCTTGTAGACGATCGGCAGGCAGGTCGAGCACTCGACCGCTTTGGAGATCGGCACATCGTTCCAACCCTCTTCGCCAAAGACGATCCGCTCGCAGGTGTCGAGGTCGGTGGCGGTTAGATAGAGCTCAGGATCGATGAGGCGGAAGTCGTTGACCCGGCCGCCGTCGCTGAGCGCCTGCTCGACGTACTCGGAGAGGCCGGAGCCGGAGTAGAGCCCGGTCGGCAGCGCCTCGGCGAGGCCGACGCCGATGTCGATCGCCGAGAGCTCTCCGATCCGCGCCAGCGAGCGCAGCAGCTGGGCGGTGCGCAGCGGCAGCGCCGCGGCTTTGCTGAGAAAGCCGAGGTAGTTCGGCGACAGCGCCTTGCCGAGGTCGAGATCCTCCAGCTCGGAGGGCTCGCGCTCGTTGATCACCTGCATCATCTCGTCGGGGGTGATGCCGTTGGCCAGCATCGAGGCGACGAAGGAGCCGGCGCTGGTGCCGACGTAGACGTCGAAGTTGTTGACCGTGCTGTTCACCGCCAGCAGGTCGAGCGCCCGCAGCGCGCCGATCTCGTAGACGCCGCCGGTGAAACCGCCCCCGCCGAGGACCAGGGCCGTCTTCGAGGGCTTCTTGCGGCGGGATTTGCGTTTCCCGGGCTTGGACTCGATGTCTACGACTTCACCCATACGTGCAGTATTCCAGGGCAGGAGGTCATCCCGGGCCGCTACCTTGCACCTCGCACGTGTTGGATAACTCGATGAAACGCACTGCCAGCCTGCTTTTGGTCCTCTCAGCAGGCCTTTTTCTGCTCCTGGCGGGCGCGGCTCAGGCCAGCGGTTCCTGCGACCGGATGCGCGCCTGGCTGCACCAGGGCGGCGGCTCGGCAAGCGGGCTCCTCGTCGTCGACGCCGAAACCGAGCAGGTGCTCTGCGCCAGCGCGCCCGGCCGGACCCGGCCGCTGGCCTCGAACATGAAGCTGTTCACGACCTCCACGGCGCTCTCCAAGCTCGGCCCCGAGCACCGGATCGCGACCAAGGTCTTCCGGGATGGCAAGGTCGACGCAAACGGCGTCCTCCACGGCAGCCTCTACCTGCAGGGCGGCGGCGACCCCGCGCTGGGAACTCCGAGCTTCTACGGCAGCTACCTGGGCGGGCTCGGCACCAACCTCTTCGCGCTGACCCCGCAGATCAAGGCCGCCGGGATCGAGTCGATCACCGGCCGCCTCTACGCCGACGACACGATCTTCGACCGCCGCCGCGGCGTCGCCGACTCCGGCTACGCGACCAGCTCCTACATCGGCCCGCTCTCCGGCCTCGCCTTCAACTCGGGCTTCAGCGGCAGCACCAGCGCCAGCGGCTTCTCCTCCGATCCGGCCAAGCTGGCGGCGAAGAAGCTCGCCGGCTCGCTGCGCAAAGCCGGGGTCGAGGTCCCGGCGCAGATCGCCCTGCGCCCGACCCCCCCCAACGCCGAACGGGTCGGGCTCCTCCGCTCCCCCAGCCTCGACCGGATCGTCAACCTCACCGACGTCTACTCCGACAACTTCTTCGCCGAGACCCTGATCAAGCTGCTGGGGGCCGAATTCGGCGGCGCCGGGACCACGCCCGCGGGGGCCGGGGTGGTCGAGTCCTTCGCCCACAGCCTCGGCTCCGGCGTGCAGGCGACCGACGGCTCCGGCCTCACCCGCTCCAACCGCGCCAGCCCGCGCCAGGTGGTCGAGCTGCTGCTGGGGATGCAGGCGGACCCGGCCGGTGAGGAGTTCATTCAGGACCTCGCCCTGGCCGGCCAGGAGGGGACCGTCGCCAGCCGCATGGAGGGAACGGCCGCCTACGGCCGCTGCCGCACCAAGACCGGCACGATCAGCGGCGTCAGCAACCTCTCGGGCTACTGCTTCAACCGCAGCGGCCGGGTGATCGCCTTCTCGATCCTGATGGCCGGCGTCGGCAACCTCAGCCTCGCCCACCTCGACCAGGACCGGATCGCCGGCGCCGTCGCCGGCTACTGACCGACCAGCCGGCGCAGGCCGGCCTCGTCGAGGATCTCGGTGCCGAATTTCTCCGCTTTGGCGAGCTTCGAGCCGGGGCTCTCCCCGGCGACGACGTAGTCGGTTTTCTTCGAGACCGAGCTGGTCACCTTGCCGCCGGCCGACTTGACCAGCGCCGCCGCCTCCTCCCGGGTCAGCTCCGGCAGGGTGCCGGTGAGGACGACGGTCTTGCCCTTGAGCGGGCCGTCCTCCTGGCGGCGTTCCGAGGGGTCCGCCTCCAGCCGCAGGCCCTTGCTGCGTAGCTTCTCGACCAGCGCCCAGGTGACCTCGTCGGCCAGTGACTCGACGATCTGCACCGCCATGATCGGCCCCACCCCCTCGACCTCCTCGATCGCCTCGGGGTCGGCCTCGTGCAGCGCGTCGATCGAGCCGAAGTGGTCGGCCAGCGCCTCGGCGGTGACGAAGCCGACGCCCGGCAGGCCGAGTGCGTAGAGCACCCGTTTGAACGGCCGCTGCTTGGAGCCCTCGATCGAGGCGACCAGGTTGCGGGCCGAGGTCTCGCCGAAGCGCTCCATCT
>Ga0268266_10000977_pt1 | contig 36280 bp, 33 predicted proteins | sample KBSS13metaG_FD_190356 | JGI IMG/M metagenome (GOLD analysis project Ga0268266, IMG submission 190356) | Switchgrass rhizosphere microbial communities from Kellogg Biological Station, Michigan, USA - KBS S1-3 metaG (SPAdes) (version 2) | ecosystem: Host-associated > Plants > Roots > Rhizosphere...
ACGACCGGCTGGAGGCGATGAAGCGCGAGATCGCGCTGGAGCTCGGCTATGACCTCGTCGATCACACGCTTGAGCTCTATGGCCGCAAGCGCAAAGTCTGACCCGCGCGGCAAGTCCGACACGGGGAATTGCGGTTCGCTGGGCGGGCCGGACTGCGCCTGCCGCGCGGCGGTCACGCGCGCCTTCGAGGGCATGACCCGGTCGGGCGCGCCCTACGATTCTGCCTTGTCGGTCGCGCGCCGGGTCTTCCACCACCATCACCCCGAGCTCGATATCGGGGTGAAGGAGCTGATCGAACGGTGGCTCTCGCCCGAGAGCCTGCATTGACGCCTGCCCCCGAAAATTTCCCCACAACCGAAAACGGCCCCACTAAAAGCGGCATTCTGTAAAATCGGCGATAGTCGATTGACCGGACCGTCGTGTTTCGCTACCGCCTCGGTTAGCGAAACTCTGTCGAACCGGCCAATGGTCCTCAGCCCACGGCCCTTGACGTTCGGCTGAGGATGAGGCGCTGGACCGGCGTTGCGCCATCAGGGAGGTTTTTTGGACGATCTTTGGTGGTTGCTGCGTGGGTTCGCCATCGGTCTCGCAGTCGCGATACCGGTCGGCCCGATCGCGCTCCTGTGCATGCGCCGGACGCTCGAGCGCGGTTTCCTGATCGGCTTCGGCACCGGCCTCGGCGCCGCCATCGCAGATCTGTTCTATGCCTCGATCGCCGCCTTCGGCATTTCCGCCGTTGAGGAGATGCTGCTCGAATACCGCACGACGCTGAGCCTGGTCGGCGGCATATTCCTGCTGATCCTGGCGGCGCGGACCGCCTGGGGCAAGAGCGTGACCGAACCCAGGATCAGGCGCTCCGCCGCCGGCGTTTTGAGCGCCTTCGTCTCAGGCTTCGTTTTGACCGCGACCAATCCGCTGACCGTGCTCGGCTTCGTCGCGATCTTCGCCGGTTTCGGCGTCGGCAAAGGCCTGACCGATATAAACCGGGTGCTGGCGCTGGTGATCGGGGTGACGGTCGGATCGGTGCTGTGGTGGGGAACGCTCAACGGGATCATCGCCCGCATCCGCCACCACTTCGCGCAGCGGACGCTGCAATACCTCAATCTGGCGGCCGGTGTGATCATCGCCGCCTTCGGCTCCTACGAGCTGATCGTCGGCATCAAGCGGGCGGCGCCCTATCTCTTCTAGGGGCGGCGATCCGCCCGTCCACGATCTTACCGTCGATGATCTTACCGTCCGCGGGCCCCAGGCGGCCGCCTACTTCTTCGGCGCGCCCTTGCCCATACCGCTGATCTCGCGCTCGAGCTCGTCCAGCCGGCGGCGCAGATCGCTGATCTCAGAGGACGGCTTGGCGGCGCTCTCGCTCTCCGCCGGCGCCTCGGCTTCCCCGCCCTGGCCGGCGAAGGGGGCAAACATCTTCATCGCCTGCTCCATCATCGCCAGGTTCTGCTTGCCCATGTTGCTGAAGGCGTCGAACGGGAAGATGCCGCCCATCGTCTTCTGGAAATATTCCCGCATCTGTTCCTGGTTGCGGCTGAAGGACTGCATGCTCTGGTCCAGATAGGTCGGCAGCGCCCACTGCATGTTGCCGCCGTAGAAGCCGATGAGCTTACGCATGAAGCTGATCGGCAGCAGGTTCTGGCCCTTGCCTTCCTCTTCGACGATGATCTGGGTCAGGACCTGGCGGGTGATGTCCTCACCGGTCTTCGCGTCGAAGACGACGAAGTCGACGCCGTCCTTGACCATCTGGCACAGGTGTTCGAGTGTGACGTAGCTGCTCGTGGCCGTATTGTATAAGCGCCGATTGGCGTATTTCTTGATGGTGACGGGATCGGGGCTTGGCGTGGGAGGCGCGGACGCTGTCTCTACCATCGATAACTCCTCGGGTCGGCCCTAAATCTAATGGTCGTTCTTGCAAACGAAAGCCTCCAAGTATGCGGTGCGGGAGAACAAATGCAAGGCGCGTTATTTGCGGCGCAAAAGAAAATGGATTTCGGCATGAGCGATTCGAAGGACGACGGCGAGGCGCTCGACGGGCTGGCTCGCAAGTATCTGGATTTATGGGTAGAACATTGGGCCTCCAGCCTGGCCGCTCCAGAGGCGGCCGCCGCGCTGGCGCGTTTGTTCGCCACAAGCCCGGGAAACGGTTTTGCCGGAATTGACGCCTTCCCCCGCTGGTTTGGTGCGGCGCACGAGTCCGCGGCCTTTCGCACTGCACCTAATGCTGGCGACAGCCGCATTGATGAGCTCGAAAAGCGGGTTGCCGCATTGGAGCGCCGACTGGCCGGGCAGCAGGCAGGAACCGGCGCCGACGCATCCAAAGGGGCCGCCGCGGAAGAACCCGCTATGGCCCGACCTGCCGGACGACCTCGCCGCCGCCCTCGCCAAGTTTGACGCGGCCTCCGTCGCCCGCGCCGTCGATCACGCGATGATCGCGGCGGCGCGGGAGTTCGCCGATGGCGTGGACGCCTATCGCCGCCACCCCTACAGCCGCGCCCCTGAGGATACCCGGATCGTGTGGCGGGCTGGCGGAACAGCTTTGATCGACCATGGAACCGGTGATGGAGGCGTTCCGGCGCTATTCGTCCCGTCGCTGGTCAATCGCGGCTGGGTCCTCGATCTGGTGCCGGGCCAGGGCATGCTGTCCTGGCTGGCCACCCAAGGCGTCCATCCCTACCGCGTCGAATGGGGTTCGCCTGGCGACGATGAGCGCGATTTCGACATCGCCCTCTATGTTTCCGGGCGCCTCGAGCCGGCGCTGGCCGAGGTTGCGCGCCGTTCGGGCCGACCGCCGGTGCTGGCAGGCTATTGCATGGGCGGACTTCTGGCGCTGGCGGCCGCGATCCGCCAGCCGGACGCCATCGCCGGGCTGGCGCTGTTGGCGACGCCGTGGGATTTCCATGCCGAGAATGCAGCGCGTTCGGCGGCGATCGGCACGCTCTATCGCGCCTCCCGCCCGCTGTTCGGCATTCTGGGCGAATTTCCCATCGACGCGATCCAGGCGCTGTTCGCGACCCACGACCCGATCGTGGCTCTGCGCAAGTTCCGCCGCTTCGCCGCGTTCGATCCCGCTTCGGTCGAGGCGCGCAATTTCGTGGCGCTGGAGGATTGGCTGAATGACGGCGTGCCGCTGACCCTGCCCGTCGCCGACGAGGCGATGCTCGGCTGGTATGAGACCAATCTGCCCGGGCAGGGCCAATGGCTGGTCGGCGGCGCCCTGATGGATCCCGCGGTGGTCAAGGCGCCCAGTCTCGTCGTCGTCCCCGGCGGCGACCGGCTGGTGCCGCCGGCCTCGGCCGCCGCAGTGTTGCCGCGGCTCACCCAAGCCACGCGGCTCGATATCCCGCTTGGCCATATCGGGATGGTGGTCGGGCGCCAAGCCGAGCGGTCGCTATGGGCGCCGCTGGCGGAGTGGATCCGGGAAAACAGTTAGGCCATGAATTCACGAGCGGGATGACCGCTTCCGACTCTAGTTCGTCGTTCCGACAAGTATGGTTGTCTCCAGGGGGCGCAGAATTTGACTTGGCCCGTTGGCCAAGTGGCCGGGAAAAGGTGATCGGCTATTATGCCTGAGCGGTTTAACTTCGCTTGCTATCTGTTCGAGCCATCGATTCCGACGGCCGCCGCCGCGATAAGCGCTGTTGCCGCGGCGCTTCCCGATCACGTCGGACCTCCCATCGAGGCGATGGTTCTCGACTTTCACTCCCATGAGTGTGTTACGCACCCTTGGCCGTCTGGCGAAGCGCTCCTACACATGCATCCCGGTCCGACCGAGATTTTTTTCGCTTACTATGCAAGCCGGCGTTTCGCTTCTGGCCGAGTGTGCATCAGCTTCCATGGCGGCGTGACCGCCAATTCAATAACGGTTTCCCTCGAAGACATGACAATCGCCAAGGACATGCCGGCAATTCTGGAGGCATGTTTTCGGTTGCGGAACATAGGCTCAGCCTTGGCGAGCGACTGTGTCGTGGGGGCCGGAGGGGAACTCGAACTCGATGCCGAGTTGGCGTCGTCAGATCGGGCACTCGCGGAGCTATTGAAGCCTTTGTCGCTCGCGCAATGGATCGCGTGTCATCCCAGTCTGACGAATGATCACATCGGCTTCAAGGCTGTCCGACACTCAAAGGATACTATGGTTCTGCAACGTGCGGGGCGTACAGCTTAGCCAACGGATGTGCTGCGTAGCGCATCAGCTCGGGATGGTAGCGGTCGAGGCGGCGCTGGCGCGCGCCGCCGGCTGGACAGGCTACGGACGATCAGCCCAAAAGGACAGGGTCGAATGCGGCCCACGCGTCGCCGGGCCCTTGTTCAAACCCCAGATCGGCCGCGATGTCCGCGATCTGCCAGTCCAGATAGTCTTCCCAATCGACCATCAGCAGCGGCTTCTTGATCGCACGGCCGGCGGCGATGCCCCGTTCCATGGCCTCGAGCAGAATCGGCATACCGGCCGGATAGTGAAGGCCGGCGCGCATATAGCTCGCGCTGCTGACGAAGAGCGTTCCCATATAGATGGCGTGGGCGAGCTCGGGGCTGAAATAGTTGGCGTCGCAGGTCACGTTCATCATCGCCATCGCCGTTTCGCCGGCAATGTTGGGTCCGAACTTGGTGACCATGTGCTGGATGTCGTGGGTCTGGCTCCCGCGCTTGAACAGATATTCGATGTCGCTGGTGACTTCCTTGCCCTTGTAGGAGAACTCGATGTCCATGCCGGATTTCACGATGAAATCCCGGATCGTCGCGCCCAGCGTGCCGTCGGCGTAATGGCCCATTTCCGCTGGGTTCCAGCGTGTGTCCCTGCGCCGGTCCAGCCATGTGGCGAACTCGGGCTTTTTCTCGCGCTCCTCGGCGATCAGGCGCACGGTGTTCCGCACGTCCGCGACGTCCTCCATACCCCGCTGCATGTCCGGAATGTCGTAGGTGACGGGAATATCGTGACCGAACCGGCGCAACGCGAGGGTGGTATAGGCATGCGCGAATAGCGGGCTGTTCAGATAGCGCGACGTCGACATCGGGATGCTGCCGGCGACGGGGGCGCCATCGCCCTTCATATAGGCCGCATCCGCGGCAATCATCGCCTCGTCGCGCAGGCGGACAGGCTCTTCGTGGGTTGCGGTCGCCATATCGTCCATCGAACGTCTCCTCCTACACTGCGATGCCGTTCGCACCGCCAAGGCGGCAGCAGGCACCCATTTATATATGTCATATATAAACCCTTGCGGAATGGTTGCCAAGGAAAAGGGTGGGCAGCATAGTCGGCCGGATGAACCCTGAAGCCATTGCCAAGCCGCAGCGACCGCCGGGCCGGCCGCCCGGTCGACCTGGGCGCATTTCACATCAGCAGATCGTTGCCGAAACCTTGGCGATGCTCGAAGCGGACGGATTGGCCGGTTTCAGCCTGGCGCGGCTCGCGCGGTCCGTCGGCGTCACGCCCATGGCGCTGTACAATTATTTTCCCAGCCGCGATGCCCTGCTCGATGCCGCGGCCGAAGCCATGTTCGACGGGTTTGAAATACCGGCCGGCGAGGGCAATTGGGAAAGCAAGATACGCGCCTGGCTCGAGACACTGCGCGACCTGATCCGCCGATACCCGGTCAGCCTGCAGATCATCCGCTGGGACGACCACATCGCCCCCTCCTGGATCAAAATCTGGCTGCCGATGGCACAAACACTGGAAGCCGAAGGTCTACGCGGCGAAAAGCTCGCCTTCGGCCTCCTATGGCTGATCCAGGCCGCAATGAGCGTGATCCGGGGCAATCTCGAAGCGCGACGGATTTCCGGATACGCGCATGAGGTCGATGATCCGAACCTTGCATCCGACGGCGCCTTGATCGCGGAAGTCTTCGCGCATGTCGATACCGTCAGGGCCGAGGATATTTTCCAGTTCGAGGTTGAGAATATCGTCTTCGCCGTCAGGCGCCTGATCGAGATGCCATGACCTCGGCATAGGAGCTTTGTTGCATGGCAGCTTGCCAATGCCCGAGCGCTCCACCTAAGTAACAAAACAGTCCAAATCCTGGAGACCGCCCCATGAGCGACATCGTCATCGCCTCCGCCGTCCGCACGCCGATCGGCGCCTTCAACGGAGCGTTCGCCGGGTTGACCGCGCATCAGCTGGGCACGGTCGCGGTCGAGGCGGCGCTGTCGCGCGCCGGCATCGCGCCGACCGACGTTTCCGAGGTCGTGCTGGGCCAGATCCTGACGGCGGCCGAGGGGCAGAACCCGGCGCGGCAGACGTCGATGGCGGCGGGCATCCCCAAGGAGGTCACCGCCATGACCATCAATCAGGTCTGCGGTTCGGGTCTGCGCGCCGTCGCGCTCGGCTATCAGGCGATCAAGGCCGGCGACAGCAGGATCGTCGTCGCCGGCGGACAGGAAAGCATGACCCGCGCGCCGCATGCCGCGTATCTGCGCGCCGGTGTTCGCATGGGCTCGGCGGAGTTCGTCGACACGATGATCCGCGACGGGCTGTGGGACATCTTCAACGGCTATCACATGGGCATCACCGCCGAGAATGTGGCCGAGCAGTATCAGGTCACCCGCGACGACCAGGACGCGTTTGCCGTGGCCAGCCAGAACAAGGCCGAGGCGGCGATCAAGGCCGGCCGCTTCAAGGATGAGATCGTCCCGGTCACCGTTCCCGGCGGCAAGGCCGGTGACAAAATCGTGGACACTGACGAATACCCTCGCTTCGGCGCCACGATCGAGGCGATGGCGAAGCTGAGAGGCGCCTTCAAGAAGGACGGCACGGTCACGGCCGCCAACGCCTCGGGCATCAATGACGGCGCCGCCGCCCTGGTGCTGATGACCGCCGACGAGGCGGCGCGGCGCGGCATCGCGCCGCTGGCCCGGATCGCCTCATGGGCGACGGTCGGTGTCGACCCCTCGATCATGGGCATCGGCCCGCTTCCAGCCTCCCAGGCGGCGCTGGCCAAGGCCGGCTGGTCGGTTGCCGACCTCGACCTGATCGAGGCCAACGAGGCCTTCGCCGCCCAGTCCTGCGCCGTCGCCAAGACGCTGGGCTTGCCGGCCGAGAAGGTGAATGTGAACGGCGGCGCGATCGCGCTCGGTCACCCGATCGGCGCCTCGGGCGCCCGCGTCCTGGTGACCCTGTTGCACGAGATGGGCAAGCGCGACGTCAAGAAGGGTCTCGCCACGCTCTGCATCGGCGGCGGCATGGGCATCGCCATGTGTGTCGAGCGGTAAGCGCGCTTACTTCGTCGGCTTCCGGAACTTCAGCACGAAATTGTCCGCCTCGCCGATGGCCGCATATTTGGCCCGGTCCTTGTCGCCGAGCGCGAAGCTGGGCGGCAGGGTCCAGACTCCTTCGGCATAGTCCTTGGTATCGCGCGGGTTGGCGTTGATCTCGGACGCGCCGACGAATTCGAAGCCGGCTTTCTTGACCATCTCGATCGTATAGTCCTGCCGCACATAGCCGGATTCGGCCTTCGGGTCTTGCGGCTTGTCGGCCGATGCGCGGTGATCCTCGATTCCAAGGATGCCGCCCGGCTTCAGCGCCGTATAGAAGGCGGCCAGCGCCTGGGGCGCCATGTCGTTACCCACCCAGTTGTGGAAGTTGCGGAAGGTCACCACCAGGTCGGCGGAGCCGGCGGGGGCGATATTGCTCATAGTCTTCCCAAATTCGCTCACCTTCACATTGCCGTAGATCGCCTTGTTGGCGTCAAGTTTGGCCTGGAAGGCATCGGCGGCCTTGGCGGTGCGGTCGCTCATGCCGCGCGGCACGATGGCGGCATAATAGGTGCCACGGTCGTGCAGATAGGGAGCCAGTATCTCGGTCCAATAACCGCCGGACGGCCAGATCTCGACCACCGTCATGTCGGGCTTCAGCCCGAAGAAGGTCAATTCCTCAACCGGATGGCGCGCCCCGTCTCGCGCGGCGAAAGCCGGCGAGCGCCAGGTGCCCTGGGCGGCCTTGACCAACTCGGGATCCGGCGCGGCGAAGGCGCTGCCTGCCGATGCGATCGTCAAAACGGCGCATATATAATGAAGAAGACGCATGATGGCTCCCGTTGAAGGTTTGGCGGGTCGTCGGCCCGCCATGAATCTCAGGATGGATCGGTTCGGTCGTCAGACTGCGGCAGATTAGCTGGCACGTTTGTAGGCCGATAGAGCATATCGCTATTGACTCGCCGCCGCCGCCACGGGATTAATCGCCACAAATCAAGGGTGCCCTCGGAAAAAATTCGGGGGAGGTTGAACAGGGCGTAGGCTGCTGGCGATGGTTCCGACCGTTCGCCGACGTCAAAACGCTTTCCGGATAGAGTCAGCAACTCTTCGCGTCCGGCCGGTGACGGCCGTGCGCGAAACAAACGTGCCGTGGAGTCAAATCCACGGAACAATTTAACAAAATTGCCGCCGTTGGTGGTAATTTTGGGCCGCTGGAGAGGCGCTGTTCCAAGCGTTTTAAAAGCGGAGAATTTTCGGAATGTCGGGGCTGGACAAGCGCCGTGCAATAGCATAGGCAGCTTTTTCCATATTTTTGGGACCAGCCTTAGTGCGGATTTGTTACGAACCAACAGCGAAAGTGGAACCATGCAGCGCTCTTACCATCTGACCTCGACGGGCCTTCGTCGTCTGGTCCTTGCCCTGGCGCTTGCCGCGCCGGTCGCCGTCGCAGGCTCAGCCTGGGCCCAAGAGGCAGCGGCTCCCGCCGCGCCGGCCCCAGCCGCGGCGCCTGCCCCGGCTCCGGCGGCGACGCCCGCTCCTGCCGCGACCCCCGACGCCGCTGCCCCCGCTGCTGCCGCCCCCGGCGCCGCGCCGGCCGCCAGCTCGATGGCCCCTGTCCCCGCCGCGGCGGAGAATGAGCCCAAGCAGCTGGCCAAAGATATGAGCGTCACCGGCATGGTGAAGGGCGCGACCGGCCCGGTGCAGGTCGTCATGATCCTCCTGGCCATCGCCTCGGTGTGGAGCTGGGCGATCATGCTGGACAAGGCTTTCACCTTCGCCGGCCTGAACCGCCGCGCTGACACCTTCCTCGGCGTCTTCCGTGCTTCTTCCTCTCTGGACGACGTCTACCAGAAGGTGGCCAAGGAGAAGAACAACCCGCTGGTCAACATCTTCCTGGCCGGCATGAACGAGCTTCGGGTCTCGCTTGAGCCGGGCTCAATCCCCTCCGACCACCTGCGCGAGCATGTCGAGGAGCGCGTGACCACTTCGATGGAAATGGTCGAGGCCCGCGAGTCCGAGCGCCTGGGTTCTGGCATGGGCGTGCTGGCCACGGTCGGCTCGACCTCGCCGTTCATCGGTCTGTTCGGCACCGTGTACGGCATCATGGACTCGTTCCTGGGTATCGCGAACTCCGGCACCACCAACCTCGCGGTCGTGGCGCCCGGTATCGCCGAAGCCCTGCTGACCACCGCTATCGGCCTCGCCGCCGCCATCCCTGCCGTCATGATGTACAACTACTTTGCTCGCAAGGTCGGTGCGTACAATGGCCGGATGAACAACTTCGTCGGCGAGTTCTCGACGGTGCTGTCGCGCCATCTCGATCGTAAGGCCTAATAACGATGGCTGTTTCTCTGGGCCACGGCGCGACGGGGAACAAAGCTCCGGCGCAAAACTCGGACATCAACGTCACGCCGTTCATCGACATCATGCTGGTGTTGCTGATCATCTTCATGGTGGCTCTGCCACCGCCGACGGTGAACACGCTCATCAACATGCCGCCGACGCCGCCAAATCCGCCGCCGCCGGACCCGAACAACAAGCCATTGTTCATCAGCCTCAACGCTGACGGATCGGTGGTGGTCAGCCTCGGTATCGGCGACGACGCGACGGGCTCTACGGCCCCGAACATCGATGGTGTGCCGGCCGCGGTTGCGTCCATCATCCCGGCGGATATTCGGGCCACCAAGGAAACGTTCATTCGCGCCGATTTCGACGTGCCCTATAATGGCGTCATGCAGCTCTTGAACAAGCTGCGCGACGCTGGGCTCAAGAAGATCGGGTTGGTCGGCGAAGCGACCAGTTGAGCGGGAAGGTAATTCGATGGGAATGCAACTGGGGGGCGAAGGCGCCCACGGCAAGAACAGCGCTTTCTCGGAGAGCAGCGACATTAACGTGACGCCGTTCGTCGATGTGATGCTGGTTCTGCTGATTATCTTCATGGTCGCGGTTCCGATCGCGACCGTGAACGTCAAGGTCAACTTTCCGGACTCCAACGCGCCGGCCGAAAGCAAGGCTTCCGCGCCCATCTGGATCAGCATGACCAAGGCGGGCGGGGTTTATATCGGCGATCGGCGATACGGTTCCGTGCAGGAAGTGGGCGCTGCACTGCAAAGGGATGTTCCGGATTCGCAGAAAGATACTACCCGGTTATTTCTGCGCGGCGATGCGGAGCTGCCTTATAGAAAGGTGCTCGACCTGATGAATGAGTTGAAAAACGAGGGCTTCTACAAGATCAGCCTCGTCGGCCATGAAGCGGTAAAATAATGCAGGTACGTCCAGGAATAGCCGTATCGGCGGGACTACACGTCCTCCTCTTCTTCTATCTCGCCTATGCGCTGGCGTTCCACCCAGCGGAGAAGCCGAAGGAAGAAGAGCATGCGATCGACATGGTCGCGCCGCCTCCGCCCCCTCCGCCGCCTCCGCCGCCGCCGCAGCAGAAGGTTCAGCAGCCGCTGTTCATTCCGGCGCCGGCCCCGCGCATCGCCTCGGTCCCGACCACGGTTCCGGATCTGCCGATCCCGTCCCAGGAGATCAAACGGGAGCCGAAGCCGACGGTGGTCACCGAGGATAAGCCGCAGGTCACGCTCAACCCCAAGCCGATCAGCCGAACCACACCGAAATATCCGGATCGGGCTGAGGATCGCCAGATTTCGGGCTATGTCGACTTCGATTTCACGATCGAGCCCGACGGCACGGTGGGCAATCCCAAGGTGATCGCCGAGGTTCCGGAAGGTTACGGCTTCGCCGCTTCCGCCCAGAAGGCGTTCCCGCAGTGGAAGTTCACGCCGAAGACGGTCAACGGAAAGCCCGTTCCCTCGCCGGCGCGGATCAGGGTCAGCTTCAAGCTGCAATAACTGCCCGCAAGGGTAGCGACTTCAAGGCGGGTCCCTGCGGACCCGCCTTTTTTATGCCCGCTGTCCTGGTCGGCCGCGGCCATGCGCATCGATCCGCCTGAACCGCCACGGCGAAACCCAGCGGGGTGATGTAGCGACGCCAGCGGAAATTCCCGATTGCCGGGCGCATAAACAAGGTTGCGCCGGACTCAAAAGCCGGCCGCTCCGGTCCGGAATCTCACCCGGCCGGGATCGACTGTCGCCGGCATGCGGTTGTTGGAGAGGTCGCTTGGAACTGCGGCCTGAACCCGGGTCGTTTCCCCCAACATTTACCGGGATCTGCGATTGAAGCCGGTTTCCGCGAAGCAGTCCTCAGCCGATTACCTACTCCGCCGCGGCTCCCGGCAGGCGGATGGGCAGCGGCGCTTCCTTGCGCACCGCCGGCAAATGGCGGTCCGAGCCCCGCCCGCGCAACCACAGGCTGAAGCGGTCGAGGTAAAGATAGACGACCGGCGTGGTGAACAGGGTCAGCGCCTGCGACACGATCAGACCGCCGACGATGGCGACGCCCAGCGGCCGCCGGAACTCAGACCCCGCACCGGTCGCCAGCGCCAGCGGGATGCCGCCGAACAGAGCCGCCATCGTCGTCATCATGATCGGGCGGAAGCGCAGCAGAGCCGCCTGATAGATAGAATCGACCGGCGACAGTCCCTGATGCCGTTCGGCCTCCAGCGCGAAATCGATCATCATGATCGCGTTCTTCTTGACGATGCCGATCAGCAGGATGATCCCGATCAGCCCCATCATGTCGAGCGGGAAACCGAACAGGCTCAGCATCAGCAGGGCGCCGACACCGGCCGACGGTAGCGTCGACAGGATGGTCAGCGGGTGGATGTAGCTCTCGTACAGTACGCCCAGCACGATATAGACCGCGACCAGGGCCGCCATGATCAGATAGGGCATCGTCGTCAGTGACGCCTGGAAGGCCTGGGCGTTGCCCTGGAAGGAGCGCAGGACGGTGCGCGGCACCTTAGCGTCCACGGCGGCCTTCTGGATCAGCTCGACGGCATCGCCCAAAGCTACGCCGGGCGCCAGGTTGAACGACAGCGTCACCGCCGGGAACTGCCCCTGATGGCTGACGGACAGCGGCGAGATCGACCGCTCGAAATGGGCGATGCTGCCGAGCGGCACCTGCGCCCCCGAGGCGGACTTCACATAGATCCGGTTCAGCGCGTCCGGGCTGGCCTGGTCCTTGGGATCGGCCTCCAGGATGACGTGATACTGGTTTAGCTGGGTGAAGGTGGTGGCGACCTGCCGCTGGCCGAACGCGTCGTACAGCGTATCGTCGATCTGCTGCGGCGTGATGCCAAGGCGCGACGCGGTCTCGCGGTCGACCTTGACCATCAGCTTGGGCCCGCCGGGCTGCGCGTCGGTCGCGACGTCCTGCAGCTGCGGCATGGCGGAGAGCTTGTCGAGCAGCACGTTGGACCAATGGTCGAGTTCGGCGCTGTCGGCGTCCTGCAGCGTGTACTGGTACTGCGTGCGCGACAGGCGGCCGCCGACGGTGATGTCCTGGCGTGCCTGGAGATGGACCTTGAAGCCGTTCAGCGTCGCCAGCTTCGGCATCAGCCGGTTGATCACCTCGTCGGCGCTGACATCGCGCTGGTCGAACGGCTTCAGGCTGGGGAACATGCGGCCCGTATTGGTGGTGCCGCCGCCATTGGCGCCCATCGCCGACGGAACCGTCGCCATCGCCGGGTCGGCGCGCATGATCACCATCGCCTGTTCCTGCTTGCGCAGCATGTCGTCGAAGGAAATATTCTCCGCCGCCTCGGTCGAGGCATAGAGCAGCCCGTTGTCCTGCTGCGGAAAGAAGCCCTTGGGCATCATCGCGAACAGCACGACCGTCAGGCCCAGCGTCGCGAAGAAAACGCCCAGCGTCAGCGGCTGATGCCGCAGCACGATCTTCAGCAGTCGCTCATAGCCGTGCACCAGCCAGTCGAAGAAGCGCTCCAGCGCCATGTAGAAGCGGCCATGCTGCTCCTCCTGCTGGCTGAGGAAGCGGGCGCACATGGTCGGCGTCAGGGTCAGCGAGACGAAGGCCGAGATGATGACGGCCATCGAAATTGTGACGGCGAACTCGTGGAACAGCCGCCCGACGATCCCGCCCATCAGCAACAGTGGGATGAACACCGCGATCAGCGACACTGTGATCGACAGGATGGTGAAGCCGATCTGGCGCGAGCCCTTGACCGCCGCCTCGTAGGGCGTGTCGCCCTGTTCGATATAGCGGACGATGTTCTCGATCATCACGATGGCATCGTCGACGACGAAGCCGACCGCGATCGTCAGCGCCATCAGCGACAGATTGTCCAGGCTGTAGCCGAACAGATACATCACCCCGAACGTGCCGACGAGCGAGAGCGGCACCGCGATGCCGGGGATCACCGTCGCCCACAGCTTGCGCAGGAACAGGAAGATCACCAGCACGACCAGGGCGATGGTGATCAGCATCGTCTTCTCGACGTCGGCGACTGAGGCGCGGATGGTCAGCGTGCGGTCCTGCATCACCTCGACATGGATCGATCGCGGGATGGTCAGGCGCAGGCGCGGCAATTCCGCCTTCACCAGGTCGGCCGTTTCGATCACATTGGCGCCGGGCTGGCGGAACACGCCCAGCACGATGCCGCGATGACTGTCCGCCCAGGCGGCGATCTGCGTGTTCTCGACGCTGTCGATGGCCGTGCCGACATCCTCGACATGGACCGGGGCGCCGTTGCGATAGGCGATGACGACCTTCTTATAGTCCGCGGCGGTGAAGATCTGGTCGTTGGAATCGATCGTGGCCCCGAGATACGGCCCGTTGATGTTGCCCTTCGGCGCGTTGGTCGTGGTGTTGGCCAGGACGCTGCGCACATCCTCCAGCGACAGGCCCTGATTGGCGATGGCCGCGGGATCGATCTGTACGCGGACCGCCGGCTTCTGCTCACCGAAGATGATGACCTGGCCGACGCCGGAGAGCTGCGAGATCTGCTGGCCGAGGAAATTGTCGGCATAGTCGTCGACCTTGTCGATCGGCAGAGCATCTGACCACGCTCCGATGATCAGGATCGGCGAATCCGCCGGATTGGTCTTGCGATAGGTCGGCGGGTTGGGGAGGTTCTTCGGCAGCTGGCCGCCGGCGGCGTTGATCGCCGACTGCACGTCCTGCGTCGCCGCATCGATATTGCGGCTAAGCTCGAACTGCAGGGTCACCGACGTGTTGCCCAGCGTGCTGATCGACGTCATCTGCGACAGGCCGGCGATCTGGGCGAATTGCCGCTCCAGCGGTGCTGCAACCGACGAGGCCATCGTCGTCGGGTCGGCGCCGGGCAGGCTGGCGCCAACCGAGACAGTGGGGAAGTCGACATTGGGCAGCGCTGCCAGCGGCAGCTGGCTGAATCCCATAAAACCCGCCAGCAGGATCGCGGCCATGATCAGCGAGGTCGCGATCGGCCGGTCGATGAAGGTCTTGGAAAAGCTCATTGCGCGGCGGTCGCCGAGGGGGTTGCTGGTCCGGGGGCCGCGTTGCTGCCCGTCTGGACCGGCTGGTCCAGAGCCTGCTTGTCTTGAGGCTGCACGTCGACCTTGCTGCCGGTCTGCAGGCGCATCTGGCCGTCGACCACCACCCGCTCATTGGCCGCGAGACCCTTGGTCACCAGGGTCTGGCCGCCGTAATCCTGGCCCGGCTCGATCGCCCGCATCTCGACCGTGTTGTCCGGCTTGATCACATAGGCGAAGACGCCCTTGGGGCCGCGCTGGACGACCCGTGAATCGACGACCAGCCCGTCATGCGCGGTGCCGACCTGCAGGCGGGCATTGACGAATTCCCCCGGCCACAGCGATCGGGTCGGGTTGGCGAAGCGCGCCTTCAGGCGCAGCGTGCCGGTGGTCGGGTCGATCTGGTTGTCCACCAGCTCCAGCACGCCCTGTCCCAACTCGGTCGTGCCGTCGCGCGCGAGAGCGGCCACGTTGAGCGGGACGCCCGTCGCCTCGGCCGCAGCGACCCGCGGTAGCACGTCTTGCGGCAGGGTGAAGATGACCGAGATCGGTTGAAGCTGGGTGACGACGACCAGCGGAGTCGTGTCCGCGGCATGGACGATATTGCCTTTGTCGATGCGGCGAATCCCGGTGCGCCCGTCGATCGGCGAGGTGATGGTGGTATAGCCGAGCTGCACCCGCGCGTTCTCGATCGCGGCCTGGTCGGCCTGGATCAGGGCGTTGGTGGAATCGACCAGGGCCTGCTGGGTGTCGGCCTGCTGGCGGGATGAGAAGCCCTTGCTCGCCGTATCCTGATAGCGGGCGAGGTCGCGCCTGGCGTTGCTCAGCGTCGCCTGGTCCTTGGCCAAGGTCGCCAGCGCGCCGTCCAGCGCGGCCTGGAACGGCCTGGGGTCGATCTGAGCCAACCGGTCGCCTTCCTTGACGTCCTGGCCTTCGCGGAAATCAACGCTGTCCAGCTGGCCGTCGACCCGCGCCTGGATATTGACGGTATTATAGGCCTGGACCGTCCCGATGCCGACGACATAGAGCGGCACGTCGCGCATGTCGACTTTGCCGGCCGTGATCGGGATCGGGGCGTTCTGGGCCTGGTCGCCCGCGGTGTCGCCTGAATGATGGAGGGCCCGCCATCCGACCAGTCCCAGCAACAGGACCGCCGCGGCTCCCGCCAAATATTTTTTCTGCAATTTCATCGATGCTCGGTTGGACGATACGTCAGTATACGCGCGAAACATCCTATACCCGCGTTATAGCCTACCGCAGTGCAAACAGCGCGGAGACTACGGCAGATCAGCTCGTGGTATAGTGCATGGCAGAGCCCGCGCAACCCGGGCTCATGCAGAACGGAACGGCTCAGGCCGCCGTCTGGTTCGGCGCCTTGTTGACGAGGACCGGGCGGCGGGTCCGGTCTGCTGCAGCGTCCGCCGGCTCGCCGCGCAGCCATGCGCCGAAGCGGTCGAGATAGAGATAGACCACCGGCGTGGTGAACAGCGTCAGTGCCTGTGACAGGATCAGCCCGCCGACGATGGCGAAGCCGAGCGGCCGTCTGAGCTCGGACCCGGCGCCGGTGCCCAGCATCAGCGGCAGGCCGCTGAACAGCGCCGACATCGTCGTCATCATGATCGGCCGAAAGCGCAGCAGAGCCGCCTGATAGATCGAATCCGCCGCCGACAGGCCCTGATGGCGCTCCGCCTCCAGCGCGAAGTCGATCATCATGATCGCGTTCTTCTTGACGATGCCGATCAACAGGATGATCCCGATCAGGGCCATCATGTCGAGCGGGTAGTGGAAGATCCACAGCATCAGCAGCGCCCCGACCCCCGCCGACGGCAGGGTCGACAGGATGGTCAGCGGGTGGATGAAGCTCTCATAGAGGATGCCCAGCACGATGTAGACCGCGACCAGCGCGGCCGCGATCAGCAGCGGAATCGTCGCCAGCGAATCGTGGAACGCCTGGGCGTTGCCCTGGAAGGTGGGCGTGACCGTGGCCGGCATATGCGCGTCGCGCGCCGCCCGCTCGACCAGCGCGGTGGCATCCCCCAGCGCCACACCGGGTGACAGGTTGAACGAGATGGTAATGGCGGGGAACTGGCCCTGATGGTTGATCGACAGGGCCGAGGTCGAGGGCGCGACGGTCGTGAAGGCCGAGAGCGGCACCAGGGCCCCGGTCGCCGATTTGACGTAGATCTGCCGCAGCGACGACGGATCCTGCTGGTATTTGGGATCGACCTCCAGCACCACGTGATACTGGTTCAGCTGGGTGAAGATGGTCGCGACCTGGCGCTGGCCGAAGGCGTCGTAGAGCGTGTCGTCGATCGCCTGGGTCGAGACGCCGAGGCGCGAGGCCGTGTCGCGGTCGATCTTCAAGGTCGTGCGCGGCGCTGTGTCCTGCTGGTCGCTGGTTACGTCTTGAAGCTGCGGAATCGCCCGCATCTTCTCCAGCATCACATTGGCCCAATGGCTGAGCTCATCCAGGTCGGGGTCCTGTAGGGTGTACTGGTACTGGGTGCGCGACTGCCGCGTGCCCACGGTGATGTCCTGGGACGACTGGCCGTAGACGCGGAAACCGTGCAGCTGGGCGAATTTGGGCCGCAACCGGTTGATCACGTCGTCGGTGGTGACGCCGGGCCGCTGATCGAACGGCTTCAGCTGGATGAACAGGCGGCCGTTATTGGTGGTCTGGCCGCCGCCCGAGCCGACTGACGACATCAGGGTCGCCACCGCCGGATCCTCCAGGGCGATCTTCGCCGCCGCTTCCTGCTTCTTCACCATCTCGGCGAAGGAGATGTCGAGCGCCCCCTCGGTCGCGCCGATGATCAGGCCATTATCCTGCTGCGGGAAGAAGCCCTTGGGCACGGTCACGAACATGACGCCGGTGATCGCGATCGTCACACCCAGCGACAGCATCGTCAGCCGCCGGTGAGAGAGAACGAAGCGCAGGCCCCTTGCGTAACCCTGGACCAGCCACTCGAAGAAATTCTCCAGCGCCATGTAGAATTTGCCGTGGCGTCCCTCGTCGTGGCTCAGGAACCGGGCGCACATGGTGGGCGTCAGCGTCAGCGAGACGAAGGCCGAGATCACCACGGCGACCGACACGGTCATGGCGAATTCGTGGAACAGCCGGCCGATCAGCCCGCCCATCAGCAGCAGCGGGATGAAGACCGCAATCAGCGACACGGTGATCGAAATGATGGTGAAGCCGATCTGGCGCGACCCTTTGACCGCAGCCTCATAGGGGCTGTCGCCCTCCTCCATATGGCGGACGATGTTCTCGATCATCACGATCGCATCGTCGACGACGAAGCCGACGGCGATGGTCAGCGCCATCAGCGACAGGTTGTCGATGCTGTAGCCCAGCAAGTACATCGCGCCGAACGTGCCGATCAGCGACAGCGGCACGGCGGTGGCCGGGATGATCGTTGCCCACAGCTTGCGCAGGAACAGGAAGATCACCATCACCACCAGCGCGATGGTGATCATCAAGGTCATCTCGACATCGGCGACCGAGGCGCGGACGGTCTGTGTCCGGTCGGCCAGGATCTCGACATGGGCCGATGGTGGCAGGAAGGTCGTCAGCCGCTTGAGCTCGGCCTTCACCGCATCGGTGGTGGTGATGACGTTGGCCTCGGGCTGGCGGAAGACGGCGCAGGTGATCCCGTTCCGGTCGTTCACGAGGGCGCTCAACTGGTCGTTCTCGACACCGTCAAGGGCAGTGCCGACATCCGACACCCTGACCGGCGCGCCGTTGCGGTAGGCGATGATCAGCTTGCGATAGCCGTCGGCGGAGAGGATCTGGTCGTTGGCGGCGATGGTAGAGGATTGATAGGGCCCGTCGAACGTGCCTTTCGGGGCATCGATGCTGGTGGCGGCGATGGCGGCGCGGACATCTTCCAGCGACAGGCCCTGGTTGGCCAGCTTCGCCGGATCGACCTGGACCCTGACGGCCGGCTTCTGCTCGCCGAAGATCATCACCTGGGCGACGCCCGGTATCTGCGACAGCTGCTGCGCCAGCTTGGTGTCGGTCAGATCGTCCAGCTGGTCCAGCGGCAGCACTTCGGAGGTCACGCCGAACAGCAGGATCGGCCGGTCCGCCGGGTTGACCTTCCGCCAGGTCGGCGGGTTGGGCAGGTTCTTGGGCAGCTGGCCGCCGGCGGCGGAGATCGCTGCCTGCACGTCCTGGGCGGCGGCATCGATATTGCGCGACAGGTCGAATTGCAGCGAGATCGAGGTGTTCGACAGCGTGCTGGTCGAGGTCATCTGGGTCAGGTCGGCGATCTGCGCGAACTGCCGCTCCAGCGGGGTCGCCACCGACGAGGCCATCGTCTCAGGATCGGCGCCGGGCAGGGTGGCCGATATCTGGATGGTCGGATAATCGACCTTCGGGATCGCCGCGACCGGCAGCTGGCCGAAGGCGACGATGCCCGACAGCAGGATCGCCGCCATCAGCAGCGCGGTGGCGATCGGCCGGTCGATGAAGGTCTTGGAAAAGCCCACGGCGTCAGCGCGCCTGCGTCGCGGGAATGAGGGCGGGGGGAGCGGCCGCCGGAATGTCGGCCGCCGCCGTCTTATCCTCGGTCGCCTGGACCTGACTGCCGGGCTGAAGCCTCAGCTGCCCATCGACCACCACACGCTCGCCCGGGTTGAGGCCTTTGGTCACCAGGACCTGGCCGCGATCGTTCTGGCCGGTCTCGACCGGCCGCATCTCGACAGTGTTGTCGGGCTTGATGACGAAGGCGAAGAAACCCTTGGGGCCGCGCTGGATCACTCGCGATGCCACGGTCAGACCGTCACGCACCGTGCCCACCTGCAGCCGGACATTGACGAATTGGCCCGGCCACAGCGTGCGCCGGTCGTTGGGGAAGTTGGCCTTCAGCTTGATCGTGCCGGTGGCGGGGTAGATCTGGTTGTCGATCAGCGCCAGCGTGCCCTGGTCCAGCTCTGTCACCCCGTCGCCGTCCAGCGCGACAGCGGTCAAAGGCGCGCCCTTGGCGCGGGCCGCCGCGATCACCGGCAGCTCGCTCTGCGGCAGGGTGAAGATCACCGAGATCGGCTGAAGCTGGGTGACGACCACCAGCCCGGCGGCGTCGCCGGCATGGATGATGTTGCCCTGGTCGATCAGCCTGATGCCGGTGACGCCGTCCAGCGGCGAGGTGATGGTGGTATAGCCGAGCTGCACCCGCGCATTCTCGATCGTCGCATTGTCGGCCTGGATCTGGGCCTGGGCGCTGTCGACCATCATCGTCTGGGTGTCGAGCTGCTGGCGCGAGGAATAGCCCTTGGGCGCCGTGTCCTGATAGCGGCTGAGGTCGCGCTTGGCGTTGGCCAGCGCCGCCTGGTCCTTGGCCAAGGTCGCCAGAGCATTGTCCAGCGCCGCCTGGTACGGGCGCGGGTCGATCTGGGCCAGCAGGTCGCCCTTCTTGACGTCGCTGCCCTCATGGAAGGCGACATTCACCAGCTCGCCATCGACGCGGGCGCGGATGGTGACGGTGTTATAGGCCTGGACGGTGCCGATGCCGGTCAGGTTCAGCGCCACGTCGCGCGCCACCACCTGGCCCGAGATGACGGGGACGGCTTGCGGCGCCATGGCGGTCGGGCTGCCGGTTCCCCGGCCGAAGACCAGCCAGCCGATGAGCAGCACGCCGGCGGCGCCGGCCAGGATGATGCGTGTCGATTTCATGAGCGCCGAATCCGGAATCCCGGAAATTCTGCCGCGCTTTCCCCGCCATGCCGCTTTTGCCGCCGGAATGACGCGCCATATTCGTTTAATATCATACCAAGGTCTCGTGACGCCGGCGCGATGCCCCCGATCAGGAAAAGCTGGCGCCTTGTTATGTTACTTCCTACGATCGGGTTTTGGAATAAAGGCAGCGTCACGACTGTCCGATCTATGGGATCAACCGTCACCGTCGTGCCGACCGATCGCCGACCGACGGACTAGTCATCCGCAAGGAGGAGCGACATGTCCTATACGCCCATCGATAGCCTTATCCCGCGCGGCAAAGCCGCGTTCGTTGCGTTCGCCGCGCTTTCTGCCGTGGCTACGCCCGTCCTTGCCGCGCCGGCCCTTGCCGATCCGGCTGGGCAGAATGTCTGCATCGATGCCACCGAGATCGATCACACCCATGTGCTGAACAACCGGCAGGTCCTGTTCTATATGAAGGACAGGAAAGTCTGGCTGAATACGTTGCGCAACATCTGTACCACCCTGCCCATCCAGGAGGCGTTCGTGCTGCCGACCGGCTTTTCGACGTTCTGCTCCAACGCGCAGTCGATCACCGTGCTGAACACGCGGCAGGTCTGCGCGCTCGGCGAATTTACGCAATATCAGAAGCCTGTCGGCCACTCGTAAGAGGGCCGGACTAAAGGGGAAAGATCATGAAGACGAGTCTCATTGCCCTCGCTGTTGCGCTGACAGTGCCGGCCGTGCCGGCGTTGGCTCTCGATGAGAATGGCAAGCCGGTCTGCCTGGAGATCAACCGGATAGATCACACCGAGGTGCTGAACGACCACCAGATCCTGTTCTACATGTACGGCAAGAAGGTGTGGCTGAACACGCTGTCCAACCGCTGCACGACGCTGACCCGCCAGGACGGGTTCGTGTGGGACAGCAGTATCCCGAAATACTGCGAGAACGTGGAGCTGATCCGCGTGCTGCGCTCAGGCCAGGTCTGCCAGCTCGGCGCCTTCACACCCTACGAGAAGCAGCCGAAGCCTTCGTGAGGTTCAAGGCGCCTTCATATGTCCCTCGCCCTCTCGAAGGGCGAGGGATTTTATAGTCTCGAACCAGCGCTCAGGGTCGGGGGCGCGCATCGCTTCCCCCATAATGGCGACTCCCGCGACGCCTGAAACTTGCGGCAGCGTCGCGCTTGTGACGCCGCCCAGCGCCAGGACGGGCAGGGCGGCCTCGGCTGCGATGGCGCGTAAATCCGCACCGCTGCAGTAGCCCGGCTTGCTGACCGTCGGGAAGAATGGGCTCAGCGTGACGTAGTCCGCGCCGTCATTTGCCGCGGCGGCGATCTCGGCCGCGTCATGGCAGGATTTGCCGAGCAGAATGCCACCCAGCGTCCGCCGTGCGGCGGACACGTCCCCATCCGCCGGCAGATGCAGCGGAATTCTCAGCACCCGCGCCGCTTCCAGGTCGTCATGCACTCCGACGACCGCCCCAAACGGCTCGGCAACCGCGATCAGCCGTTCCAGCAGCGCCCGGCGTTCGGCGGGCTCAAGATCCTTCTCCCGCAGTGACAGCCAGCGGCAGCCGCCGCGGAACAGGGCGGCGGCGCGGGTCTCCAGCAGTTCGGCGCATTGCGTCCGATCCGTGATGATCAGGATCGGCGGGGCCGTTAGCTTCACGAGCCGATCAGGCCCAGCTCCGGGCTCGAGGCCTCGGCATAGAGCCGCTTGGGAATACGGCCGGCCAGCCGGGCGCCGCGGCCGGCGGCTACGCCCAAACGCATCGCGGTCGCCATGCCGACGGGATCGTCGGCCTTGGCGATGGCGGTGTTGAGCAGCACGCCGGAGCAGCCCAGCTCCATCGCCCGCGCCGCGTCGGAGGCGGTGCCGATACCGGCGTCGAGGATCACCGGCGCGGTCAGCCGTCGGCAGATCGTCTCGATATTGAACGGGTTCAGGATCCCGAGGCCCGAGCCGATCGGCGCGCCCAGCGGCATCACCGCGGCGCAGCCGATATCGGCCAGCCGTTCGCAGGTGACCGGGTCGTCATTGGCATAGGCCAGCACGGCGAACCCCTGCCCGACCAGGGTTGCCGCCGCTTTCAGCAGCTGCTCGGCATCGGGGTACAGAGTCTCGCGATCGGCCACGATCTCCAGCTTCACCCAGTTGGTGCCCAGCGCCTCGCGCGCCAGCCCGGCGGTCAGCACCGCGTCCTTGGCGGTGGCGCAGCCCGATGTGTTGGGCAGCAGCCGGTATGTGCCGCTCAGGAGGTCGACCAGGCTCTCGCGCGGGCCCGACAGGTCGACCCGGCGGATCGAGACGGTGACGATCTCGGCGCCGCTGGCGGCGAGCGCGTCCAGCATCACCTGCCGGTTGGGATAGCCGGCGGTGCCGGCCATCAGCGCCGAGCCGAAGCTTTCGCCGGCGATGGTCAACACTGGGGTCAGCACGGGCAGGGCATCGATCTTGGACACGCTCAGCCTCCGGAATGGGGGCGGACGATCTCGACAGTATCGCCGGGCTTCAGCGCCGCGGTCGCCCATTCGGCGCGCGGCACGATCTCGTCGTTAATCGCGACGGCGACGCCCGGCTTGCCCTGGTCGATGGCCTGGGCCGCCAGCAGCTCGATCAGGCTGGCGCCGTCGAAGCGGTGGGGGGCGCCGTTCAGGCTGATATCCATGTCTTTTTCCTCGTCATGTCCGGGCTCGTCATATTTGGGCGCTCGAACCGGGCCAGCCCAAATGCGGCGATGCTCGGATCGGTTTCGCCGGTCAGCACCAGCTTGGCGATGGCGTCGGCGGTGGCCGGGGTCAGCAATATGCCGTTGCGGTGATGGCCGGTCGCCAGGATCAGCCCCTCCGTGCCGGTTTCCCCTAAGATCGGCGCGTCGTCGCGTGAGCCTGGGCGAAAGCCGACCCAGCTCTCGACGATGGGCAGCTCCTCCACGCCGGGCAAGGCGCGCCAGGCCGATTCCAGGAGCGACAGCATGCCCCCGGCGGTGATCGCGGTGTCGAAGCCACGCTCCTCCGTCGTCGCGCCGATCAGCAGGCGCCCGTCGCGGCGCGGCACGAGGTAGGCCTTCGGCGTCCACAGCACATGGGTCAGGATCGGCGCCGCCGGGTTCATCTGCAGCGCCAGCATCTGGCCCTTCACCGGCCGCACCGGCGGGCAGTCCGCGGCCGGCAGGCCGGCGACATCGGGCGTCCAGGCGCCGGCCGCGACGATCACCGTATCGGCGGGGTAGTCGACGCCACTCCCGGCAACGCCCCCCGCGGTGACCCCGACCACGCGGCCGCGCGCGGTGCGGACCGAGACCTCGCCCATCTCCTCATGCAGCACGCCGCCGGCGCGCGCGAAGGCAGCCTTCAGCGCGGCGACCAGGATGCGGTTCTCGACCTGATGGTCGCCCTCGACCAGCAGCGCGCCGGGCAGGCGGGGATTGAGATAGGGCTCATGTTCCAGCGCTTCGGCGCGGCTCAGCCAGCGCGATTCGACGCCGAGCCGCTGTTGCAGGGCGTAGGTCTGCCGAAGGTGCCCCAGATCGTCCTGCGACAGGGCGACGGAGACCGTGCCTTTGGTGCGGAGCTCCACATCGATGCCGCTGGCCTCGTTGAGTTCGGCGGCGAAGGCGGGCCACAGCGACTGCGAGCACCTGAGCAGCGGAAACAGCCCCTGCTCGCCGGGCTCGACCTCCGATCCGGCGGCCAGCATGCCGGCGGCGGCCCAGCTCGCCCCCCGGCCGGCCACGCCGCGCTCGAAGATCTCGACCCGCTGCCCGGCCGCGGCCAAGCGCCAGCCGATCGCCAAGCCGATCACCCCGCCGCCTAAAATGGCGGTTTTTCCTGTTGATGAATGCGTGGCCGTGGTCATAAAGCTTGGATACTCCCTGCGGTGGCATTACCCACGTCAGGTTCTACGGGTATGATCTCAGCAAGCCGGGAAAACCCGGCAAGCACCCCTGGCTGATATATAGCCGGTAGCATGGGCGAAAACGATGGATGCTGGCAAGTTTGGCGAAAGACTGTGTCGGTGAGCGCTTTCCAGCTGCGCGACAACCTTCGCCTCGGCCTGCTGGTTTCCGGCGTCTCGGTGGCCATGATCGCGGTCGCCACGGCCGCTCCTCCTGCCGCGAAGGCGCCGCCTCCGACGCCCGCGCCTCGCCCGCGCCTCGCGCCGCCGTCTCAGGGGCCGGCGCAGCCCTCCGACCTGCCGAGCGATACCGATATCCAGCGCATGGTCGACGACCGTGTCGTCACCTTTCACGACAGCGTCGGCCTGATCGTCGGCGTGGTCGAGCCGGCGGGCCGCCGCCTTTTCGTGCGCGGGCCGGCACAGGTCGGCAATGACGACCCGGTCGACGGCGACACGATCTTCGAGATCGGCTCGGTCTCCAAGGTGTTCACCGCGCTCGCCCTGGCCGACGCGGCGCATCGCGGCGAGCTGTCGCTGAACGATCCGGCGGCTAAATACCTGCCGGCGGGCGCCACCCTGCCCCAGCACGGGCCGCGGCCGATCAGCCTGCTCGATCTCGGGACCCACACGTCGGGCCTGCCCAACGTGCCGCCCAACGTGGCGGTGACCGACTTCAACAATCCCAACGCCGACATGAACCAGGACCAGCTGCTGAAATCGGCCGCGGCGTATGAGGTGACCCGCGATGCCGGCTCGTCCTATGTCTATTCCAGCGCCGGCTATCAGCTGCTGGCGATGGCGGTGGCCGACGTCGAGCACACCGATTTCGAGACGGTGCTGAAATCCCGCATCTTCGGGCCGCTGAAGATGATCAACACCCATGTCGCCGCCTCGCTCGACGAGAAGGACAGGCTGTCCGCCGGCTATGATTCGCATTTGCAGCCCGTGCCGCACGAGCGGCTGCCGGCCCTGCTGGGCTCCGGCGGCGTGCGCTCGACCGCCAACGACCTGCTGAACTTCATTTCAGCCAATATCGGCCTCACGCCCTCGCCGCTGGCGCCGGCGATGGCCGATATGATCAAGGTCCAGCGCCAGACCCAGTATCTTGAGTTGAAGGCGGCGCTCGGCTGGCATGTCGCCACGCTGCACAATGTCGAGATGGTGTGGGAAAACGGCCAGACCGCCGGCTATCGCGCCTTTATCGGCTTCGTGCCCAAGAAGCGGATCGGCGTCGTCGTGCTGTCGAATTCGGCCAACACGATCGACGATATCGGTGCCCATATACTGGACAAGGATACGCCGCTCCGGCCGCTGCACCGGGAGGCCGAGATCAAGCCGACCCAGCTCGACAATTATATCGGCCATTATGAGGTCAACGACAATTTCGCGCTGAACGTCACACGCGACGGCAACAAGCTGTATGTCCAGGGCACCGGCCAGCCGCGGGCCGAGCTCTATTTCATGGGCGACGACCAGTTCTTCCTGCGCGTCGTCAACGGCACGGTCATCTTCCAGACCGACGGCAGTGGCCGGGCGCGCAGCCTGTCTCTGACCCAGGACGGCAAGACCGTCCCGGCGCAGCTGGTGCTTCAGTAAGCGGCATCGCACAGTGCGACCCCGGCAGATCGGTGGTCATTCCGGGGGACGCCGCGATTGCCGCCGCGATCGGAATTGCCATTCGCTCATCCTCAAAGAAAAAGGGCGGCTCCTGAGAACCGCCCTTTCATTACCCATTGCCTGCCTTGGTGGGAGCTTTCGCCCCCGCCTAGTCCACCGAATCTACCCGACACCCACTGTCGAGAATTAAAGTCCCAAGAGTTGTTCGGCCAATAATCCCATCGATGTGGACTTTCTGACCCTTCTGCCAATCCACAACTGAATGAAGGATTGAGGTGTCCTCCGTGAAGCAGTCCACCGGCTTTCCAGCAACCAGAACCTCGATACGATATTCTGTCTTGGACATCAAACTTTTCGATGCCAGATCAAAAGTTCCTGCTGCCGAAAAAGATTTCCCTTTATAGTCTCTGTCAAAGCGCATTTCGTTATTTTGCGACGCGATAATTATCTGCTTAACATCCGCATCGGAAAAAGCGACTGCCGTCTCTACCGTTTCTACGGGGTTTATGGCCACGGGCGCGTTTGGTTTATGGGAACCTGCAGACACCGCTGTGAGCTTTCCGGAAAGGCCGTCGCTTATAGCTTGTCCAATCCCAGTATGGGCGGCGAATGTCTTATTCGTCGTGAAGTCAAGCCGGTCGCCGGTATATTGAGACTCTTTTACGACAGCGCATGGGCGTTCACAGGCTTCCTCAATCACGTTGCCGGCGCCATTATTCCATTGAAACCTAAGTACATTTCCGCTTTCACCAAGAAAGCGTATAAATATAACAGCGGCCGGGGCAGGGAGGTCTCCGGGTTTGTGGGCCGGGCTGTCACCGGTATACCCATAAGCCCCTTCTCGGACCATTGCGTAATAGTGCGTGTCCTCGGCTGACGACGATGCCGGCGCGCATAACATCAGAAGCGCCACCGCCAGGCTCTAATCTTTTCATTCGGGTTACTCGAGATGGCCCATTATCTCCGGGAAGCATGCCTCTGGAATCAATGGCTGGCAACCCCTCAGACCGCCTAAAATCCAATCAGCCACAACGCGATGATTGCAGTTACTCTTATCATTTTCGATTCTACACCGGTTTCGTCGCGGCAATCTCATGCAATTAGCCCCGAACGTCCAGGGCTTTAAACCGGCACGTCGACAACAACCTTCGCTGTTCTTAGAGAGGCTAGCGCTTCTGGCGACGCCTGCGGGCGGCGACCAGGGCCGAGAAACCAACGCCGAACAGGGCCATCGACGATGGCTCGGGCACGGGGCCAGAGGTGCGGGGCGTGTAGCCCAGGCTGGTGATGTTGTAGCCGCCGCCCGCCTGATTCACCGTGTAGGACTTGCCGGCATTGTTGACGCCGGCGATCAAAGCGCCGGTCAGGTTCCCACCACCGCCCAGATTGACGTTGCGCTGCGGCGCCAGGATGGTGCCGATGATCGAGGTCGAGCTGTTGCCGGTGAGGTTCACGGTCGTCCCGGTTCCCTCGATATTGAAGATGATGTCGTCGGCACTCGCGCCGTTGATTCCCTTCATGAACGCGCCGTTGGTCATCGAGAAGCTGCCGGTCACGTTGATGATGAACTTGGCGTTGGTATAGCCGTTGTCGTCAAAGGTGATGGTGCCGTTGGTCAGGCTGAGGCTGCTGATGTTCAGCACGTTCTCGCTGGCGTTCGTTACCGCCTGGATCACGATCGAGTTGGTGCTGCCGTTGACGTTGATCGCGTTGCCCGCGACTGTCAGGTTGGCGGCGAGCGCGCCCGCGGTGGTCGATGCCGAGGCGGCGGCCGCAGCGATCGTAGTCATCGACTGGGTGACGATGGAGCCCGATACGGAGTAAGAGCCGCCGCCGCTGACGGTGGGAGTGCCGTCGACATAGGCGTTCCCGCTAATATTGAGAGATCCCGACAGATTGACCTTGTCGCCGGCGCTGAGGCCGATATTGCCGCCCACATGCAGACCGTTGCTGGTCAGCGTCTCGTTGGTGCCGAGCAGAAGGCCATAACTCGCCGCGCTGCCCAGCGTGATCGGATCGGCGGCTGCGCCGTGCGCGCCGGCGACCAGTAGGCCGGCAGCCATCGCGGCAGCCGCGCCGGCGCGGCTGATAGCCCGCTTAATCTGGGATAGAGATGAAAAGGTCATCATGGACCAGCACTCTGCAAGAACCACGCCATGTTAGCAAGCTATTGCGCCACAAGGATTCTCAAGAGGCTGCGGACCGAAACTGTCAAATAACCCGACAAAATCTCATGTCCGTTACAGCAGCGTGGCGGCCCGCATCATACGCTCGCCGTGACTCTTTTCTTCCCGGCCGTTCAGCCGCAGCAGGCGGCCGGCCTCCTCGTGGCCGAGATTGGTCGCCCACAGATCGTACAGCGCGTCGCCGGCCAGCTCGCTCTTGGCGATGCCCTCGATCATTTCCCTGGACAGCGCCACGCCGCTCGGCCGGTCGTAATAGGGGTTGTCCGACGGTTCGGGCACCGCGAAGTCCACATCGTAGAGCAGCTTCAGCGCGCGGCTGACGCGGTGGGCGTGGCCCAACTCCTCCTGGCCGTTCTTGTTGAAAACGGCGCGGACCTCGTCGTTCGGCGCTGCTTCGGCGAAGGCCCCGTAGAAGCCCTGGCCCGCCGCCTCCAGGCATACCATCACCTTGAGATCGTCGACGGTCGGCTTGGTCACGGCGTAGATATGCGCAGATGCGCCGTCGACGGTCTGTGGCAGATGATCGGGCAGTGCGGACATGCGGTTCCTCCAGGCTCGAATTTGGCCGGAGTGTCCGTCAAATCGCGGCGACTGTCAGCAAGATCTTATAACGATCAGTGTGCAGGGCGCCGACGCTTGAACAGCCCCAGCCCCAGCCCCGCCAGCGCGCCAGCGGGAGATGCTATCTCCCGCCCTTTCCCCGTCAAATCACGGCGATTGCCTGCCCTTACATAACGGCGCCGAAATTTTCATCCGGGAGCCTGGGGTGAGTGCGAAATGAAACGTCTCAGTAGCGAAAGTTGGTGATTACAAAACTAAGGACCGAGGGAGAGATTTGTGAGCAGGCCCCCCAAGCTGACGCGCGCGTACCTGATTTCCGGGACGGCGCTCGGCTCGTTATTGGCGTTGACGGCGCTCTCTGCATTGGCCCAGGAGGTACCGGCAGGCGACGCGGCCGCTCCTGCGCGGGAACAGATCGATGTCATCGGCCGCAAGGATTACAAAACCGATATTCCGGTGCTTTCCAAGCTGACTGAGCCCGTGATCGACACGCCGACCTCGATCGTGACCATCCCGAAGGAGGTGATGGAGGACCGTGGCCAAACGACCCTGAACGACGCGCTGCGCAATGTTCCGGGCATCACGCTCGGCGCCGGCGAGTTCCTGTGGCAGGGCAACAACCCCTATATCCGCGGCTTCTCCGCCCGCACCGACATGTTCCTCGACGGCATGCGGGACTTCGGCGACTACTACCGCGACCCCTTCAATCTGGAAGAGGTTGAGGTGCTTGAGGGGCCGGACTCGATCTTGTTCGGTCGCGGCTCGACCGGCGGCGTCATCAACCAGGTTTCCAAGACGCCCCAGCTGAATCCGTTCTGGACCGCGAGCGTCGCGGGCGGCACCAACGACGCCATCCGCGGAACGGCCGATGTGAATGTGCCCGTCCCGGACCTGGGCGAAGGCGCCGCCATCCGTGTCAATCTCATGGCGAACGACAACGGCGTCGCCGCGCGGGACGTCGTGGATTACCAGCGGTGGGGCATTGCGCCCAGCCTGGCGCTGGGCATCGGCACGCCCACCCGGCTCCTCTTCTCCTATCTCCATCAAAGCGAGCGGGACCTGCCGGACTATGGCATTCCCTGGTATTTCGGCCGCCCGGCGGACGTGGATCGCGCGAATTTCTATGGCTATCGCCAGGACTTCCTGAACAATGACGACGACATCGTCACCGGCAAGATCGAGCACGACCTGACCGAGCAGGTCATGCTCCGCGCCCAACTGCGTTATGCCAACTATGACCGGTCAGAGCGTATCGACCAGCCCGTGCTGCCCAGCACGGTGACGCCCACGACGCCGCTGAACACGATCGACGTCACGCTCAAGAATTATCAGGGTCACAGTGTCGAGACGCAGTTCGAGAGCCAGTTCGACGCGATCGCCAAATTCGATACCGGGTGGGTCCATCACGACGTGGTCGCCGGCGTGGAGTACGATCACGAGACGTCCAACCCGTATTTCTTCAACAGCATCGGCCAGTCGCCGACGAGCTTGCTGTTCCCGGACACCAGCCGGCCCTATACGCCGACCTTGATCTATCCGCGCGTGGTGGCCGACACGACCACCGACACTGTCGGGGTCTATGCGCTCGACACGATCAAGTTCGATGAGCATTGGCAGCTGCTGGCGGGCGTTCGCTTCGACAGTTTCGCGGCGAAGTTCGACGAGACGATCTATTCGGTGCCGCCGGCGCAGACCGGCGTGGTCACGGCCACCAATCCGCAGGATCACACGAACTATATGACCAGCTGGCGGGCCGCGTTGGTCTATAAGCCGGTCCCGAACGGCACGTTCTATTTCAGCTTCGGCACGTCGTTCAATCCGAGCGCCGAGGGCATCAGCTATCTCAACAGCGGCGAAAATTTCAATGTCGCCAACCAGAATCTGTCGCCGGAAAAGAACCGCAATTTCGAACTCGGCACCAAGTGGAACGTGCTCGACAACCACCTCTTCCTGAGCGCGGCGATCTTCCGGTCGGAAAAGACCAACGCCCGCATTCCCGATCCGGATCTCGCCGGCTTCAACCAGCTTGCCGGCAATCAGCGGGTCGACGGGTTCGAGCTGCAGATGCAGGGGCAGATCACGCCGGGATGGAACATCACCGCCGGCTATGACTATCTGAACAGCACGACGATCCAGACGGCGCCCGGCGGCCCGCCGCTCGGCTTCCAGCTGCCGTTCACGCCGCACAACAATATGACACTGTGGACGACCTACCTCGTGCTGCCGAACCTGCAGCTCGGCGCCGGTGGGCAATGGGTGGACAAGCGCTTCGCCCAGACCACCCAGCCGATCGAGAGCGTTCCCGGCTATGTGACGTTCGACGCTTCGATCAAATATTGGGTCACGCCGAACTACAGCGCCCAGGTGAATATCTACAACATCACCGACAAGTACTATTACGACAACCCCCATCCCCACTTCATCATCCCGGGGGCGGGCAGGTCCGCGATGTTCACCCTGACTGCGCGGTATTAGCGTTCGCGACGATATTGGCTGAGAAAGAAGCGGCTCCGGTTGCCCGGAGCCGCCCAAGGTATTGGCTTCTCCCAGAAGGGAAGAAACCAAGATGCGTGGGTTTTAATAGCACTCAGAACCTCCAAATATCAAGGTTTATTCTGTAGTATTACATTTGTATTATATATCGTGTTCTTTATTAGAATTTCTTAATGAAGATTTTCTAATCATGTTTTCATAGACTTATTGCTTGGTCCGGCTATAAGTCCGCTCGCCGAGAGCGGTTCATTCGAACGGCGGGACTTGGCGGTGCAAGCCGCGGTCCGGGTACAGCAATGCTTCGCCGAAATGAAGACACAGTAAAACGTCCTCATGGATCGCTGACCAAGACAGCGGGCGCACTATTGTTGGGGAAGTCCTGGGCTGCGCACAAAAGGGACGAACCAAATGTCAATCAGATCTATTTTATTAGCGGGCACAGTGGCCGGTCTTGGACTGGCGATGACCGTGCCGGCCTTTGCCGCGCCTAAGAATTCAGAGAAATCGGAAATCGATGAGCTGAAGGCCGAGGTCCAGGCGCTGCGGGACGAAGTGCAGAGCTTGAAGGGCCAGCAGCAGACGACGCAGGCCAAGGCCGTCGCGACCGAACAGAAGGTCGACACCGCGGTCGCCGCCGTGGCCAAGGTCACGCCGCCCAAGGGCAAGAAGGGCTTCCAGATCGGCTCGGTGACGGTCACGCCCGGCGGCTTCATCGAAGCGGCCGGGATTTACCGCAACAAGAACCAGGCCTCGGATATCGGCCAGAATTTCAACGGTGTGCCGTTCGGCAACAGCTCGAACGACCATCTGAGCGAATCGCGCTTCACCGCCCGGCAGAGCCGCCTGTCGCTGTTGGCGACCAGCGACGTCGATTCGAACACCCATCTGGGCGCCTATTACGAAATGGACTTCCTGGGTGCGGCCGGCACGGCCAACTCCAAGGAAAGCAACAGCTACAACCTGCGCATCCGCAACATCTACGCGACAATCGATTGGGACGACCTGGGACTGCATCTGTTGGGCGGCCAGAACTGGAGCCTGGCGACGCTCTATTCGAGCGGCCTGACGCCACGGCAGGAGGATGTGCCGCTGACCATCGACGCGCAGTACGTCGTCGGCTTCAACTGGACCCGCCAGCCCGGCTTCCGCATCGTCAAGGACTTCGACAAAAAGGTCTGGCTGGGCTTGTCGGTCGAAAACGCGCAGACGACACAGTCGGGTGCGTTCCCAACCGGTGCCGGTTTCCAGAACATCTCCCCCGCCCAGGGCGGCGGCCTGTTCGACACCGATACGGGCGCGGTCAGCTACACCAACGACGCCGGTCCGGACATCATCGCCAAGGCAGCGTGGGAACCGGGCTGGGGCCATTACGAGGTCTACGGTATCGCGCGCTTCTTCCGCGACCGGGCGAATTTCCAGAACAAGACGGATGTCGGCGGCGGCGTCGGCGCCGGCGCGATCCTGCCGATCATCCCGAAGATGCTCGACTTCCAGCTCAGCGGGTTGGTCGGCCAGGGTATCGGCCGCTACGGTTCGGGCCAGCTGCCCGACGTGACCTACGGCGCCGATGGCAGCACGCACCCGATCACCGAATACCAGATACTGGCTGGCGTGATCGGCCATCCCACGCCGTCGCTCGATTTGTATGGCTATGCCGGCCTTGAGCATGCAGACCGCTGGTCGCAGACCGTGGGTGGCGTCAACTACGGCTACGGCAATCCGAACGCCAGCAATGCCGGGTGCGCGACAGAAGGAAGCGCATTGTCCTGCACCGCCAACACGCGCGACCTGATGGAGGGCACCGCCGGCTTCTGGTGGAAATTCTACCAGGGCGATTTCGGCAGCGTGCGCTGGGGTGCGCAGTATGAATATGTCGCCCGCAATGTCTGGGGCGGCGTCGGCGGTGGCGGCACCGCCGACAACAACATCTTCATGACCAGCTTCCGGTTCTATCCGTTCTAAGCTGAGGCCGTTCTAAGCCAGTCTGTTTCAGACTCGCGGGGCGGGGGCCTTTGGCCTCCGCCCTTTTTTATGTCGGCCCTTTTTTATGTCGGCTGGCCCGCGCGCCTGATACAGTGCCGCTGTGGAATGCTTCTGTTGGAACGGGTGGGGCTCGCTATTGAAAGCCGGCCTCTCCATATGACAGAAATTGTGCACGGCCGGGCTTGGAGGCGGCGCTCGTGAGTACTGACGAATTCATCCGCATTGGCGATGCCGCGCGTTTGCTGGCCTTTTATCTTGGCCAGCGTTTCGCGTCGAACGGGCATGCTCATCTGGGCACAGCGCGCGACAAGCTGCTGAACGCCGCGAAGGATGGTGAATTTCCCATCGTCGCCGGCACCGAATCCTGGTCGGTCGCGGCCTCGTTCGCGCTGCCTGCCGAATGCGTGCATGGGCTGACCGCCGACAACATCAACTGGGACGACAGCATCTTCGACGCCTCGTCCGACGCCCCCGTTGCCGCTACCGCTGCGATCCAGCAGCTCCATTCCGGCCCTGCGGTGCTGTGGGTGCCGATGGCTCCCTTCACCGGCGGTTTCGGCATCGACGCCGACACGGTCGGCCGATGGAACCGGCGCTGACACAGACGCGGTGATCGTACCAAAAACGCAAGCGGATCATGCGGACGCGCCGTTGCGCAGGGCCGCCGTTTCATGCACCTTTTCCAGACCATGAACCATATCGAACCCGGCATCTTCGTCCGCCATGATCCGCTGGCAGAGCCGGTTCCGGTGGTTTTCGACAGCCCGCACAGCGGCACCATCTATCCAGCCGATTTCGCCTATGCCTGCCCACCCCGGCTGCTGCGCCAGGCCGAGGATGCGCATGTCGACATTCTGTTCGGCGCCGCGCCGGAGGCCGGGGCGACGCTGATCGCGGCCCTGTTCCCGCGCAGCTATATCGATGTCAATCGCGGGATCGAGGATATCGATCAGCAGCTGTTGGACCAGCCCTGGCCGGGCCCGATCTCGGCCAGCGACCGCGCGCGCGTCGGCATGGGGCTGGTGCGCCGTATCTGCCGGCCGGGTCTGTCGATGTACGACCGCAAGCTGACGGTGGCCGAGATCAGGCATCGGATCGAGCGCTATTATCGCCCCTATCACCGCGCCGTCGCCGATGCGATCGACGATGCCGCCGCCCGCTTCGGCGCGGTCTGGCATGTGAACTGCCATTCGATGCCGTCGTCGCGCGGCCCACGGGTGCCGATCGGCGGCTGGGAACGGGCGGATTTCGTCCTCGGCGACCGCGACGGCACCACCTGCGGCACCGGCTTCCGCCGGCTGGTCCAGGGTACGCTGGAGCGGCTGGGCTATGACGTGCGGATCAACGATCCATACAAGGGGGTCGAGCTGGTCCGCCGCTTCGGCCAGCCGCAGCTGGGCCGCCATTCGCTGCAGATCGAGGTCAACCGCCGCCTCTATATGAATGAGGAAACCCTGGTGCCGAGCGACGGCTTCGCCCAGCTTAAGCGCGACCTCGACATTCTGGTGGCCGACATCGCGGCCTATGCCCGCGACCAGATCACGGCTGCGGCGGCGGACTAGCCGAACACGGCCGGCCAGGCCTTCTTCAGCGCCGCGTCCAGATCCTCCATCGTCGCATCGACGCCCAGAGCCTTCAGCGAGGTCACGCCGTGCTCGCGGATGCCGCAGGGCACGATCCCGGCATAGTGGTTGAGGTCGGGGGCGAGGTTGATCGCGGCGCCGTGGAAGGTGATCCAGTGGCGCACGCGCACGCCGATGGCGGCGATCTTGGCCTCCGTGCCCGGCAGCCCGCCATGGCGCTCCATCGCCACCCACAGCCCGACCCGGCCCTCGCGTCGCTCGGCGGTGACACCGAAAGTGGCGAGCGCGGCCATGATCCAGTTCTCCAGTCCGGCGACATAGGCGCGGATATCGGGGCTGCGGCGCTTCAGGTCCAGCATCACATAGACCACGCGCTGCCCCGGCCCGTGATAGGTCAGCTGGCCGCCGCGGCCGGTTTCAAAAACCGGAAACCGAGGCTCCAGCAGATCGGACGGCTTGGCGCTGGTGCCGGCGGTATAGAGCGGCGGATGCTGGACCAGCCAGACCTGCTCGGCCTCGGTGCCGGCCTGGATCGCCGCCACTCTGGCCTCCATCGCCGCGACGGCGTCGGGATAGGGGACGAGGTCGGGCGCGGCTGTCCACTCGACAGGGTTTTGCGGGCCGTTCGTGGCCATTGTGGTCAATTTCTCATATCCATCGTCGTGTGCGGCAGCGTCCCTATTGCGTTGCAATAGCAGATGGTGTTTGACGGGCCGAGGGGCCAGTGCGGTTTTAATCTGTTATTTCCGCCTCGGCCCCCATGGACAGGACGATGCCCTTGGACGCCGCTCTTCCTCCGCGCGACGACGCGCCCCAGCCGAGGCTCGGTTGGTGGGGAACGCTGTGGGCGGCGGTCGCGCTGATCGGTGACAAGGGGCCGGCCGGGCGCCTGCTGCGCGTTGTCCTGCCTGTGGCGGCTCTGACCGTCGGCATCTCGGGCCCGGCGATCTATGTCGCGCACAGGTTCGGCTATCTCGGCATCGCCGAGGGCGCGGCCCTGTTCGGCGCGATCAATGTAGCCCTGATATTCTGGGCGGCACTGCGCTGCGCCTCGAGGCTCAATGCCGAGCATGCCGCGCTCAGCCGATTACGGGGCGAGGTGCAGAGCCACGCCCTGCACGACGCCGAGACCGGCCTCGCCAATCGTGGGCATTTCATGGATCAGCTGGCGCGCCGCGCGGCGCTGGCCGACCGGCGGACGAGCACGCCGTTTGCCGTATGCAGCCTGGAACTGGACGGCATCGACGAGGCCAGCCGCCTGCTGGGTGAGGGCGCCGGCGTCCGGATTCTGGTGAAGGCGGCGGATGTCATCCGCGACTGCGTGCGGGCCAGCGACGTGGTCGCCCGGCTGGACGGCAACAAGTTCGGCATCCTGCTGGAGGAGATCGCCGAGGCGAAGGACATCGATATCCTGGCCCAGCGCATCGTGTCCGCAGTGCCGCTTGCGCTCGAGGATCTGGTCGCGGGCGCGCCGCCGATCACCGTGTCGATCGGTGTCGTCATGAATGGTTCGGGCCAGAACCGGCCGGGCGAGATGCTGCGCGAGGCCGACGCCGCACTGCAGGTGGCGAAGAGGCGCGGGCCGGGCCGCTTCGAGCTGACGGCTTTCGCCGGATAGAAGCCTATTGTGAGCGACCTGAGAGATAGGTGACAGATCGTACCGGACACATGGGTGACACTTTTCGCCATTTGGCGGAGGGTGTCGATGCCGTGGAAGGAG
>Ga0268266_10000982_pt1 | contig 36014 bp, 42 predicted proteins | sample KBSS13metaG_FD_190356 | JGI IMG/M metagenome (GOLD analysis project Ga0268266, IMG submission 190356) | Switchgrass rhizosphere microbial communities from Kellogg Biological Station, Michigan, USA - KBS S1-3 metaG (SPAdes) (version 2) | ecosystem: Host-associated > Plants > Roots > Rhizosphere...
CAGGCACGTCAACGAATGGAACGAGGTCAGACTTGAACCCCCTGATGGATGCCCGGCAAGCCCGCCGGGGCGGTCGCCGAGCACTGGCGGCCCTGATCGGAGCCGCGCTGATGCTCCTCGCGCTCATTGGCGCCGGATCCGCCGCCGCCGCGCCCGCGACGGGCGGCGCCGCGACGACCAGCGCCGCCGAAACGACCGAAACGGCTCCCCCCACTTCTGAAGTGCCGACGACCGAAGCGCCCGCGACCGAAGCTCCGGCGACGGAAGCCGCCGAACCGGTGGCGAAGCTGACCCGCGCCCAGGTCCGGCGCCTGCAGATCAAGCTCCGCGTCCGCCCCGCCGACGGCGTCTTCGGCCCGCGCACCCGCGCCGCCGTCCGCCGCTTCCAGGCGCGCCACAACCTCACCGCCGACGGGCGCCCGCACCTGCGCGTCCTGACCCTGCTGCGGATCCCGGTCACCGCTCCGCCGACGACCACCGCGCCGCCGACGACGACGACCGTCGCCACCACGACCGCCCCGGCGAGCGTCCAGCCCGCGATCGAAGCGGCGCAGTCGGCGATCGGCGCCTCCTACGCCTCCGGCGCCACCGGCCCGTCGTCCTTCGACTGCTCGGGCCTGATGGTCTACGCCTTCGGCAAGGCCGGGATCGCGCTGCCGCGGACCAGCTTCGCCCAGTTCGAAACCGGCACCGAAGTCGGCCTCACCGAAATCCAGCCCGGCGACCTCGTCTTCTTCGACACCGCCGGCGCCGGCGCCTCGCACGTCGGCATCGCGCTGAGCGCCGAAACCGCGATCTCGGCCACCACGCACGGCGTGATGGAACACCCGATCGCCACCGGCTACTGGGGCGAACACCTCATCGGCGCCCGCCGGGTCGGCTAGCCCGCCGGACAGCTCAGGCGTCGAGGAACCGGCCGAGCGCGGCCAGCGCGCCCTCCGGGTCGCGCCGGCCGACGCCGACGCGGAAGCGCTCGGCCGGGACCGGGCCGAGCTCGGAGGCGTAGATCGAGGCCGGGAGGAAGACGACCCCCGCGGTCTCGACCAGCTCCTGACAGAACGCGTCGACCCCATCGTCGCCGAGATAACGCGGGAAGGAGACGCACCCGCCCGCCGGCGCCTCCCACTCGAGCTTCTCCGGGTGGGCGGCGAAGGCGGCCTCGAAGAGCGGCAGGTTGGTCGCGATCAGCTCGCGGTTGCGGGCCTGGATCGCGGGCCCGTTGCGCAGCGCGATCCTCGCCAGCGCCTCGCTCGGCGTCGCGTTGCAGATCGAGGTGTAGTGCTTGCGTTTCTCCAACCGCTCGAGCAGGTCGCGGCGCTTGGTCGCGAGCCAGCCGATCCGCAGCCCCGGCAGCCCGTATGACTTCGACATCACGTTGAGCGAGACGGCCGAGTCGGAGAGCTCGGCGGCCTGCGGGAGGCGGCGCTCCTCGTCGGTCTCGAGGCCCCGGTAGACCTCGTCGGAGAGCAGCGTCGCCCCGTGCTCCTCGCACAGCTCGACCAGCGCCCGCCAGGTCTCCTGGGAGGGGATCGCCCCGGTCGGGTTGTTGGGGAAGTTGACGGCGACGAGCTTCGTGTTCGGCCTAAAGCGCCGCGCGATCGCCTCGATGTCCGGCTCCCAGCCCGCGGTGGGGTCGAGCACGATGCCCTTGACCTCGGCTCCGGCGGTGAGCGGGATCGTCTCGAAGGACTGGTAGTTGGGGACCGTCACCAGCGCGTGGTCGCCTGGCCCGGCCAGCTCCTGCAGCGCCCAGAAGAGGGCCTCCTCGGCGCCCGCGAAGGTGAGGACGTGCTCGGGCCCGAGCCCCTCGTAAAGGTCGGCGATCGCCGTGCGCAGCTCCTCCCCGCCCCAGGTCGGCGCGTAGGAGAGCGGCAGGCGCTCGAAGCGGGCGCGCTCGTCGGGGTCGGCGAAGGCGAGGAGCTCCTCGATCGACAGCGTCTCGGCGTCGGACGCGGTCAGGTAGTGCTCGCCGGAGAACTCCCAGATCCCGAGGTACTCCTCGAGGCGGAAGGGCGGCGGATCGAAGGGGGCGGCGCTCACGGGCGCGATCCTGACAGACGCCGCGCCCTTGCCAGATCGACAAAGAGCCTTGCCGATCGGAGCGTTGGCCCGCACACTGGGCGCATGAACGACGAGAGCGACGACACGAGCATCTTCGAGCCCGCGGCCTGGGACGACAACTACTCCGGCGACGGGCAGATCTGGAGCGGCGAGCCCAACATCCAGCTGGTCGCCGAGGCGGCCGACCTGGCCCCCGGGACGGCGCTCGACGTCGGTTGCGGCGAGGGCGGCGACGTCATCTGGCTGGCCCGGCGCGGCTGGACGGTGACCGGCGCCGACTTCTCCGCCGCCGGCCTGGCGCGGGCGGCGCGGCTCGCCGAGGAGGCGGGCGTCGCCGAGCGGACCGACTGGTGGCAGGTCGACGCGCGCGAGTTCGACGCCGGCGGCCGCTCCTTCGACCTCGTCTCCACCCAGTACCTGCACCCGCCCGACGGCGGCATGGTCGACGTGGTCGGCCGACTTGCCGCCGCGGTCGCGCCGGGCGGGCACCTGCTGGTCGTCGGCCACGCGCCGCGCCCGGGCTCCTCCGACCTCGGACCGCACGAGCCGAACGCCCGCCACCGCGCCTTGTTCCTCGCCGCGGACCTCCTCCCCGGCCTGCCCGCGGACCTCGAGCCCCTCGTGGTCGAGCAGCGCCCCCACACCCACACCCACACCCACGACGGCGAGACGGTCGAGATCGACGACTCCGTCCTCCTCGCCCGCCGCCGGACGTAGAAGCTCGCCGGGTCGGGTACTCCCCGGTGTGGAAGCCCGGCTGATCCCGACGCGCGTCCCGAAGGATCCCGAGGGCGTCGTCCTCGTCCTCCACGGTGGCGGCAGCCGGCGCCGCTGGATGATGGTGAGCCCGGCGCAGCTCTCGGTGCTGCGGATGGTGCCGATCGCCCGGCGCGCGGCGCGCGCGGGCCACGGGCGACTGGCCGTCTACCGCCTGCTGAACTCGGTCCGGGGCTGGGACACCCACCACACACCGCTGCGCGACGCCAACTGGGCGCTCGACGAGATCGCCGAGCGACACGGGCGCCGCCTGCCGACCTGCCTCGTCGGCCACTCGCTCGGCGGCCGCGCCGCGATCCTCAGCGCCGGCGCCCCGGAGGTCCGCGGCGTCGCCGCCCTCGCCCCCTGGGTCCTACCCGGCGACTTCCCCGCCGAGCCGGCCGGCCGCCGCATCCTGATCGTCCACGGCTCCCGCGACCGCATCGCCGACCCGAGCCGCGCCGCCACCGTCGCCAAGGCCCTCGGCCGCCGCACCGAGGTCACCTACGTCTTGGTCGAGGGCGGCCGCCACGCGATGCTCCGCCGCCGCGACCTCTTCGACGGCCTGGCCGCCGACTTCGCCGCCCTGGTCCTGCTCGGCGAGACCGGCGACGGCCCGATCGCGCAAGTCGCGAACGGCGAGCGCTTCATCACGCTCTAGGCCGAGGAGTCTCAGGTGCCCGGGTCGTGCTGGACTACGGGGTATGAACGGCTTCGAGATCGCACGAGCGGACCCGCTGGACGAACGGGTCCGGGCCCTGGTCGAGCGACAGCTGAATTTCGGGCGCGCCTTCACGCCGCCCGAGGACGTGCACGCGCTCGATGCGGACGCGCTGCTCGATCCGGCGATCGTCCTCTTCGCCGCCCGTGACGGCGAGGACGTGCTCGGCGTCGGCGCACTCAAGGAGATCGAGGAGGGCCATGGCGAGCTGAAGACGATGCACACCGCCGAGGTCGCGCGCGGGCGCGGCATCGGTCGAGCCATGCTGGAGCACCTGCTCGCCGAGGCACGGCGGCGGGACTACCGCCGGGTCAGCCTGGAGACCGGGACGATGGATGCGTTCGCCCCCGCCCGGGCGCTCTACGAAAGCGCCGGCTTCGTGGCGTGCGCGCCCTTCGGCTCCTACCGCCGGAGCCCCAACAGCGCCTACCTGACGCTCGCGCTCGGCGGCGATTGATTCACGGCGCGGCGGCCGCGCCCTGGTCCCGCTCGAGCAGCTCCGCGACGTGTTCGATCATCGCGTCGAGCGCGGCTTCCAGCGGGGCCGGGTCGCGCCGCACCTGGGTGAGGACCAGGCCGCCTTGGTGCGTGGCTAGAAGGGCGAGGGCGAGGCGGTCGGGGTCGACCGAGGCGGGGAGCTCGCCGCGGTCGTGCATCGCCTCGATGCCCTGGGCGATCGCTCCCTCCCAGCGGGCGAAGCCGGCGGCGAGGTCGGCGCGGGCCTCGGCGTCGGTCTCGGCGAGCTCCCCGGCGAGGGTGCCGATCGGGCAGCCGCCCTTGCAGTGGAGTTGGCGCTGGATCGCCACCGCCTGGTCGCGCCAGGCGCGCAGGGCGTCGAGGCTGTCGAGCTTGCTGAGCAGCGGTTCCTGGCCCGCGATGATCGCGTCGGACTGGTGGACGATCACGGCGTGGACCAGCGCCTGCTTGTCGGCGAAGTAGTGGTAGAGCTGCGAGCTCGAGACGCCGGCCGCCTCCTTGATGTCCTCCATCCCGGTCCCGGCCACGCCGCGCTCGAAGATCAGTTCGGCCGCCGCGGAGACGATCCGTCCCCGCGTCTCCGCGCCCTTCTTGGTCAGGCGCGGCTCCGTCGCCGTTGCCGCTCCCGTCTCGCTCTTCGTCGCCATGTCTCCGAGGATACCGCTCTTTTTGGATTTGACAATCCAAAAGATCCGTGCCATTTTGGATCGCTCAATCCACTATCTACGGAAGGAAGCACGATGGAACTCGAGGGCAAGAAGGCATTGGTCACCGGCGGCACCTCCGGGATCGGACGGGAGGTCGCGAAGCAGCTGGCGGCGCTCGGCGCGGAGGTCTACGTCAGCGGGCGCGACGCGGCGCGCGGCGCGGAGACGGTGAGCGAGATCGAGGACGCCGGTGGCACCGCCCACTTCGTCGCCGCCGACCTCGCCGACTTCGACGCGATCGGCAAGCTGGCCGCGGAGGTCGGCGCGGTCGACATCCTGATCAACAACGCGGGCATCTTCAGCTTCGCCCCCACCCCCCAGGAGACCCTCGAGGCCTACCAGGCGATGTTCGACGTCAACGTCCGGGCGCCGTACTTCCTGACCGCGGCCCTGGCGCCGGGGATGGCGGGCCGCGACGGGGCGATCGTCAACGTCTCCACCATGGTGGCCGAGCTCGGCATGGGCGGCAGCAGCGCCTACGCGGCGAGCAAGGCGGCACTGGCCTCGCTGAACCGCACCTGGGCGAGCGAGTTCGCCGACGCCGGCGTCCGCGTCAACACGGTCACCGTCGGCCCGACCGAAACTGGCGGCTCCGAGTCGATGGGTGAGGACGAAAAAGCCTTCGTCCGTGGCCTGACGAAGCTCGGCCGCAGCGCCGAGCCGAGTGAGATCGCCGCGGCGATCGTCTTCCTCGCCTCCCCCCGCGCGAGCTACGTGACCGGCGCCAACCTGGCCGTCGACGCCGGCGCCACCACCATCCTCGCCTAAGCCTCAAGGTTGACGGGCCGAAAACTCAAGCATGGCTTGAGTTTTCGGCCCATCGACAGCGTGGGTCAGGAGGCGACGATGCCCTCGCCGCCGACCGAGTTGGGGACGGTCACCTTGCCGAGCGGCTGCAGCTTCCCGCCGGGCAGGGCCCTGAACTCGTCGACGACGCCTTCGGCGCCGGTCTGCACGTAGAGGAACTTCCCCGTGGTGGCCGCGTCGACCGTGCCGGGCGAGGTCGCGGTGTTCCCCAGCGGGGCAACCGCCGAGCCGTTGACCGCGAACGCCGAGATCGAGCCCGAGGCGGCGTTCGACAGGTAGAACGTCGAGCCGATGTGGGTGACCCAGCAGGTCGCTTCCTGGCCGGTCCCGGCGCTCGCGAGTTCCTGCAGCGAGCCGTTGCCGGCGATCGCGAAGGAGGCGACGGCATTCGCGCCTGCCTCGGCGACGACCAGGTTACCGGTGGAGTCGAAGTCGACCGCGAACGGGACCTTTTCCGGCAGCGAGGTGACGACCGCGCTCTTCGCCGGGGCGCCCGAGCCTTCGACCTTGAAGACCTGGATCGCGCTGGTGTTGCCCTTGGTGGTGACGACGAGCTTCGAGCCGTCGGGGGTGAAGGCGACCTGGCCGGGGGTCGAGGTGAACTCCGGCGCCTTCGCCGGGTCGAGGCCGAGCGGGCGGTTCCAGCCCGCCTGCAGGGTGAGCTTGCCGTCGGCGAGCGTGTAGCCCTGGATCGAACCGCCGCCGCGCGCGTTCAGCACGTAGAGCGATTCGCCCTTGACCGCGATGCTCACCGGGAACTCGCCGCCCGAGGGCACGGTCTGCTCCTTGGTGAGCTTGGTGCCTTCGACGGCGAACTCGGTGATCGTGTTGGAGCCGGCGTTGACGGCGAACAGCAGCCCGGCTTCGGCGTCGAGGGCGAGCGAGCCCTGCGAGGCGGTGAAGTCGACTTTGGCGCCTTCGAGCGCGCCGCCGTTGCCGCCGGTCTTGTAGGTGCCGGCCTGGGTCAGCCGACCTGCGGCGGAGCGCTTGTAGGCGACGACGGCATTGCCGGCGACGTTGTCGGTCTGGACGAACACGGCCCCGCCGGAAGCGGCCGCCGGACCGCCGTGACTACCGGGGGCGGCGAAAGCGCCCGGGGCAGCGAGCGCGAGAGTGGCAAGGGCCCCGGCGGTGACGCCGAGGAGGGGACGGGTGAATCTCATCGATCCTCCGATCGAGTTGGTTTGCGTTCACCCGTCTGCGCCGATCCGAACCCCTGTCTTACTCGCAAACCGCATGTTTAAGCCATTTGTAAGGACTCTTACGAGAGCATTACGCCGAGGGGGCGGCCCGGGCCGGGGCGATCATCCCCGGCCGGGACCAGAAGCGTTCCCCCTAGTTCGCCTTGGTGCTGCTGGCCGCCGGGACCGAAGCCTCGATCATTGAGATCTTCATTCTTGGATTCACCCCCTCCCCGCCTTCGTTCTTTGCGATTTCCGGCGGAAAGAGAGACGAAAAAGAACCGGGGTTCCAGCGCATTTTCGGCCAGAAGGTGGATTTCATCCCAACATCCGACCGTTTACGTGGTACACATCGAGTGAAGTGGATGAATCAAACGTTCAAGACGATTCATGACCGATGTCCATGTAGACGGTCGCCGCCCCCGCCGTGAATTTCAGAAGACGCGGGCGGAAATCCTCAGCCATCCGCTGCGCGTGCGGCTGCTCGCGACCGCGAACGAAGTCGACGTGAGTGCGGTCAGCTTCGTCCGCGGCGGCTATGCCAAGGGGTTGCTCGACCATCTCGAGGAGGGCACCGCGGTCTCCCAGGTCGCCTACCACTTCCGCAAGCTCCTGAAAGCCGGTTGCGTGGAGGTGGTCGAGCATCACGTCCGTCGCGGCGCGGTTGAAAACGTCTACCGAGGGGTGGCCCGCGCCAGCTTCACTCCCGAGGAATGGAAGTCCCTCGATCAGGAGCGGCGCGAGGAAATCAGCGGCGTCGTCCTTCAGGGACTGATGGCACGGGCAGAAAGCGCGGTCCTCGAAGGCACCTTCGACGCACGCGACGATCGCTGGCTTGCCTGGGTGCAGATGGCCCTCGACGAGCAGGGCTGGGACGAGATCTGCGAGCTCTGCACGCGCATGCTGGACGACGTCGAACGGGTTCGCGAGACAGCCGAGGAGCGCCTGGGCCGTGCCGAGGAGCCCGTCCAGACGACCCCCTTCACCTGGGGCATGCTGTCGTTCGAGTCGCCGCGCTCTAGCCCGTAGTCGGCGCCTCCGCCTGGTCCCGCAGCCGCGAGAGCGTCCCCCGCAGAAGGCGCGAGACGTGCATCTGCGAGCAGCCGATCCGGGCGGCGATCTTCGACTGCGGCAGATCCTCGACGAAACGCAGGCGCAGCACCTCGCGCTCGCGTTCGTCGAGGCTCGGCAGCACGGTTTCCACGGTCAGCCGGTCCTCGACCAGTTCGTAGCCGTCGTCGACCCGGCCGATCCACTCCGGCGTCGAGGGTCCCTCCCCGTCCTCGCCCTGGATGTGGGCTTCGAGGCCGAGCGGGCGCCGGTTCTCCTCCGCGGCGAGCGTTTCCAGCACGTCGTTCAGGTCCATCGAGAGGTGCGCGGCGATCTCCTTCGGCGACGGCGGCCGGGAGAGCGCCTCGGTCAGCTCCTCGGTCGCCGACTCGATCGCCGCCATCCGGTCGTGCAGCACCCGCGGCACGCGGATCGTCCACACCTTGTCGCGGAAATAACGTTTCAGCTCCCCCATGATCGTCGGCTTGGCGAAGCCGATGAACGGCGTCCCTCGCTCGGGGTCGAAGCGGTCGATCGCGTTCAGCAGGCCGACGCTCGCCACCTGGACGAGGTCGTCGTAGGGCTCGACCACCCCCGCGTAACGACTCGCCATGCGGCGCGCGACCGGTAGGTAGAGGGCGACCAACTCTTCGCGGGCGCGCTGGTCGCGCTGCTCGCTGAGGCGTCGCCATAAGTCCTTCTCATGGGCTGGGCTAACCGCCTCGGCGGTCGGTGGTCGGTTCATCGGATCCTCCCGTAATGGATGGATATCCCGACTCAGCCGCCCTTGGCCCTCGAGCGTGCGGATGCGAACGGTCTGCAGGTGGGGCACGTCACGTTGCGCGGGTGGCACCGTCGCGTGTCCTGGGTCGGATCTACCCCGCCCCGGAGTTCCCAACCAAAACTTCTTCAACTCATTTCCCGTGTGGCGCGACGATCGCGGGGGTATGGTGGAGCGGATGACCGAAGAGTCGTCCCCCTCGCTTTCCCGGGAAGTCGACACCGATCACGGTGGCTCGATGGTGGCCGCTATCTCCCGCGACATCGTCCAGGTGCACTCCCAGTTCTACGGGCGCGGGCCGACGAAGGCGAAGACGGTCTGGCGCGACGAGATCGTCGTCTGCGTCCTCGAAGAGATCTTCACCAAAGCGGAGCAGCTGCTGGTCGACCACGGGCGCTTCGAAGAGGTGCGCTCGCACCGGACCGCCTTCCAGGACGAGGTCGAGCCGATCTTCCGCGCCGCGGTCGAATCGACCACCGGCCGCACGGTGAAATCGTTCCTCAGCCAGATCTCGAAGGACGGCGCCGCCTCCGAGGTCTTCGTGCTCGGGCCCTCCCTCCCGGACGACCCCCGCTCCTCCTAGTTCCCCAGCCGCACCGCGCTCTCCAGCAGGAGGGCGTGGACGAAGGCCTGTGGCAGGTTCCCGCGCAGCTGGCGCTGGGTGACGTCGAACTCCTCCGAGAAGATCCCGGGCGTCCCGCAGGCGGTGCGGTTGCGCTGGAAGATCGACAGCGCGCGCTCGCGGTCGCCCCCTTGGTGGAGCGCCAGCGCCAGCCAGAAGCCGCAGACGAGGAAGGCGCCCTCGGCCTCGCCGAGCGGCAGGTCTTCGCTGCGGAAGCGGAAGCAATAATCGTCCTCGACCAGGTCGGCGAGCACCGCCTCGACCGTGGCGCGCGAACGCAGGTCCTCGACCGGCACGGCGCCGCGGATCTGGGCGAGGAGGAGCGAGGCATCGACGCGCGGGTCCTCGGGCGTGCGCTGCCAGTGGCCGTCGCGGGCGACCCCGTGGGCGCCGGCGTCGGCGACCAGCTCGTCGGCGAGCGCCAGCCAGCGGGGGCCACGCTCGCGCCCGGGGGCGGCACCGGCGATCGCCCGCAGGCCGGCGGCGCAGCAGAGGCGGCTGTGGGTCCAGCGGGCGGGCTCGAGCTCCCAGATGCCGGCGTCGGGCTCGGTGTGGCGGCGCTCGATCGTCTCCGCCGCGAGCTCCGCGGCGCGCCAGTGGTCGGCGTCGAGCCGATCGTGCCCGGCCGCGGCGGCGAAGAGGAGCAGCGCCTCGCCGAAGGCGTCGAGCTGGAACTGGTCCCGGACCCGGTTGCCGAGGATGTCGACGCCGCCGGGGTAGCCGGGCAGGCCGAGGCGCGATTCGTCCGGCACCGGGTCGCCCTCGACCGTGTAGGCGGGCATCAGGTCGGGCCCGTCGGCGAGGAGTCGGCCGGCGACGAAGCGGACCGCGTCGTCGAGCAGCGGCAGGGGCCCGGCGGCGGCGACCGCCTGGCCGGCGTAGGCCTGGTCGCGGATCCAGGCATAGCGGTAGTCGTAGTTGCGGGAGCGCTCGGCGTGCTCGGGGAGCGAGGTGGTGGCGGCGGCGACCATCGCCCCGCTGGCGCTGGTCAGGCCGCTCATCATCGCGTAGGCATGGCGGGCGTCACGCTCGGCGATGAGGTCGTGGCCGAGATCCGGCGCGCGCTCCGCCCACGCCGCCTCGGTCGCGTCCCAGAGGCGGTCGGGGACATGGGGCTCCTCGTCGTCGGCCCCCTCGGCGTCGAGAACCAGGACCAGGTCGTGGTGCTCGCCCTCGTGGAGGAGCAGCTCGAGCGCCAGCGAGGAGCCGTGGACGCCGCCGTCGGCGGGCTCCGCCTCCTCCGCCCCGTACCAGCGCATCCGTCCGTCGCCGAGCACCGCGGTCCAGACGCCGTCGTCGCGCCGTTTCAGCCGCGCCATCCCGTGGCGGTCGAAATTCGCGCCCGCGGCGAGTGAGATCGACAGGCGCGGATCGCCCTTGATCGCGATGACGCGGCGCAGGAGGATCGCGCGGTCGGCGCGGGCGGGCAGCGCGAGGGCCTCGCGGCACTCGACCACGCAGGTCTCGGTGACCCAGCGGCTGCGCCAGATCAGGCTCCCGTCCTCGTAATGGCCGCCCCAGACGAAGCGGCCGGTCGGGGAGACGGTGTAACAGGAGCTGCCGCCGATCAGGGCGCCGAAGACGGCGTCGTCGTGCCAGCGCGGGAAGCACATCCAGGCGAAGTCCCCGCGCGGGCCGACGAGGACGCCGCGCTCGCCGTCGGCGAGGAGCGCGTAGTCGCGCAGCGCGTGCGGCGCGAGGACCGGGCCCTCGGTCATCGTCCCCGGGCGCGCCGGGCGCCGCGACCGCTCATCGCTCGCCGCGCGCCACCAGGCCGGCCGCCGCGGCGACCCCGGCCAGCGCGCCGCCGAGCGCCCAGCGGTGGCGGGTCGCGAACCAGGCGACGCTGCGGTCGTGCGCCTTCTCGTCGAAGGGGCCGTGGGCACCGGGGTCGCCGGGCGGCGCTTCCATCAGGTTGCCCTCGCGGTTCTCGGCGTCCGGCGGTTCGTCGGCCTGCTGTCCCGAGACGGCGGTCTTCGCCAGGTAGAGCTCGGCCAGCCAGGGAGCGAATTTGCTCCCCAGCACCGTGTAGTAGGTCGGCAGCCCGACGTAGACCTGGCGGCGCCGCGACCCGGCGGCGAAGTGGATCGCCCGCGCGGCGACCTCGGGCTGGTAGACGGGGGCGACCGGCTGCGGGTGCCCCGGCATCTTCGAGCGGCCGTGGTCGAACTGCGGCGTGTTGTGACCGGGCAGCTGGACCATCGTCACGTGCACCTTCGAGCCCTTGTTGCGGAGCTCGCACCGCACGCTGTCGAAGAACCCCTTGATCGCATGCTTGGCCCCGCAGTAGGGCGACTGCAGCGGAATGCCCTGGTAGGCCATCGCCGAGCCGACGAGGACGATCGTCCCCCGGTCGCGCGGCACCATCCGCCGCAGCGCCGAGCGCACCGACCAGACCGCGCCGTGGTAGGTGACGTCGGTGGCGCGGCGGAACTCGTCCGGCTCGATGTCCTCGAAGAAGGAGAACACAGTCGTCATCGCGTTCGAGACCCAGACGTCGATCGGCCCGAGCTTCCGCTCGACCTCGTCGGCGGCTTCCTCCATCGCGTCCGGATCGGAGACGTCGGTGGGGACGATCAGCGCCGTCCCCCCCGCCGCCTCGATCTCCCGCGCGGCCCCCTCCAGCTCTTCCTCCCCGCGGGCGAGCAGCGCGATCTTGTCTCCGTCGGCGCCGAAGCGCCGTGCCGTCGCCCGCCCGATCCCCGCGCCCGCGCCGGTGATGACGACGACTCTGGGCTGCTTCTTCTTGGCCACGACAGGGCTATACCCGGCCGCGGTGCGCATATGCGGGACCGGGTGGTCACCCGGGCGAGATTCCTCAGTCGGCGGGCGGCGCGTACAGCTGCAGGTCGTTGCCGTCGGGGTCCTTGAACGGCGCGATCTTGCCCCAGGGATGCTCGGAGACCTCGTCGGCGAACTCGACCCCGTCGCCCTTGAGCTGGTCGACCGAGGAGTCGATGTCGTCGACCTTGAAGGCGACCACGGCGCCACCATCCCCACTCGGCGACTCGTTCGCGTTCAACCCGATCCGCTGATCGCCGGCGGTCACCTCGGTCCAGTCCCCATCGTGTTCGATCACCTCGAGGCCGAGGCTGTCGCGGTAGAACGACACCGCTTTGTCCATGTCGGTGACGGGCAGCCAAACCGTCGCGATTCCCTGGATCATCAGAAGCTCCTTTCTCAGGTGGAGTGCCGCTCGTGCGGCGTCTCGACCGGTACCCCCTTGGGGTGGAGTTGAACATGGGGTGAAGGTGGTCGTGGACAGGGTGTCGAGGTTGGGCTCCCGGCCGCCCCGGCAGTCCTAGGGGCGTCCTGGGCGTCTCATCGCGGTCCTGGCTGGCTGTGACCGCGATGAGACGCCCAGGACGTGGGGGGAGTGCGTCTTTCGCCAAGGGTTCGGGCGGAGGTCGGACTTACGTCGAAGGTGCGTGCGAGAGATGCCACACCCGACACGAAGCCGTGAGGGAGATGCCGGGAACTCCACACTTCCCGCAGACTTCAGGCACTTCCGGGTGCTTTTCGGGCCTGGATCAGGGGCCCGAAAACGCGATGTCGACTTTGACCCCCCTTATAGCGTGGTCAAAGTCGACATCGCGGTCGTGCGTGTTGTCCAACACGCACGGAAGCGTGGACTTCCCACGCTCTCCGTGACGAGATGCGAGTCTCGTGACCCTCTCGTGGGACCCGCGTGCGTCCCGCGTCGGGATACCTCCACGGATCCGTCACTCCCCACAGACCCGCCCTCTCGGCGGCGGCCACAGCCTGCCAGGGCCGCCGCCGAGAGGGCAGCGTCCCTTGGTCGTCCCTTCACGACCCCGGGCGCCGGCTCCAGCCGCCCCGCCCTACTCCTCGATCTCCCAGGCCACCGCCCGGACCGGGGCGCCGCCGCAGCCCTGGAGCAGGATCGGGAAGGCGGTGAGGAAGGCGCGGCGGCCGGCGAGGTCGGTGGGGATGTGGAGCTCCTCGAAGATCGGCTTGCCGGCGTCGAGGAGGACTTCGTGGGCGGGGACGCCTTTGTCGGGGCCGCCCCAGCCGCCGATGCTGAGCGCGTCGATGCCGACGCCGGCGACGCCGTGGTCGAGGAGGAGGCGGGCGCCCTCGCCGCCGAGGTAGGGGTAGCGCTTGAGGAACTCCTCGGTGACGCCGCGCTTGTCGCCCCAGCCGGTGACGAGGATCGCGAAGTCCCCGCGGCGGAGCTCGCCGAGCCAGCTGTCGAGCTGCCGGGGTCCGATCTCCATCGCCGGCTCGATCTGCTCGCGCAGGTCCATGAAGAGCGCGGGGCCGGCGAACATCTGGATCGGGACCTGGTCGACGGTGGCGCCCTCGTCGTCGTGGTGGAAGGGGACGTCGACGTGGGTGCCGGTGTGATCGGTCATTTCGATCGTCTCGACGTTGAAGCCGCCGACCGCGGCGCGTTCGTTGTGACGGATCGCCGGCGGGGTCTGCTCGGGCCAGCAGGGGCCGTCATGGGCGATCGGCTGGCTCAAATCCCAGAGCTTGTCGTGGAGGATGCGCATCGCACCCGGGATTATCTGCCCGGGAGCGCCTCGGCGACTTTCTGACGCAGGGACTGGGCGATCATCCGCCCCGAGGCGGGATCGCCGGCGAACAGCGCCGACGCGAACGCTTTTGCCTGTTCGAGCGTGATGTGCGGGGGCAGCGGCGGCACCTCGGGATCGGTGACGACGTCGAGCACCGTCGGGCGGTCGGAGGCGAACGCCTGGTCCCACGCCGGGCCGATCTCAGCCGGGTCCTCGACCCGGATCCCGCGCAGCCCGATCATCTCGGCGAAGCGCGCGTAGTCGACACCCGGGAGGCTCTGGGAGCCCTCGAATTTCGGGTCGCCGTTCATCACCCGCTGCTCCCAGGTCACCTGGTTCAGATCGCTGTTGTTCAGGACCATGAACACCAGCCGCTGGTCGGGCCATTCGTGGCGATATCTGGCGACCGTGAGGAGCTCCGCCATGCCGTTCATCTGCATCGCTCCGTCGCCGACCAGGGCGATCGAGGGCCGCTCCGGATAGGCGAACTTGGCGGCGATCGCGTAGGGGACGCCGGCGCCCATCGTCGCCAGCGTGCCGGAGAGCGAGGCCTGCATCCCCGGGCGCAATCTCACGTCGCGGGCGTACCAGTTGGCGGCGGAGCCGGAGTCGGAGCTGAGGATCGCGCCATCGGGAAGGCGCTTCGAGAGCTCGGAGAAGACCAGCTGCGGGTTGATCGGATTCGCGGGCTGCGCCGCCCGGGCCTCGATCGTCTCCCACCACCCGCGGACGCCCTTTTCGATTCCTTCGCGCCAGGAGCGATCGTCCTTGCGTTGCAGGAACGGCAGCAGCTCGCGCAGGGTCGTCGCCGCGTCGCCGACCAGGTTCAGCTCCATCGGATAACGGATGCCGAGCCCGCGGCCGTCGAGGTCGATCTGCACGCCGCGCGCCTTGCCCTCTTCCGGCAGGAACTCCGCGTAGGGGAAGCTCGAGCCGACCATCAGGAGCGTGTCGCATTCCTGCATCAGGTCCCAGGAGGGCCTGGTGCCAAGCAGGCCGATCGAGCCGGTGACCCACGGCAGGTCGTCGGGTAGCGCCGCCTTGCCGAGCAGGGCCTTCGCCACCCCGGCACCGAGCGCGTCGGCGACGGCGGTCACCTCTTCCTGTGCGCCAAGCGTCCCCGCGCCGATCAGCATCGCCACCTTCTCGCCCGCGTTGAGGATGTCGGCAGCGCGCTGGAGTTGCTCGCGCGAGGGCGTCACCCGGGGCGGCTCCCAGCCCGGTGACGAGTGGACCGTCCCGTGTTCGTGCGGGGGCGTCTCCACCGCTTCTTCCTCCTGCAGGTCGTTCGGGAGGATCACGCAGGTGACGGTGCGCTCGGCGAGGGCGATCCGCATCGCGCGGTCGACCAGGTGGCGGATCTGCTCCGGCTGCGTCGCCATCTCGACGTACTCGTGGGCGACGTCCTTGAAGAGGCTGAGCAGATCGACCTCCTGCTGGTAGTTGCCGCCGAGCCCGGCCCGCGCCTGCTGCCCGACGAAGGCGACGACCGGCTGATGGTCGAGCTTTGCGTCGTAGAGGCCGTTCAGCAGGTGGATCGCGCCGGGGCCCGAGGTCGCCATGCAGACGCCCGCCTCGCCGGTGAACTTGGCGTGGGCGCAGGCCATCAAGGCGGCCATCTCCTCGTGCCGGGCCTGGACGAACTCGGGCCGCGGCCCGTCGCCTTCGAAGGCGCCCATGATCCCGTTGATCCCATCCCCGGGGTAGCCGTAGATCCGTTTGACGCCCCACTCCTCGGCCAGGCGGCCGAGCAGTTGATCGCCGACGGTTTCGCTCATCGGAACTCCTCTCAGCCGAAGTCCGGCAGGATCTCGCGCTCGTAGAAGTCGAAGAAGCCCTCTTGGTCGTCGCCGACCTGGTGGATGTAGACGTGGTCGTAGCCGGCGTCGACGTACTCCTGGATCGCGGCGCGGTGGCGCTCCGGGTCGGGGCCGCAGATCACCGATTCGGCGACATCCTCCTCGCGCACGTTTTCGGCCGCCTCTTCGAAGCGGGCGGGCGTCGTCATCTCCAGCATGTAGCCGCCGCTGATCGCCGCGTTCGGCCAGATCCGGTGGGCGGCCTTGCGCGCCTCCGCCTCCTCGGCGGCCCAGCAGACGTGGAGCTGGCCGTAGGTCGGCTTGCCCTCGCCGCCTTCTTCGCGGAACTGCTCGACCGACTGCTTCACCGGCGCGGTGCCGATGATCCCGTCGCCGAGGTCGGCGGCCAGTTCGACCGAACGCGCCCCGGCCACCGCGACCAGCAGCGGTGGCGGCTCGTCGGGCATCGAGTAGATGCGCGCGTTCTCGACCCGATAGTGCTCGCCGCGGTGGCTGGTCAGCTCGCCCTTCCAGAGCTCGCGAATCACCTCGATCGCCTCCTCTAGGCGTTCTTGGCGCTCGACCGTCGAGGGCCAGCGCTCGCCGGTGATGTGCTCGTTCAGGTTCTCGCCGGTGCCGACGCCGAGCGCGAACCGTCCCGGCAGCAGCTGCGCCGCGGTCGCGGCCGCCTGGGCGACGATCGCCGGGTGGATCCGCTGGGTCGGGCAGGTGACGCCGGTCAGCACCTCGAGCCGCTCGGTCACCTGCGAGATCCCGCCGAGCGTCGCCCACACGAACGGCGACTGCCCCTGCGCGTCGATCCAAGGATGGAAGTGATCGGAGATCCCGGCGAAGGTGAACCCCGCCTGCTCGGCCCGCGCCGCCTGCGCGACGAGCGTGGGCGCATCGAACTCCTCCGAGGACAGGCTGTAGCCAAGCTTGGTCACGGCGAGGAGGTTCCCGGGAGACCGACTCCGAAACAGGGTCGACTAGAGGTCGAAGCGCAACAAGGAGTGGGTCGGGGCGGGGAGCTCGGTGCGGCCGCCGAGGGCGGTCAGCTCGATCAGGAAGGCGAAGGCGACGACGGCGCCGCCGTGGCGGGTGACGAGGTCGGCGACGGCGGAGGCGGTGCCGCCGGTGGCGATCAGGTCGTCGTGGACGAGGACGCGGGCGCCCGAAGGGATCGCGTCGGCGTGGACGTGGAGCTCGGCTTCGCCGTACTCGAGCTCGTAGGTGACCCGGTCGGTCGCGGCGGGCAGCTTGCCAGCGCGGCGGGCGGGGACGAAACCGGCGCCGAGGCGCATCGCCAGCGCCGGGCCGAGGATGAAGCCGCGCGCCTCGGCGCCGACGACGAGGTCGATCGGCCCCTCCTCCTCGACCTCCGCCGCGAGCAGGTCGACGGCGCTCCGCAGCGCCGCCGGGTCGGCGAGCAGCGGCGTCAGGTCGCGGAAGAGGATCCCCGGCTCGGGGAAGTCGGGGATCTCGCGGATCAGTGCCGCGAGGTCGTCGAGCGGGAGCGCCATCGCGCGATCTTCTCAGGGCTTCGGGCGGGTGACGCGCCTCGAGCCGAGGAGGCCCGCGACGGTCGCCGCGGCGGCGGCGAGGAAGGAACGGCGCAGGACGCGGCGGCGGGGGCCGCGCCAGCCGCCCTCGATCCGGTGCGGGCCGGCCGGGCCGAGGACGTTGCCGGAGGTCGGCTCGCGCGGCAGCCGCGAGGTCGTCCCGCGGACGAAGGCGCCGTGGGCGAAGCGGCGGTAGAGCGAGGGCGCGAAGGAGTAGAGCGCCTCGAGCAGGCGCCCCGCGCGCCCGTAGGTGACTTCGCGTCGCGGGTCCTCGGCGCAGGCGAGGATGCCCTCGGCCACCGCCTCGGCGGTGATGACCGGTGGGATCGGCCGCACATGGAAGCCGGTGTAGTTGGCGGCGTGCTCGAAGATCGGCGTGTCGACGGCCTGCGGGACGATCGTCACGACCTCGATCCCGTCCTCGTCGGCGAGCTCCCCGCTGATGCATTCCGAGAGCGCCCGCACCGCGTTCTTGCTGATCACGTAGGGGCTGACCATCGGGCTCGACACCCGTCCCCAGACCGATGAGACGTTGACGAGCACCCCAGAGCGCTGCTCGTGGAAGTGGCGGAGCGCGGCGCGGGCGCCGTGCACTTGGCCCATCAGGTTCGTGTCGACGACGGCCCGGAAAACCTCGGAGGGGATCTCCGAGAACTGGCCGTAGGCCATCGTCGCCGCGCAGTTCACCCAGACGTCGAGGCGGTCGAAGCGCTCGATCGCCGCCGCGGCGAGCGCCTCGACCGCGGCCTCGTCGCGCACGTCGAGCGGGCGCGCCAACACCCCGGCGGCGCCGGCAGCGCGGCATTCCGCCGCCGCCTCCTCCAGCGCCTCCGCCCCGCGCGCGCAGAGCACTACCGCGGCGCCCCGCCGGGCGAAGCCGAGCGCGCTCGCCCGGCCGATCCCGCTCGAGGCACCGGTGACGACGACGACCGCCTGGTCGAGCGGACGCGCCACGGTGGCCTAGCCGAGGCCCTTCTCCTCGGCCGCTTTGTAGGCGATCTGCAGGAAGTCCGACGCCGTCAGCGCGGTGAACACGGCGGCGAGAAGGCGGGTGAGGCGCGGCGCGAAGAGCAGGCCGATCGCGAACGCGGCCACGAACCAGAGGCCGAGGCAGTAGGGGCAGATCAGCAGCTCGCCGATCGCTTTGCGCGCTCCCGTCCCGCGCGATTTCTCTTCGAACTCGCCGGGCCCGCCATGGCCTTGCAGCTCGGTGAACGGTGCCCGCAGCGGGCTCGTCACCTTGTCCTTGCCGACCAGGCGCGAGAGCTTGTGCGAGGCGACGCCGATCAGGGCGATGTCGGCGGCGGCCGGGCGCTCCGGCAACTCCCGCCCGCGGCGCTTGGCCAGCAGCAGGCCAGCGGCGAAGAGCCCGTTGAAGATCGCCATCAGGACGGAGTAGGCGAGCAGGGGCGGACGTTTCTCCGGGGGTGCGTATTGGTCGCTCACCGCCAGTGCGTACCCCGGGAAGGCGGCGCGAAGCATCCTTTTCGTCCCATCGGGCCCGGGTATCTGAGGCCCATCGCCACCAACCGCGTCCACATCGATGCCTCGCCCACCCAGGTGTTCGCCGTGCTGAGCGACGCGCACCGCTATCCGGAATGGGTCGTCGGCGCCTCGCACACGGTCGATGCGGATGACGACTTCCCGGCGCCCGGCGCCCGTTTCCGCCACCGTGTCGGCGTGCGCCCGCTGACCCTCACCGACTACACCGAGGTCGTCGCCCTCGACCCGCCGCGCCGGATCGAGCTGAAGGCGAAGGCGCGGCCGCTCGGCACCGCCGACATCGCGATCGAGCTGCGCGAGCGCGCGGGCGGGACCGAGCTCGTGATGACCGAGGAGCCGGGCGACCTCCTCTCCACCCTCGTCGCCGGCAATCCGGTCGCCGACACCGCGCTGCGCATCCGCAACGCCGAGGCCCTGGGACGACTGAAGCGGCTGGTCGAGGAGCGGCCGACCGGCGCGCCCCGGCGCCGTCGCGAGCTCGCCGGCCAGCGCGTGCTGATCACCGGCGGCAGCAGCGGCATCGGCCTCGCGGCCGCCGAGCGCCTGGCGAAGGAGGGCGCGCGGATCGTGCTGCTGGCGCGCGACGAGGAAGGCCTGGCGCTGGCGAAGGAGCGGGTCGCCGCGGCGGCCGGCGTCGCCGCCGAGCGCGAGGCCGAAGCGGAGGGCGGGATGGCCGTGGGCGTGCCGGTCGACATCTCCCCCACGATGGTCCACACCATCGCCGCCGACGTCCGCGACCGCCAGGCCCTCGACGCCGCGGTCGGCGGGGCGGTCGAGTCGCTCGGCGGGCTCGACGTCCTCGTCACCGCCGCGGTCGGCGCCACCTGGGGACCCTTCGTCGACACCGACCCCGATGACTTCGACGCGACCGTCGGTACCGTCCTAACCGGCACCGCCAACACGATCCGCGCCGCCCTCCCCCACCTCGAGGCCGCAAGCGGCGCCGTGGTCGCCATCGGCTCGACCGCCGCGCACCTGCCCCTGCCGGGCATGTCCGCCTACTCGGCGGCGAAGCACGGGCTGATCGGGCTGGTCGACACGCTGCGACTGGAGCTGCGCGAGGCCGCCTCGCCGACGACGATCTCGCTGGTCAACCCTGGCCCGGTCGACACCCCACTCTGGGACCACCTCGAGAGCCAGACCGGCCTCCTCCCACCGGTGCCGCCGGACCGCTATTCGGCCGACGCGATCGCCGCCGCGGTCGTCTCGGCGATCCGCCGGCCGCGCGAGGAAACGACGGTCGGCGCCTCCGCCGCGCTGCAGGTGCGCGCCTACTCGCTGCTGCGCCGGCCGACCGCCGTGGGGCTGGCGGCGCTCGGCCGGATCGCCCTGGCGGGCGAAGACAAGGTCGCCGAGGCGGGCGCGCTCCACACCGGCCGCGGCGCGGGCTCGACCGGCGGCGGGAACGGCGGCCGCCTCGGCCTCCTGATCCGCGGCATCGAGGCGCGCGACGCGCTGGAACGACGGCTCGGCCGGTGAGCATCACCACCGCCGACGCGGTCGTCATCGGGTCCGGGCCGAACGGCCTGGTCGCCGCCAACATGCTCGCCGACAAGGGCTGGGACGTCGTCGTCTGCGAGGAGCAGCCGACCTTCGGCGGCGCCGTGCGCAGCGGCGAGGTGACCGAGCCCGGCTTCGTCCACGACCTCTACAGCGCCTTCTATCCGCTCACTCCCTCCTCCCACTACATCGCGCCGCTCGGGCTCGAGGACTGGGGACTGGCCTGGCGCACCGCCAAAGGCGTCGTCGCCCATCCCCATCCCGACGGGCGCTGCGCGCTGCTCTCGCTGGAGCTCGAGGAGACCTGTGCCTCGCTGGAGGAGTTCGCGCCCGGCGACGGCGATGCCTGGCGGGAGCTCTACGACCTCTTCCTCCGCGCCGGCCCGGCGATGCTCGCGGGCGTGCTGAGCCCGCTGCCGCCGATCCGCCCCGGCGTCACCCTGCTGCGGCGGCTCGGCATCGCCGGCGTCGCCGAGTTCCTGCGCTTCGCGGTGACGCCCGCGCGCCGCCTCTCCGAGGAGCGCTTCCGCGGCGACGGCGGCCCCTGGCTGATCGCCGGCAACGCCCTGCACGCCGACCTCACGCCGGACTCCGCCGGCGGCGGCCTCTACGGCTGGATGCTCTGCGGGCTCGGCCAGCGCCACGGCTACCCGGTGGCCGAGGGCGGCGCCGGGAGGATCACCGACGCGATGGTCGCCCGCCTGCGCGCGCGCGGCGCCGAGCTCCACACCGGCACCGCGATCGAGCGGATCGAGGTGAGCGGCGGGCGCGCCCGTGCCGCGGTCGCCGCCGACGGTCGCCGCTTCGAGGCCCGCCGCGCGATCCTCGCCGACTGCGGCGCCCCCGCCCTCTTCCGCAACATGCTCCCCGCCGACGCCGTCCCCGACCGCGTCCGCGAGGGCCTGCGCGACTTCCAGTACGACAACTCCACCTTCAAGGTGAACTGGTCCCTCGACGCGCCGATCCCCTGGAGCGCCGAGCCCGCCCGCCGCGCCTCGACCGTCCACGTCGCCGAAGGCATCCCCGGCCTCACCCGCTCCAGCGTCCAGCTCGCCGAACGCGAAATCCCCGACCGCCCGTTCCTCGTCCTCGGCCAGTACTCGATGGTCGACCCGACCCGCTCGCCGGAGGGCACCGAGACCGCCTGGGCCTACACCCACACCCCCCAGGAGTCGCTGCGCGACGCGGCCGGTGAGATCGCCGGCGACTGGAACGACCCCGCCCAGGTCGAGGCCTTCGCCGACCGCATGGAGGAACAGGTCGAGCGCCTCGCCCCGGGCTTCCGCAAACTGATCCGCAAACGCCACCTCCAGTCCCCGGCCGACCTCGAACGGGAGAACCGCAACCTCGTCGGCGGCGCGATCAACGGCGGCACCGCCCAGGTCCACCAACAGGCGATCTTCCGCCCGTATCCAGGGACGGGCCGTCCCCATACTCCGGTGGGCGGCCTCTACCTGGCGTCGGCCTCGGCGCATCCGGGTGGGGGATTGCACGGGGGCGCGGGCGGGAACGCGGCGACGGCGGCACTAAGGCGGGAGCGGCTGGAAGCCCCGAGGCGGTGGATCGGGTTTTGAGGGATGGGGGTGGGCGCGGGACGGCTGTTGTTCCCGCCGGTACGCAGTCCTAGTTGCGTCCTGGGCGTCTCATCGCGGTCCTGGCTGGCTGTGACCGCGATGAGACGCCCAGGACGTGAGGCCTTCGGGGGAGAGCCGGCGCAGGGACGGCACGAAGTCGGACTTCCGTGACCGCCCGGCCGCGTCGCACATCCCGAGGCCCGGGTCCGACGCTGTGGTGCCTTAGTGGCGTATATAGCCACCTTCACTCCACAGCAAAGAGCTGACCGGTGAGGAATTGACGAAGACGCCCGGAACTTCACACTTCCCGCGGCCTTTAGGCACATCCGGGCGCCTTTCGGGCCTGGATCAGAGGCCCGAAAACGCGATGTCGACTTTGACCCCCCTATAGCGTGGTCAAAGTCGACATCGCGGTCGTGCGTGTTGCCCAACACGTACGGAAGCGTGGACTTCCCACGGTCTCTGTGACGCCGCGCGCCTTCCGGGACGCATCCGTGCCTCTCCCGTGACGAACCCGTGGCGCTCGCGTGGGCGATCCCCGCCGCTCCCCCGCACTCCCGGCCGTCTCGGCCACGGCCACAGCCAGCCAGGGCCGTGGCCGAGACGGCCGCTCTCGCCGACCCGCCTCGCGCCCCTTTCCCGGGCGCCAGCTTCCAACGGCCCCGTCCCTCCCCGGGCACCCAACCCCCGCCCCAGTTATCGCCACCCACCCCCGGGTACCGCTGGCCCTGAACGTCCCCGACCGAAGGAGGATTTGAAGATGGCCGATCTGACCACGCTGGAGGAGAAGCTCGCGGAGGTGACCGGGCTGGCCGCGGCTGCCGCGGATGCGACGAAGAAAGTGGAGGGGCTGCTCGAGGACGATCAGTCCGAGATCGCCCAGGCGCTGCGGAAGATGCGGGAGGAGGCGGAGGAGACCGAACGGCGGTGTGAAGAGGTCGCGGGCGAGCGCGACGGGAAGAAGACGGCGATCCTCGACAAGGCCGCGGAAACGAAGAAAGAGGGGAAAGCCTTCCTCGAGATCTACCTCGACGAGGAGTCGGATGAGCTCGACGGGTTCGAGTTCCTGACGATGGCCGAGGCGGGCGAGGTCGGCCACTGGAAGATCCTCGGGAAAGTGAACGAGAAAGCCGGCGAGGAGTCGATCCAGCAGCTGGTCGACTTCGCGCTGCCGATCCAGGAACGGCACGAGAGCGAAGTGCGGGAGATCTCGCTCGCCCTCGCCGCCGAGGAGGACCCGGACGAGGAGTAGGACGTGGAGCGGCGCGAGACCAGGCGGCGCCGGCACGGCGACGGCGAGGGGGCGACCGCCCTCGTCGTCGTCGACATGCTGAACCCCTACGACCACCCCGAGGCCGAGGAGCTGGCCGAGCACGTCGAGGGCGCCCTGCCCGGGGTCGAAGCGCTGCTGCGGCGCGCGGGCGAGGCCGAGGCGCCGGTCGTCTACGTCAACGACAACTATGGCGACTGGAACTCCTCCTCGGAGGAGCTGGCGCGGTCGGCGATGGACGGCAAGCGCCCCGACCTGGTCGACCCGATCCTCCCGGTCGAAGGCCAGTCCTTCGTCGTCAAGGCCCGCCACAGCACCTTCTACGAGACGCCGCTCGAGTACCTGCTCGACCAGATGGGCGTCGGGCGCCTCGTCTTCTGCGGCCAGGTGACCGAGCAGTGCATCCTCTACAGCGCCCTCGACGCCTACGTACGCCACTTCGACGTCGTCATCCCCACCGACGCGGTGGCGGCGATCTACGACGACCTCGGCGACGCCGCGCTGAAGCTGATGGAGCGCAACATGTCGGCGGATCTGACGAGCGCCGAGGAGGTTGGTTGGGGAAATCCGACCTGACTCGCGTGAACCGGGCGCGAGCGCGGGTACCAGCGCACTCCCACCCCGTCCGTCCCACGACCTGGAGGAGCGCATGAGCACCGACCCCCAAGACCGGTCGATCGCCGAACTGACCCGACAGCTCAGCGACCAGGCCACCCGACTCGCCCAACAGGAGGTCGAGCTGGCGAAAGCCGAGCTGTCGGCCAAAGGAAAGAAGCTCGGCATCGGCGCCGGCGCCTTCGGTGGCGCCGCCCTCGTCGGCGTCCTCGCCCTCGGCGCCCTCGTCGCCACCGCGATCCTGCTGCTGGCGACCGCGATGACCGCCTGGTTGGCGGCGCTGATCGTCACCGTCGTCCTCGGCGCGATCGCCGGCGTCCTCGCGCTGATGGGCAAATCGAAAGTCGAAGAAGCGACGCCGCCGGTGCCACAGCAGACGATCGACACCGTCAAGGCAGACGTCCAGGAAGCCAAGACCCGAGCCCAGGAGGGACGCGCATGAGCCCCGACGAACGCACGCCGGAGCAGATCCGCGCGGACATCGACAAAACCCGGGAGGAACTCGGCGACACGGTCGAATCGCTCGCCGAGAAAACCGACGTCAAGGCGCAGGCGAAAGCCAAGGTGGAGGACGTCAAAGAGCAAGCCCAGGCGAAAGTCGAGGACACCAAAGAGCAGGCCCAGGCCGTCGCCCTGCAGGTCCAGGCGAAGGCGAAACAGGACCCGCGGCCGTTCATCGTCGGCGGCGCCGTCGTTCTGCTCCTCTTCTTCCTCCTGAGACGACGACGGTCATGACCGACCGGCCGGACCCGAGCGACTCGAACGCCGAGTTCCGCGACCGCGAGGCCGGCCCGCGCGCCGACTACGCGCCGACCGGCACCGACCCGGGCACCGGCTGGTGGCCGACGATCAAGCGCACGGCGAAGGAGTTCCAAGAGGACAACATGACCGACTGGGCGGCCGCGCTCACCTACTACGGCCTGCTGTCCCTCTTCCCCGCGCTGATCGCGATGGTCTCGTTGATCGGCATCTTCGGCGATCCCAAATCGACCACCGAAAGCCTGACCGAAATCATCACCGAAATCGGTCCCCAGTCGGCGGCGGAAACGTTCGAAGGGCCGATCAAATCGATCACCGAATCGAGCGGCACGGCGGGCATCGCGCTGGTGCTCGGCATCGCCGCCTCGCTCTGGTCGGCGTCCGGCTACACCGGCGCCTTCATGCGCGCCTCCAACGTCATCTACGAGACCCCGGAGGGCCGCCCCTTCTGGAAGCTGCGCCCGCTGCAGATCCTCGTCACCTTCGCGATGATCGTCCTGGTGACGCTGCTCGCCGTCTCCCTGGTCCTCACCGGGCCGGTGGTCGAAGCCGTCGCCGGGCCGCTCGGCATCGGCCAGACCGCGGTCGACGTCTGGGACATCGTCAAGTGGCCGGTGATGGCGCTGGTCTTCCTCGGCATGCTCGCCGTCCTCTACTACGCCTCACCGAACGTGAAGCTGCGCGGCTTCAAATGGGTGACGGTGGGCAGCCTGGTGGCGATCGTCGTCTGGATCGTCGCCTCCGCCCTCTTCGCCTTCTACGTCTCCAACTTCGGCTCCTACGACAAGACCTACGGCACGCTCGGCGGCCTGATCGCCCTGCTCGTCTGGTTCTGGATCTCCAACCTGGCGATCCTCTTCGGCCACGAGCTGAACGCCGAGCGCGAGCGCAGCCTCGAGCTGGACGAAGGGCGACCGCGCGCCGCGCGCGAGATCCAGCTGGAACCGCGCGACGAGCCGAAGGAGCAGGAGACCACCTGACTCTCCTGACCGGACCCCACCCCACCCCCACACCGACGGAGGAAACATGGCACCGAACCCCACCAAGATCCCGAGCACGCTCCGGCCGCTCGCCGAAGAGCTGCTGGAAAACAGTTATGCCCGCGAGAACCTGCAGGAAGGCGCCGAGAAGCTGCGCGACGCCTACGAACGCTCGCAGAAGCGGCGCGTCAAGCCGTCCAAGGACCGCAAGCTGCGCAAGCAGATCGAGGCCGCCGTCGCGGCGATCGACGAGGGCACCGCGGCGCTCGCCTCGGGCCGCAAGAAGCCGAAGCGGACCGGCCGCAAAGTCGTCCTCGTCCTGCTCGGCGCCGCGGTCGCCGGAGCCGGTGCCGTGCTGGCGACCAACGAGGGCATCCGCAACCAGGTCTTCGGCTCGGCCAAGGCCCTCGGCGACGAGATCGCGGGCAACGACCAGGACAGCGGCGGGAACGGCGGTGCGGCCACTCCGGGGAGCCCGTCATGAAGTTCGTCTTCACCCCCTTCAGCGTCCTCCTGGGCCTTCTGGCCGGCATCGTCGGCCAGAAGATCTTCGAGAAGATCTGGGCCCTGGTCGACGACGAAGAGCCACCGAGCCCCGAACACCGCGACTTCTCCTGGCCCAAACTGATCATCGCCCTCCTGGTCGAGGGCGCCATCTTCCGCCTCGTCAAAGGCCTGACCGACCACGGCGCCCGCCGAGCCTTCGCCGGCGCCACGGGAGCGTGGCCGGGGGACGAGAAGCCGGATCGGGAGTAGAGCGTAAGGGGCCCCGACCGTCTCACCCACGGCCCTGGCTGGCTGTGGCCGTGGGTGAGACGGTCGGGGTATGAAAGTGGCCTTCCCCGGTGAGGAGCTTGCCCGCGGCCACGGCGGCCCCGCTGCCTCACCTGCCCGCTGAGCCGCGACGCGGTCCCCTCGCCCTGACCGACCGCCGGAAGGCCGGACGCGAGGGATGGCTAATATTTCTCGCGTCGGCCCGGAGCATGCTCGGGACCGGCCACATCGTCAGCGAGGCACGCGCGTCACGGCCGAGGCCAAAGCCGCGGGCTCCACCGTAGAACCATTTCGGAGGTGCCATGTCCCCTGGTGATCTCGCCCAACCAAGCCCCTTGCGTCCGGACCGCCGGACCCCTCGATTCCCTGCTTCCGCCTCGTCACGCTGACGGTCGACCACGGCTATCGCGAGCTGAAGGTGGAGGGCGAGCTCGACCTCGCCGTCGCCGACCAGCTCAGGGAGGCGATCGCGGGCGCCGCCGGCGGGGCGGTCCTGGTCGACATGAGCGAGTGCACCTTTCTCGACTCCACCGGGCTCGCGGTCGTCCTGCTGGCCCGGCGCGAAGGCGAGCTGGTCGTCATGCACAGCCCCTCCGCGCAGGTGCTGCGGATCCTCTCGCAGGTCGGCCTGACCGGTGACGGCGTGGTCTTCGCCGACCGCGACGAGGCGATCTCCGGCGTCGTCGGCCGGGACGGCGACGCCTAGGCCCCGTCGTTCGTCCCGGACCCGCCGTTCGCCCTGGCCCCGTCGCCGGAGCGCGGCTCGAGGTGGAACACCTCGACGCAGACGTCGACTTTCGTGTCGATCGAGCTGTTGAACGCGCGGACCTTGCGCCCGAGGACCCGTTCGATCACCCCGCGGAATTCCTCGTCGGTCGCGTACTGGAAGTAGAGCCGGGTGTCGCGCAGGCGCTGGTGCTCGCCCATGTCGACGAGCCGCTGCTCGGCCGGCGTGAAGGTGTTCTCCAGGGTGGAGATGACGACGTCGGGACCGGCGAAGTCGGTGCGCGCCCGGGTCGGCCCGCGGCCGAACTGCTCCTTGTAGAGCCGAACCATTTCACGCGAGATCTCGGACAGGATCGAGTTGCGTCTGTCGGTCGCCTCCTGCGAGGCCGCTACGTCCTGGGAAGCCATGGCCCTAGGTACCCGGAGTCGGACTGGTGACGCTCGGATGGTGCGCGTGGTGCTGCTGCTGATCGCCGAAGGCTGAGGCGGCGGCGCAGCTCACGCGGTGGGTTGGCGGCGACGGCGATGCGGGTCCCCGCGTAGCCGACGCCGCCGTGCCGCAGGCGGGCGGCGAGCGCGAGCCAGGCGCAAACGCCACGCTCCAGCGCCCAGAGGGGCGCGGCGAGGGAGCCGGTGACCGGGAAGACCGCGCGACCCCCGGCGCGGCGCCGGCCGAGCTCGGCCAAGGCGACTGCGCCGGCCGCGGCGGCGAGCGGCGGCCCCGGGCGACGGCGCGCCGCGGCGAGAGCGAGTCCGGGGACGACCGCGAGCCAGAGTGCCATCCGCGCCGGCAGCGCGAAGTCGTCGTAGGCCTGGCGCACGCGCTGGCCGAGGAAGTGGCGGGTCGAGGGAGGCAGCCGCGGCACGTAGAGGTCGAGCGGCGCCGCCTCGCTGCCGCCCGCGGCGGCGACGGTGCGCATCAGCTCCAGGTTCTCGAAGAGGACGTCGCCGTCGTAGCCGCCGGTCTCGCGGAGCAGCGAGCGGCGCACCGCGAGCGTCCCCGGATAGTCGCGGCCGACGGCGCGGTTCAGAAGCGTGCGGGCGGTGTCCCAGCGGGCGTGCCAGGGCAGCGGGCGGAAGTAGTTCTGCGGGCGGACGAGGTCGTGGTCGGCGAGCAGGGCGACGGTCCGGGCGAGGGTCGCCGCGTCGTGGCGCACGTCGTCGTCGGCGATCACCAGCGCCTCGTGGGACGCGTGCCGTGCCGCGGTGAGGACGCCCGCGACCTTGCCGTTACGGCAGCCGAGATCGGGGGCGACCGGCAGGTGGAGCGCGCCCGCGGCCTCGAAGGCGGCGGCGTTGGCGGCGAAGACCGGCGGCTCGGAGCCGTCGGCGACGATGACCTCGACGCCGAGAACGTTCATCGCGGTGAGGTGGGCGGCGAGCCCCGCCCGCCCCTCGCCATCGGCCCAGCGGACGGGGACCAAGTAGGAGCAGCGGGTCACTTCTCGCGGAGGCTGCTCTCCCCCGCTTCCCAGGAGCCGATCAGGTGGGCGCCCCAGCGGGCCTCGAGCGCGATCAGGGCGCGGGCGCCGAAGAGGATGTCGGCGGCGACCTCGGGCTCCTCGCGGGCCAGCCCGCCGGCCAGATCCCAGGCGGCGATCGTCTCGTGGACCGCGTCCGCCTCGACGTGCTCGTCGTAGAAGTCGGTGACGTCCTTGCCGTACCCGAGCCGCCGCAGCGCGTTGCCGTAGCGACGGTTGGGGATCGAGGAGGTCATCTCGAAGGCGGCCAGGTGGCCGACCGCGGCGCCGCGCCGGCGGCGGTGCAGGCCGAAGCCGGAGAGCAGGTTCACGTTCGCCAGCGTCTCGGCCGGGAGCACGCCGAGGTAGGCGCCGTAGGTCGGGTCGAGGCCCAGCCCGGCCATCGTCTTGGCGAAGAGCACCGCGTGCATGCGCTCGGCGCGGCCGCCGCCGTACTCGTCGAACTGGACCTCCAGCAGCGCCGCCTTCGAGGCAGGCGCGAGACGCGGGATCACCCAGGAGTGGGGATCGGCCTCCTTCAGCTGGTAGCCGGAGCGGTGGATGACGTGCTCGAGCATCTGCTCGCGCGTGCCCTTGGTTTCGAGGTAGCGCGAGAGCGGCGGGCCGTCGTCCTCGGCCACGATCCGCTGCAGGGCCTCGGGCACGCTCGCGGTCTCCTCCGGGTCGGTCGCGGGGACGATCGCCGCGACCGCCGCCTCGAACTCTCGCTCCAGCGCGGCGCGGAAGGCCAGCAGCGAGGGCTCCCACTCCCAGCGCTCGTCGACCTCGGCGAAGCCGGCGTAGTGGAGCTCGTAGGCGACGTAGAGCGCCAGTTGCAGGTCGAGATCGGCGAGCGGGTCGCTCAAGGCGACGTCCGCCGGGTCGAGCGCGCCCCGGTGCGCGGCGTCCTCCGGGGCGGAGCGGAGCGCGGCGAAGAGCGCCTCGGTGAGCGGGCCGACCGGCTCGGGCAGCAACGTCACGCGGCCTCCGAGGAGGGGAGGACGCGGAGCCGTCGCGCTCATGATGGGACCTCCGGCGGCCAGGTCTCCAGCGCTCCCGGGGCCCGGAAGTCGATCAGCTTGTGGGTGCCGTCGCAGAACGGCCGGGTGCGTGACTTGCCGCAGCGACAGAGCGCGATCGTCCGCCGCGCCACCGGGATCGGCGCCCCCTCGGCATCGCGCAGGGCGAAGGGCCCGCGCACAAGGTAGGGACCGTCGCGATACGGCGTGATCACGACCTCCCCATCGTCGTGTCTGGTGGGTATGTCTTTCATCGTCTGTCCCGCTTTGAACGAGTGCGTAGAAGTCCCCGCTGAGGCGCGGGCAAAACAATTACCCTCGCCTGATGCGGCTTCCGCGGGGTGACGATCCAAGGCCCGGCGCCCACGCCAGCTGGACCGAGGTCGAGCGCGACGGGGAGCGCGACGCGGTCGCGGTCGAGGAGCCGCTCGAGATCCGCGTCGACGGCCGGCCCCTCAGCGTCACCATGCGCACGCCCGGCCACGACGAGGAGCTGGCGCTCGGCTTCCTCTTCGGCGAGGGTCTGATCGACGGGCCCCGTGAGGCGGGCCTGACCGAGGACTTCGCCGCCAACACGATCGAGGTCGCGGGCCCGCTCCTCCGCGATCCCGGCGAGCGCCGCTTCTACACCACCTCATCGTGCGGGGTGTGCGGCAAGGGAGCGCTGGAGGAGGTCGCGGTGGCGAGCGAGCCGCTCGGTCCCGGCCCCGTCATCGACCGAGCCCTGCTCGCGTCCCTCCCCGACCGCCTCGAGCAGCCGACCTTCGAGCTGACCGGCGGCGTCCATGCGACCGGCCTCTTCGACACGGCGGGCACCCTGCTGATCGCCCGCGAGGACGTCGGCCGCCACAACGCCATGGACAAGGTCGTGGGACGGGCGCTTCTCGACGGCCTCATCCCGCTCGGCGACAAGGTCCTCTGCGTCAGCGGCCGCCTCTCCTTCGAGCTGGTCCAGAAGGCGGCCGTCGCCGGCGCCCCGATCCTGATCGGCGTCGGCGCCCCCTCGAGCCTCGCGATCGAGCTCGCCGCCGACCGCAACATGACCCTCGCCGGCTTCACCCGCCGGGGCCAGACCAACGTCTATACGGGTGCGGAGCGCGTGCGGTCGCGCACGGGGTCTGGGTCGCGGTCGTCCTAGCCGCGGCGGCAGTCCTAGATGGTCCTGGGCGTCTCATCGCGGTCCTGGCTGGCTGTGACCGCGATGAGACGCCCAGGACGGGAGGGAGTGCGTCTTTCTTCAAGGGTTCGGGCGGGAGTCGGACTTACGTCGAGGGTGCGTGCGAGAGAAGCCACACCCGCCACGAAGCCGTGAGGGAGATGCCGGGAACTCCACACTTCCCGCCGCCTTCCGTCACCTTCGTGCGCTTTCCAGGCCTGAAAACAGGCCCCGAAAACGCGCTGCGTGTATTACCAGGGCTATAGCACGGGTAATCCACGCAGCGCTGAAGTGACCGTTGTCCAACACGCACGGAAGCGTGGACTTCCCACGCTCTCCGTCACGACTTGCGAGTCTCGTGACGCTTCCGTGCCCCTCCCGTGACGAACCCTTGGCACCGCGGCGAGCTTCCCCCGCACTCCTCACATCCCCGGCCGTCTCGGGCACGGTCACAGCCAGCCAGGGCCGTGACCGAGACGTCCGCGCTCGCCGACACCCCTCGCGTCCCTTACCTCGGGCGCCAGCTTCAAACGGCGAGGACCAGACGACCGCGCTCAGGCGGGGTTGATGCGGCGCGCGATGTCTCGGAGCTCGCCGGGGGCGCGGCCGGTCTTGCCCGCTGCCCAGCAGGCCAATGGGGCGGCGGGGCGCTCGGAGGAGTGGGCGGCGATCGAGGCCAGCTCCAGCAGTTGCTCTTCCTCCTCCGCGGTGGGCGTGTCGACGCCGAGCTCGGCGCAGAATGCCCGCACCCACTCTTCGCGGGTCATCCCGTCCTCGGCCACGCTCAGCCGCCGATCGCGCTCATCGTTCGGGCCGGCGGCCGGAACCCCGGCTCGTCGATCCGGTGCTTCAGCTCCTTGCGCCAGACCGCGTCGCGGACGATCTGGCCCAGCTCGACGTCGTCGGCGCCCGCTCGCAGCGGAGCGCGCAGATCGGTCTCGTGCAGGGAGAAGAGGCAGGTGCGCAGTTTGCCGTCGGCGGTCAGGCGCAGGCGGTTGCAGTCGGCGCAGAAGGGTTCGCTCACCGGGTTGACGAAGCCGATCTCCCCTTGTCCGTCGGCGAAGTCGAAGACCCGCGCGGTCGAGTGGGCCTCGCGCGGGCGCGCGGCCAGCGGATGGACCTCTTCGATCATCGCCTGCACCTCCGCTCCGGTCATCACGTTGTCGGCGCGCCAGGAGCGGTCGCCGTCGAGCGGCATGAACTCGATGAAGCGGACCTGGAAGCCGCGCTCGCGGGCGAGGCCGCAGAAGCGCAGCACGTCGTCGCGGCCGAAGCCGGGCATCGGCACCGCGTTCACCTTCACCGGGCTCACCTCGGGGAAGGCGGCGATCGCGTCGAGGCCGCCCATCACCCGGTCGAGCGCGTCGCGGCGGGTGATCTCGAAGAAGCGCCCGCGGGCGAGGCTGTCGATCGAGACGTTCACCCGGTCGATCCCGGCGGCGACGAGGTCCGCGGCCTGCGCGTCGAGCAGATAGCCGTTGGTGGTGAGCGAGAGGTCCTCGATCCCCTCGATCGCGCGCAGCCGCGCGACCAGCGCCGGGAACTCGCGCCGCACCAGCGGCTCGCCGCCGGTCAGCCGCACGTCCCGCACCCCGAGGTCGACCAGCATCCGCACCAGCCGCTCGATCTCCTCGAAGGAGAGGATCTCCTCGCGCGGGATCCACGGCATCCCCTCGGCGGGCATGCAGTACTGGCAGCGGAAGTTGCAGCGGTCGGTGACCGAGACCCGCAGGTCGGAGACGAGGCGGCCGTGCGCATCCTCGAGGGGCATGTCGAAACGGTACCCGCTCGCGTTCGTCGCTTGACGGTCTATGTCAGCCAAGCGACGAACCCCGCTATCCGCCGTGGACGGGTCGCTCGCCCCTCAGCAACGCCAGCGCGTGCGGCAGCGCTCCCCGGAGCGCCTCGGCGCACTGGTCGATGCTTGCCGGATTGCCAGGGAAGTTGACGATCAGCGTCCGGCCGTGGGTCCCGGCGACGCCGCGCGAGAGCATCCAGTTGTCGGTGTGCGGGCGCGACGCGGCGCGCATCGCCTCAGCGATCCCCGGGGCCTCGCGCTCGATCACCTCGCGGGTCGCCTCCGGCGTGACGTCGTCGGGCGAGAACCCGGTCCCGCCGCTGGTCAGCACCAAGTCGACCTGCAGGTCGTCGCAGAAATGGCGCAGGCGCGGCACGATCTTCCACTGTTCGTCAGGGGTGACCTCGCGGGCGACGACCTCCAGCCCCAGCTCGGCGGCGAACTCGGCGAGCCGCGCACCGCTCTCGTCCTCCCCCTCGCCCCGTGCCTTCGAGGTGGAGACGGTGAGGAGCGCCGCGCGCATCAGCCGTCCGGCCGAGCGTCGGTCGAATCCTCGAGGCGCCACTCCCCCGAGCGACCGCCGCTCTTCGAAATGAGGACTACCGACTCGATGGCTACTCCGCGCTCCACGCCCTTGACCATGTCATAGACGGTCAACGCGGCGACCGAAGCGGCGGTCATCGCCTCCATCTCGACCCCGGTCTGGCCGACCGTGCGGGCCTCGGCGAGCAGCTCGACCAGGCCCGCCTCGACGTCCACCGTGGCGGCGACGTCGACGAACGACAGCGGCAGCGGATGGCAGAGCGGGATCAGCGTCGAGGTCTGCTTGGCGGCCATGACCCCGGCGATCCGCGCCACGCCGAGCACCTCGCCCTTGGGACCGTCCCCGCGCTCCACCGCCCGTGCGGTGTCGGGGGCCATCCGCAGTCGCGCCCGCGCGACCGCCCGCCGCTCGCTGGTCGCCTTCGCGCCGACATCGACCATCCGCGACCGCCCGTCGTCACCAAGATGCGTCAGCTCGCTCACCGCGCCACCTCGATGTTGACGGGCCGAAAAGTGCGCCATATCGTGGTTTTTCGGCCCGTCAACGTCGAGCCTCCGGGGCGGCCGCGCCCTCGACCCACTTGCCCGCGCCCGCCGAGTCCAGCTCGCGCTTCCAGATCGGTGCCTCGGCCTTGATCCGGTCGATCGCCTCGCCGGCGCCGGCGAAGGCTTCCTCGCGGTGCCCGGCGGAGACGGCGACGACCACGCCGGGCTCTCCGCGCGGCACGTTGCCGATCCGGTGCTCGGCGGCCGCGGCGAGCAGGCCGTGGTCCCGGACGCAGTCGTCGAGGATCGCCGCGATCCGCTCCTCGGCCATCTCCCGATAGGCCTCGTAGTCGAGGCTCGCGACGTCCCGCGTCACGCCCTGGAAGGTGACGATCCCGCCCGCCGCGGGGTCCCCGACCCAGGCCGAGAGGCGCTCGGCGGAGAGCGGCTCGTCGGTGACGCGCGCGTGAGTGCGCGGGGCGCCGCCGGAGATCGGCGGAATCAGCGCCAGCTCGTCGCCGGGGGCGATCGCGGTGCCCTCGCCCGCGTACTCGCGGTTCACGGCCATGCGCAGCGGCATTCGCCCGACCAGCTCGCCGAGCCCGGGCGCGGCGGCGAGGCACTCGAATGCATCGCCCACCGTGGCACCCTCGGGCAGCTCGATCTCGACCGAGTCGCGCCCGGCGCGCTCGCGGAGAATCGCGAAGAGGCGGACCGTGACGGTCATCGACCCATGCTAGCCCGGTCGAGCAGCTCGACCTCCACCGCGTCGCCGGCGGCGAGGCTCGCGGTCTCGGTCGGGACGAGCGCCAGGGCGTCGGCGGCCAGCATCGAGGTGAGGACGTGAGAGCCCTGTCGGGGCAGCGGCCAGGCGACCCAGCCGCGCTCGTCCACCTCCAACCGGCAGCGGACCGCGTGGGCGCGGTCGGTCGGCTTCTCGTAGGCGGCGCCGAGGCGCGCCGTGACCCGCCGCGTCGCCGGATCGCCGCCCGCCATCGCGATCAGCGCCGGGCGCACGAAGGTGAGGAAGGTGACCATGACCGAGACCGGGTTCCCCGGCAGGCCGAAGACAAGCGTTCCGCCCCGCGTCCCGAACCAGGTCGGCCCGCCCGGTTTCAGCGCCACCCGCCAGAAGACCTCCTCCGCGCCAAGCTCCGCCAGTGCCGCCTTGACGTGGTCGTGCTCGCCGACTGAGACGCCGCCGCAGACGATCGCCACGTCGGCCTCGAGCACCCGGCCGAGCGCGGCGCGCGTCGCCTCCGGCTCGTCCGGCGTCCAGTCGACCGAGACGACCTCGGCCCCGGCGAGGCGCGCGAGCCCCGGCACCGTCCGCGAGTTCGAGTCCCGGATGGCGCCCGGCCCGAGCGGCTCGCCCGGCGGGGTCAGCTCGTCCCCGCTGGTGAGGACCGCGACCCGCGGGCGGCGGTGGACGGGCGCCGGATCGAGCCCGATCGTCGCCAGCGCCCCGACCTCCGCCGGCCCCAGCTCCGCTCCAGCCCGCAGCACGGTCTCCCCCGCCGCGATGTCCTCCCCGGCGCGCCGGACGTTGGTGCCCGCGGCGACAGAAGTTCTAACGAGGGTTTTGTCCCCCTCCCGCTCCGTGTCCTCGACCCGCACGACCGCGTCTGCACCGCCTGGGAGCACGGCGCCGGTCGAGATCGCGATCGCCTCACCGGCGCCGACCGCGCGCTCCGCCGGATGCCCGGCGCGGGACTCGTCGACCACCCTCAGCCGGGCCGGGGCGTCGGGGCCGGCCTCGCCAACGTCCTCGGCCCGCACCGCGAAGCCGTCCATCGCCGAGTTGTCGAAGGGCTGGAACGGGCCATTGGCGACCGCGTCGACCGCGAGCCGGCGCCCCAAGGCCGCGTCGAGCCCGACCTCCTCGACCGCCGTCGGCCGCACCCGGGCGAGCACCTCGCGGCGCGCGGCGTCGATGGCTATCGGAGTGGCCATGTCAGGAGGAGGACGGTACCCGAGGCGTGCCGGGCAAAGGTTGCTCCGCCCCGGCGGCGAGGCTCTCGACGAACGCCTTGACCAGCGGCTGAGGAAGATCGGTCACCCTCCTGACGAGCCCGACCGAATGTGAGATCTCCGGCGAGGCGAGCGGGACCGCCGACATCCCGTCCGGGACCCCGTAGAGCGCGACCCAGGCATCCGGCACGATGCTCGGCCAGCCCGCCCGCACGTAGGAGATCAGGGCGGAGATCGAGTTCGTCTCGACGACCGCGGTGACCGTGGCGCCACTGCGCTGGAGGGCGGCGTCGACGATCCGGCGGTTCTGCATGTCCGGAGTGAGGAGGCACAGCCGGCCACCGTCGAGATCCCCCCAGCGAAAGCGCTCCGCCCGCACCTCCTCCGCGGTCAGGTAGAGGTAGCGCTCGGTGTAGACCGGGATCGTGGTGACCGCCCCGAGCGGCTCGTTGTCGAGGTAGGTGAGCCCGACGTCGATCCGGAAGGACGCCAGCTCCTCGACGATCTCGTCCGAGGTCAGGGAGCGGATCTCGAGGCGGATGTCGGGATGGGCCGAGATCAGGCCCTTGGTGATCCCGGCGACCGCCGGGAGGGCCGTGGGGATGACCCCGATCCGCAGCCGACCGGTGAGGACGCCGGCGAAGCGGCCGGCTTCGGCGGTGAGCCCGCGGACGGCGGCGAGCGCCTCGCGGGCCCAACGGACGAGAGCCTCCCCCGGCGCCGTGAGCACGGCTTCGCGACGGTGGCGGTGGACCAGCTCGAGGCCGAGCTCGCCCTCGAGCTTCGCGATCGCGATCGAGACCGCGGGCTGCGAG
>Ga0268266_10000984_pt1 | contig 35994 bp, 20 predicted proteins | sample KBSS13metaG_FD_190356 | JGI IMG/M metagenome (GOLD analysis project Ga0268266, IMG submission 190356) | Switchgrass rhizosphere microbial communities from Kellogg Biological Station, Michigan, USA - KBS S1-3 metaG (SPAdes) (version 2) | ecosystem: Host-associated > Plants > Roots > Rhizosphere...
AGCCACCCGCAACACCCGACCAGGAGATTTGCTCGTCCGCGCCACACCATTCGCTACGCACGCCAGTGCGACAGCAGGTTAAGCTAGCGAGGGGTTTTCGACAGAGCCGTTGGATTCCCTTTTTACCTTTGCCAAAGGCGGAGCAATGACTGCACCAAATCGTTATTGCTAGTTTCGAAGGCGTGTTCTGCATCACGCTGAGTAGTCTGCGACAATCCCGGAGAGCTATTCGGCGTGTTGCTTGGTCGGTAACGGGTGGCAGCATCGTATTGGCACGCGGTGGTCATCGGATTGGCGGCTGCGCTGGCCAGCGGGGTGTTTTTTTGGAAGACCCAAACCGTCGTGAGTTCGTGCCCTTGTGCTGACACGAATCCCAGGAAACGGAAGACGGAGCACCGGTCACGTTAGTGTATGCTAAATGGAGTTCAGAACCATGCGTGAAGATTTCCAATATAAGTCGATCATCGACCGGGCGCTGACGGAATTTGGCGTCACTCCAACAGACGTGCTCTGCGGCCTCCTTGAGTTGCTTCCCAAGCACCACCGGGAGACGATCGGCCTCCATCGCATCGGCACCTTTCAGGACGGATTCGATGGGGTCACAGGCAAAACGGCAGTGTCACTAGCGGATAGCCTGAGAAATTTCGCAATTGCCGTCGCCGGCCAACTTGAGATTCTTCGTCTAACCCGAGAGGGCGCATCCTCAGAATCTTCTGCGTACGAACGAGAGAAGGTTCAAATCGAGTGTCTGGCAAGGATTATCGACCGAGCACTTCCTGACTGGGATCGCGATGCGCTCCAGTTCCGATCGACTACTCGTCCCAAAGTAACTTGAAGCCTCTCCGTGGCGTACATGGCAATGCGGCAGGAGTCTGTGGCAAAGGTTGCACGGTACAGCCGGCATATCAAGACAAGGTACGGCCACTTGATCTAGTAGCGATCGAGGACGTCGATTCTGTATTGCGGTACAAAATTGCATTAAAACTGTGAGAAATCACCGTAAAATGTAGAGCGTTACGGTGTTGTCCTCAGTAGTCTTTGTCCCAAAAAACCGCTGAATTGCTGGGTTTTTCGCACATAATCACGCCAATGGCCTACGCGATTTCTAATCCGCAGTCTAAAAAGTCGAGTTTCGGCGCGTGACGACCATATCACTTCTGGCGACCTTAATCGCTTAATAGTCCATGCGCAGCGTACGTGTGAACTATTAATCGCACAATCGGTCTCCCGGTTCGGTTATCAGCCTCTTTCCGACGTTCCGAAACGATGATCTGATTGCCGCGTCAGCGCCCTAAGCCTGCCAAGATGGTTGTGAAGAATCCCTGATCAGCATCAGGCTATTACTCTTCCCGCAGGCAGGTTTGATGACTTGCCGACATTGGTGGGCGAGCGGCCAAGCTAATTGGTCCACTCTAGGCTCTAGTCGAGCCAAAGCGGAAGTCGGCTACTTGTCCGTAACTGTACCAACCAAAGCCATAACTGCGATGCGAATCTCCACAGACATGGCGCCCCAGGTTATGCTGACTCGTTGCAAATCTGCGTCGCCTAGTGCCGATTGAAGCCATTGAAAGCGCCCAGGATGCAGCGCATTTGCAGCAGGGCACATTTCGCAATCGGCGTACGGTTCAAAATCCTGTCGCCCCGACTGGTCGGTCTGCCGAGCGCCTATACCGGCGAAGCTTTGGCGTTGTCAGACAAGGTCCGGATTAGGCGGACCATCAATTTAGACGTGGATGGGAACGTACCGCTGCGACTTCGGCCGCCAGCCGATGCGTGATTGCCAGTTCGAGCAATTCGGCCAAGGAGCGGACTTCTACTTTGCGCATGATGGCGGCTCGCCGCATCTCAACAGCTCGTTCCGAAATGAATAGTCGCGCGGCCATTACCTTGTTTGAGGCGCCGGCCAGGATTAGCTGCAACGTTTCCAAATCACGCTCATTCAACCTCGCGATGCGTTCGTCGACCGCGTTAAACTCGGCTTCGTGCCGGCGCCACTCGGCGTCGAGCGCCAGCCCTTTTTGAAGATGGGTCCGTAGCGCTTCGCGATCGAAAGGCTTCTCCAGAAACTCAACAGCGCCTGTTTTCATCGCGGCCACGGCGGTGGGCACGTCGGCATGGGCGGTGATGAATATGACCGGGAGCCGCTTACGCTCATGCAGCAACTGCTCGTACAGTTCCAGACCTCCCTGTCCCGGCATGCGCACGTCGAGCACGAGGCAGCCCGGCAGATCGCGCCGATAAAAGCGATGAAACCCTGCGGCCGAGGCGAACCCCTGCGCGCTAAATTCCATGGCGTTGATCAGCCCGACGAGTGAATTGCGTAGCGGTTGATCATCGTCAACCACATACACGGTCGGCGTGTTGCTCTGTGCTGGGGGCATGTACATGAAGAACGGGTAGGCTGAAAGTGACGACCGCGCCGCCACACGCGCGGTTCTCGATCCAGATCTCCCCTTGATGTTGATGAATAATCGAACGGCTGATTGCCAGGCCCATGCCCAAACCATCAGGCATAGTGGAATAGAAGGATTCGAAACACTTTTCGCCGTCGCTTGCGACAAAGCCAGGCCCCGTGTCGGCGACCGTGATCGCAATCTCGGTTGGCCTCAGCTCCGTGCGAACGGACAAGTTTCGCTGCGCCGAGGCCGTTGCCACCATGGCTTGTGTTGCATTCTGAATGAGATTTACCAAAACTTGCTGGATTTGCAGGGCATCGGCCAACGCCAGGACCGGCTGCGACGTCAAGTCGAGGCGAAGCTCAACCTTGGCCTCTTGCAATTGGGGACGACACAGTTCGGAAACTTCGCGGACCAAATCGTTGAGATCGACCTCCGATTTTTGCACGGCATCGCCACGGACGAAGTTGCGCATACGACGGACAATGGCGCCGGCGCGTAAGGCTGCGCGCTTGATCTGCGAGACCAATTCCTCCGTCTCCGGGTCACGTGGCGTCGCTTTTTCCAAGTTCAGTTCTAACATGCCCGCGTAGTTGGCGACGGTTGCCAGCGGTTGGTTGATCTCGTGGGCCAGGCCAGTGGCAAGCTGTCCGAGCGCTGTGACACGCGACACGTGGGCTAACTCATTCGCGAGTTCGCGCATGCGAAGTTCGGCGGCTTGGCGCTCGGCCATTTCGCGCTCCAGCGCCAAATTCGCCTGGCTCAGTTCGCTCGTTCGCTCGGTCACGCGCAGCTCCAGCTTATCGCGCGCTTCGCCCAACATCTCGGCCAATTGCCGATGGCGAGTGTCGCTGATGACGAGTTGCTCGACGTGGCGGCGGATCAGAGTTGCGGCCGGTTGCAAGACGAGGAAGTAGACCGCCACGAGCAGCACCAAGACCGCGACCATGGCAGCCAGTCCGCACGCGCGGAGCCAGGCCACGCGCGCCTGTGCGGACTGTTCCAACTGCGCGACAACTTGCTCCATGCCGCCCAAGTAAATCGGCTCTTTCTGAAGGATTACCGATACGGCTTTCTGGCTCTCTGCGGATGGAGTTTGCGAACCACCGTTGGCAATCTCGCTCGCCGCCGCGTGCATTGCCTCGAGTGCCGGATCGACGCGGCTAATTGCCGTCTGAATCGACGGTTCCACAGGGTGCAAACCATCGGCCGGATTTCCCACCAGCAGGGTCCGATGCGCTTCTGCCCATTGTGCCAGCGTGCGGCGCAACTCATCACGGCGGGTAAAGCTCGATTCATTCTCGCCGGTTGCAACGAGTGCCAGCACGTCCTTGGTTACTTTCTGACTGAGCATGCGCTGGCGCCCTGCCATGTTAATGACCGGCGCGTAGAAATTGAGCTGCACGAGTAGCGGCTGCAGAATCGCTTGATCGACCAGCACCAACCCTGCAACTGAGGCGAGGACCAATAGGTAACGTCGCGACAAGGGACGAACCAACGAACTTGCCCAGGCTTGCGAATCCTTGGTCGGCTGTATCTCGGTGGCAGGCATGAATGTGATGTGCTCTTGGCTGCGTCCGCTTGTGCGACGACTGTCGAATGGTTCGACGTCCGAGCGACCAGGTCGCACGCGCGCACCGATTCCTTCCTCACCTATATGAAAACCGCGTTCCAATCTGCGGTATTCCATAAAGTCGTTCACGAGTAGTCCGACCGAGGTGCAACAGAGGTAATGGGTTACGCCGTCTAGAGAGATGTTTGCTTTCCTTGGACTGCGTAGCCATTCGGCAGGCGTTGCCCGTTCGCAAGGCAAACGTTGCGTAGGCGCCCGGCAAGAGCCATGTGATTGCTTCGGATTTCCGAAGAAGCGTCTCGCATTCAGGATTCGGGCGCCCTCCTTGCATTAGCAGCCCAGCGACAGCAAGCACGAAGTCGAATTGGCTCGACTGTCGCGATTGGTGAAAAAACTGCTGCGAGTCGTGGAGTTGCGATGCAAGTTCAAGTCAAGGCTGATCGAATCGAGCTGCTCAAGTTTTCCACGCCGGCGATGCGGGCTTTTCACATAACGTGGATGGCCTTCTTTCTTTGCTTCTTCTCGTGGTTTGGCATTGCGCCGCTGATGCCGGTAGTCCGCGCCGAGTTCGGATTCACGAAAGATCAGGTGGGCTGGTGCATCATTGGTTCGGTGGCGCTAACGACCGTCGCCCGACTACTCGTAGGCTGGCTCTGCGATCGAGTGGGCCCACGGCTGACTTACACTGGGCTACTGATACTTGGTTCGCTGCCCGTGATGGGCATTGGCCTGGCGCATAATTTCACCACGTTCTTGTTCTGCCGCGTGCTGATTGGCGTGATCGGCGCTGCGTTTGTCATTACGCAGTACCACACTTCGCAGATGTTCTCCGATCGCTGCGTCGGCACGGCGAACGCCACTACGGCCGGCTGGGGAAACTTTGGTGGGGGTGTTACCCATGTCGTCATGCCGCTGCTTTTTGCCTTCTTTGTTTCCACTTTGGGCGTTTCGCCCGCGTCCGGCTGGCGAGCCTCGATGTTCGTAGCGGGCGTAACCTGTTTGGTAATGGGAGTGGCCTACTTCTTTTTCACGCAAGACACGCCGGCCGGAGACTTTCGCGACCTCCGTACGGCCACGGCCTCCAAGGCTGCGACTCGCGGCACATTTTGGCTTGCGTTCCGCGATCTGCGCGTGTGGGGCCTGTTCGCGGCCTACGGACTTTGCTTCGGCGTGGAACTTACGATCGACAACGTGGCCGCGATGTACTTTGTCGACCACTTTCCCGAACTCGGCAGCGGCAATATCGACCCGGTGCGAGCGTTATCGATTGCCGGGCTCTGCGCAAGCGTCTTTGGAGGGATGAGCGTCTTCGCCCGCACACTTGGCGGTTACGCCGCTGACCGCTGCGGGAACGCGTGGGGGTTCTCGGCTCGCGTCAAATGGCTGTTCTTCGTGCTCTTCTGCGAAGGGCTGCTGTTGATGCTCTTCTCGCAGATGAGAGGGCTCTATGCGGCCATTCCCGCGCTGATGTTGTGCGGACTTTTCGTCCACATGGCAGCCGGCGCTACGTTCGCCGTAGTGCCATTTGTTAATCGAAAGGCGCTCGGCTCCATCGCGGGCATTGTGGGCGCCGGTGGCAACGCCGGCGCTGTGATGTCCGGCCTGCTGTTCAAGAGCGACGCCCTGAGTTGGCCGTCGGCGTTCTTTCTGCTGGGAACGGTTGTGACCCTCGGGTCGTTTTCCAGCCTGTTGATCACTGACCGAGCCTCTGAAGTCGCTTCGGAACAAAGCCGGGCCGGGGCCAAAGGGTCGCGCAGGCGCGACACCGAGGTGGCCAACGCGATCATCTCTGGATAAATACCATGATCCATGCCACGCACAACAATACTGCCGAGAACCGCGCCGCCGACGCTCCGTCGACAGCATCGATCCGTCCTCGCAAAACCGTTGTCGTGATCGGCAACGGGATGGTGGGATTGCGGTTTTGTGAGAAGTTGGCGGAGTTCGATACGGCCGGCGAATATCGGATCGTGACATTCTGCGAGGAGCCACGCGCGGCTTATGATCGCGTCGGCCTGACCACCTTCTTTGCTCATCGAGACGCCGAGAAGTTAATGCTCGCGCGGCGCGAATGGTATCAAGAGCAAGGCATTGAGCTGCATCTGGGAGATCGAGCCAATGCGATCGACCGCAAGCGCCAGCTCGTGCGATCGGAAAAGGGCGTCGTGATCCCTTACGACATCGTGGTGCTGGCGACAGGCTCATTTCCCTTTGTGCCACCGATTCCCGGAATCGATAAACGAGGCGTATTTGTCTATCGCACGATTGAAGACTTACAGCGGATTATCGAATTCGCCAAGAGCTCCCGTCGCTGCGCCGTGCTGGGTGGCGGACTGCTAGGACTCGAGGCCGCCCGCGCTGCACATGAGTTGGGACTGGAAACGCACGTCATTGAGTTCAGCCCACGCTTGATGCCGCGTCAAATCGACGAGGCCGGTTCCAAGACGCTGGTCAAGCGGATCGAAGCGATGGGAGTTCGGGTTCATCTCGGCATGTCGTCCAAGGCGGTGCATGGCAACGGATCGGTCGAGCGGTTGGAGTTCACTGACGGCAGGTCACTCGATTTGGAAATGATTATCGTCTCTGCCGGCATTCGGCCTCGGGATGACCTGGCGAAAAGTTGCGGACTGGCGCTCGGCGAGCGCGGCGGAATCCTCGTGAACGATTTGCTGCAGACGTCGGACCCTAACATCTTCGCGATCGGCGAATGCGCCTCGCACCGAGGCATGGTCTATGGACTCGTGGCGCCCGGCTATGAAATGGCCGAAGTCGTGGCGGCCAATCTCACAGGCGCCGAGCGACACTTTGCCGGGACGGACCTTTCGACCAAGTTGAAGCTCATGGGCTGTGACGTCGCCTCCTTTGGCGATTACGAAGCGCCGAATGACCGAGCGACGCCACTTGTCTTCGAGGATCCCTTCGCCGGCATTTATAAAAAGCTGTTCTTCAGTCTCGATGGCACGCGGCTGCTCGGCGGAATCCTGGTGGGCGATGCTACGTCGTACGGCGTTTGCTCCATGTTGGCCAAAGGAGGTTCGCCGCTCCCCTGCCAGCCGCACGAACTATTGGTTGGCAGTTCCAATGGCGCGTCGACACTGGGTTCACCCGACACAATGCCCGACGAGGCGCAAATCTGCTCGTGCAACAATGTCAGCAAGGGACAGATTTGCGCTGCGATCCGTGAACAGAATCTTGAAACGGTCAGTGACGTGAAGCAATGCACGCGCGCGGGCACAGGTTGCGGCGGCTGCATACCGATGGTGACGGATTTGTTTCACGCCGAGCTCAAGAAAGCCGGCAAACTGATTCTGAATCACTTGTGCGAGCATTTTGCGCTCTCGCGGACTGAGCTGTTTGCCACGATCAAAATCAAGCAGCTGAAAACGTTTGCTGCCGTGATGGCCCACTGCGGCCAAGGGCATGGCTGCGAAACTTGCAAGCCAGCGGTAGCGTCGATTTTGGCCAGTCTTTGGAATGAGGATATTCTGGCCTCGGACCACCAGACGCTGCAGGACACCAACGATCGCTTCCTGGCAAACCTGCAGCGAGGCGGGTCGTACAGTGTCGTGCCGCGCGTCCCTGGCGGCGAAATCACGCCGGACAAGTTGATCGTGTTGGGGGAAGTGGCCAAAGAGTACGCGCTCTATACGAAGATCACCGGCGGCCAGCGGGTCGACCTTTTCGGCGCCCAGGTCCAGGACCTTCCCGATATCTGGGAACGCCTTGTCGACGCCGGATTCGAAAGTGGTCACGCCTATGGCAAGTCGCTACGAACTGTCAAGAGCTGCGTGGGGACCTCCTGGTGTCGCTATGGCGTGCAGGATTCCGTCGGCTTCGCGATCCGCGTCGAGAACCGCTACAAGGGAATTCGCTCACCGCACAAGATCAAAATGGCCGTATCAGGCTGTGTGCGAGAATGCGCCGAGGCGCAGTCAAAAGACGTTGGCCTGATCGCCACGGAGAACGGCTACAACCTGTACGTCTGCGGCAATGGCGGCTCGAAACCGCGCCACGCGGAACTGCTGGCGACCGACCTCGATGAAGAGATGGCCATCCGATACGTCGACCGCTTTCTGATGTATTACATCAGCACGGCAGACAAACTAACCCGCACCAGCGTGTGGCGGGAGAAGCTCGAAGGAGGGATTGAGCACATTCGTGACGTGGTCGTGCACGACAAATTGGGGCTGGCGGCCGAGTTGGAAGCGATGATCGCACGGCTGATCGACACCTATCAGTGCGAATGGGCCGCGGTCGTCCGCGATCCTGAAAAGCGCAAACGGTTCCAACAGTTCGCCAACACCGAGGAAACGGAATCGTGCATCGAGATAGTCTCGGAGCGCGGCCAGCAGCGTCCCGGCTCGTGGCCGGCCGACTTTGTCTCGCTGGAGCAGTTCCGCACGCTCAGTAATCTTCCGCCAATCGAGCAGGCGACTTCGTGGGTTCGCGTCGGCGCCGTATCCGACTTTCCGAAGGATGGCGGAGCAGCGATTAAATATGGTCGCGTGCAAATCGCAGTGTTTAACTTTGCGAGCCGCGGTGAGTGGTATGCGAGCCAGAATATGTGCCCTCATAAGAAGGCGTTTGTGCTTTCGCGGGGCATCGTAGGCGACGCCAACGGCGCTCCGAAGGTGGCGTGTCCGCTCCATAAGAAGACCTTCTCTCTTGTCTCCGGCGAGTCGCTCCAGAAGGAGGAGTATCGCATTCGGACATTCCCTGTCCGCGTCGACGGGGACGACGTTTACCTCGATCTGCCGCCAACCGATGTCCTCGATGAACAACTTGCAACGGAGATCGGCTGCCGACTGGCTACCTCGTGTGCATCGCACGCCGCCAGCGGCGATGTCGCGCTGACCACCGACACCGCGCTGTCGCTAGTCGGACCGCTGGAGAAGGTCTGATGCTCGAAGCGCTGGCAACTACAGACGCTGTGACGACGCCTCGGCAGAACGAAGTCGGCAACCCGTTGCTTTTGCTTGAGCGGCTGCTGAGCGACCAGCAAAATCTGACTGCGGTCGAACAGTTTGCCAAGCAGCACGAGGCAGCGGGCACTTCGCCCAGAACATCGCGTTACCACCAGGTGTTGCCAGCGTCACCTCCCGGGCCAGGACAACAATACGCGTTCGAAGTCGATCTCGACCGCTGCTCAGGCTGCAAGGCCTGCGTCACGGCCTGTCACAATCTGAATGGGCTCGATACGCAGGAGACGTGGCGCGACGTGGGCCTGCTGGTCGGCGGCACAATCTCTCTCCCCGTCATCCAGCACGTTACCACGGCCTGCCATCATTGTCTGGAGCCAGCCTGCCTGACCGCCTGCCCGGTAAATGCGTACGAGAAAGATCCGCTCACCGGAATCGTCAAACATTTGGACGATCAGTGCTTTGGCTGCCAATACTGCACGCTGGCTTGTCCTTATGACGTGCCGAAGTATCACGCTGGCAAAGGCATCGTCCGCAAATGCGATATGTGTTCGACGCGCCTAACGGCTGGCGAAGCGCCGGCCTGCGTGCAGGCCTGCCCGAGCCAGGCGATCGCAATTCGTGTGGTCAACGTCAACCAAGTGATTGAGGACGCCGAAGCCTCGCTGTTCTTGCCGACGGCGCCTGATCCTCAGCATACCTACCCCACGACGACGTATAAAAGCCGTCGTGTGTTGCCTCGCAATATGTTGCCGGTCGACTATTTTCAGGTTAGTCGTCAACATCCCCATTGGCCGCTCGTGGTGATGTTAGTGCTAACGCAGCTATCTGTGGGGGCGTTTGCCTGTGGCATTGGATTGGAATGGTTTGTCAGCACCCAATGGATCGCGGCGATTCGCCCCGTGCAGGCGGTGATGGCCCTGGTCTTCGGACTACTCGCGCTTTCGGCGAGCGTATTCCATTTGGGCCGACCGCAATTTGCCTTTCGAGCCGTACTGGGGCTTGGCCACTCTTGGCTCAGTCGAGAGATCGTGGTTTTCGGGTTCTTTGCGGCGCTCGCCTGCGTTTATTCGGCCGCAGTTGTCGCGCCAGTTCATATGCACGCCGATGGGCCGGTGCCGCAGCAATGGATCAAAGCTCTGGCCGCGAGCGTCGTTGTGGTTGGCACAGTGGCGGTATTCTGCTCGGTGATGATTTATGCCTCGGTGCGACGCGATCTGTGGGATTTCTCGCGAACGGTAACTCGCTTTGGATTGACCTCGGCGCTGCTTGGATTGGCGACACTTTGGCTGAGTCTGGCGGCGCTGGCCTTAATTCGACCGACCGAATCGCATCTCGCGCTCGTGGCCTCTGCAGGACCGAAGATCTGCTACAGCTTGGTGCTGGTCACTAGCGTCAAGCTCGGATGGGAAGCGATGCTGCTGCGGCACTTAATGTCGCGCGCCATGACTCCCATGAAACGATCGGCGCTGTTGATGATTCGCGACCTGGCGAATCCAGCCCTGGCGAGATTTGCGCTCGGTGGCCTGGGGGGCTTCGTCGCGCCGGCTTTGCTGCTGCGTCAATTATCCGCCGCGACACTCGATAACGCGCAGCTTCAACTGGGCGTCGCTACCTTGCTGTTGTTCGGCGCTTCACTAGCCGGTGAGTTGCTTGAGCGGTACTTATTCTTTGCCGCCGTCGCCGCGCCGCGGATGCCGGGAGGAATTCGCTGATGGCTTCTACATCATCATCTACCAATCTCGGACTGCCGTTGCTAGTCGATCGCGCAGGGCCGCTGACGCGCGAACTCCATCTCGCCCTAGGCGGAGGCGAGTTGGGGTTTGTGCCGGAGCGATTGCGCCCGGATGCGACGACCACGATGGTCTGTGGCTTCTGTTCCACCGGCTGTGGACTCGACATCCACCTGCAACGCGGCGCCGCCGTCGGTCTAACGCCGAACGTGAGCTATCCCGTCAACCAGGGCATGGCCTGCCCCAAAGGTTGGGAAGCGCTTGCGGTGCTCGATTCGCCCGACCGCGCTACCGCGCCACTGCTCCGCGACCCGCACGGTCGATTGTCTCCTGTCAGTTGGGATCAAGGACTGCGCACGTTCACAGATCGCATGAAGGCGATTCAAAAAGTCCACGGGCCGGAGTCGATCGCCTTCTTAAGCACAGGTCAGATCGCCACCGAAGAAATGGCGCTGCTCGGCGCGCTGGCCAAATTCGGCATGGGCATGCTCCACGGCGATGGCAACACACGGCAATGTATGGCGACAGCCGTGGTGGCCTATCAAGAGGCGTTTGGATTCGACGCCCCTCCTTATACCTATGCGGACTTCGAACAATCGGACGTGATTGTCTTGGTGGGGAGCAACCTTGCGATCGCGCATCCGATCATGTGGCAGCGGATCGTCAACAACCCGCACTCACCGGAGATTGTTGTCATCGATCCGCGTGCGACCGAAACCGCGATGCAAGCGACGCAGCATGTCAGCCTGTTCCCCAAATCAGACCTGACGCTCTGCTACGGTCTGGCAAGACTATTGATCGAGCGCGATTGGATCAACCGCTCGTTTATCGACACGCACACGTCGGGTTTTGACGGTCTGGCGGATTTCCTGCAACCATTTAATCTCGAGCGAGTCTGCTCGGAGACAGGCGTATCGGCCACGGCCATGGAGAAGCTTGCTCAAACGATTCAAAATGGCGCCCGCGTTTCGTTTTGGTGGACGATGGGCGTCAACCAAAGTCACCAGGGGGTGCGGACCGCCCAGGCGATCATTAACCTGGCGCTATTGACGGGCAACATCGGTCGGCCGGGGACCGGCGCCAATTCCATTACCGGCCAATGCAACGCGATGGGCTCGCGCCTCTTCAGCAACACCACGAACCTGCTGGGTGGACACGATTTCTCCAATCCTGCGCATCGTCGCAAGATTGCCGAGGCGCTACAGATTGATGAACAGGCAATCCCGCAGGAAAAGGGCCTGCCATACCACAAGATTCTCGATGGCGTCCTCAACGGCAAGATTCGCGGCTTATGGGTGATTGGGACAAATCCAGCCCACTCCTGGATCAACCAAGGCCAGCTGCGCGACATACTCGATCGGCTCGACTTCCTGGTCGTGCAGGACATGTACGCGTCGACCGAAACCGCCCAACTGGCCGACCTGGTATTGCCGGCAGCGGCCTGGGGAGAGAAAGATGGCACGTTCATCAATTCGGAACGCCGCATCGGCGTCGTCAAAAAGGTCGCTCGCGCGCCGGGCGCGGCGCTGACCGACTTTTCGATTTTCAAGTTGATTGCCGAGTACTGGGGCTGCGGCAGCATGTTTGCGGATTGGAAACATCCCGAAGCAGTCTTTCAGATCCTTAAACAGCTCTCCGCCGGGCAACCGTGCGACTTCACGGGCATTGAAGATTACGCGATGCTCGACGCGCGCCGCGGCATCCAATGGCCCTACCCGGTCGATACAGCCAATGGGGAACCGGAACGTCGACTATTTGAAGATGGACACTTCTTTCACCCAGACGGCAAGGCGAGGTTTGTCTGGAGCGAACCGCGGCCAATGCCTGAGCAGCCGGACTCGAAGTATCCGTTCTTACTGCTCACCGGCCGGGGCTCCGCCGCGCAGTGGCATACGCAAACGCGCACTTCCAAATCGGCGGTTCTCCGCAAGCTCTATCCAGCCGAGATCTATGTCGAACTGAATCCGCGCGACGCTAGCGACCTGAAGATCAAGCCCGGCGATTGGATCATGGTCTCTTCGCAGCGAGGCAGGCTACAGGCCAAGGCTGTCATTGTGCACACGATGCCGCCGAGGCAAGTCTTTGTGCCGATGCACTACGCCACGACCAACCTGCTGACGGACGCGGTCTTCGACCCCTATTCATTTCAACCTGCCTACAAGGCTTGCGCCGTTCGCATCGAACGTCGGACGAACGGCGATGCGCCACGATAGCGCAGAATCGACTTTACGGTTCCTGTGACTCGACCAACGCGGTGATCGCTCTACGGATCGCCTTTGGCAGTGGTTGACGAATCCGCCAGGTGTTATCTTGCGAGTCGTTATCTCTGGCGCCAATGACTTGCAATTGATGCAAGGGCCTGCGCTGCTTGCGACGGACCGCGACGTTTGCGTCACTTGCCCGAAGGCTTTCCCTTGTCCGGCGCGCCTGAGGAGCTCGCGGGCTCGAACAATTCGACGGGATTTCCTGACGGATCGTCGAGCAGGATTTGGGCGCCGCCTGGTCCTTGGATGATTTCGTTGCGGAACTTCAGGCCCGCATTGCAGAGTCGCTTCACTTCGGCTTCCAGATCTTCCACCTGGATCTGAATTCGGTTCCAGCCGCCGGGGACGGGTTTCCTTCCGTCGGGCATGGCCCTGCGACCTGAGCTTGTGGCGCCGCTGAGCAGTAAACGAATACCGTCGCGGGAAACGGCCGCGAATGCCGGGCTCGCGTCTAGCTCTAGGGCGAAACCGAGGTAAGTCATGTAAAAGTTAACGGCGGCGGGAACGTCGTCGATCATGTAGCGGATGCTTATCGTGGACACGGCCTTTCCGTCCTTCTGTTGACTCATTCGATCTCTTTGTGTCGTCACATTTCACTTGGCTGTAACTCGCCACACAAATCGCGAGACAAACCGAGACCGTCGTGAGAACGAACTTGATCGTACGACTTCTTTCCTCTTCGGTTCCAGCTAGGTCCGCCGAGAGCGGGCCAGTGCCAGCCCACCGAGAACCATGCCGACTACCCCCAACGCTATGGCCACAATGGCCCCAGCCAGTCCATTTCCAGTCCCGAAGCTACCGGCGGAGTTCGCCGCGTGCAGCCCACCGATCACCAAACTTGTCAGCCCTAAAACCGAGGCTCCGATGGCGCCACCGCGCGTGTTGCCGAGGCGGCGGGAGCGGGCCAGAGCCAGACTACCGAGGACTACGCCGACCAGCCCTAACACCGCCGCGGCGGTAGGTAAGAGCCGCCCAGAGCCAATGCCACCGGCCGCGACCAATGTTGGAATGAGCATCAACGTGTTCATGGGACCACTTTCCTTCGTTTTCAACTCACGAGCCCAATTAACGTCGCGGATAAGCATCAAATCGGCGCGCCGCCAATCGATGGGCGAAGCGCAAGGCGCGCGGTAAACCTCTCCCCTTGACCGCTGAGGATATTACAGCAGCAGAGCGACGGCCGTATTGGAAAAAATTGACCTATCAGACCACGGGAACATGATCTGGGGACAATGGCTTGTTGCGCAGGCCGAGATATTCACCTGGGCTTAAGCCGGAGAACGCACGGAAATCTTCGATCATGTGCGACTGGTCGTAATATCCGCAGGCCAAGGCCAATTGGGACCAGTTCGGTTTCCCGGTGCTATCCACCGCGTCGCGGGCATTCTGGAAACGCAGGACGCGGCTGAAGAGCTTCGGTGTTAAGCCCACTTGAGCCGTGAAGACTTGGATAAAGTGTCGCTGGCTAAGACCGACGCGCTTGGCGACGGCGCCGACTGAAGCGCCAACGCCCGTCGATCCAAAGATATCAAGGGCGAGCGACACCGAAGGGTGTTTCGATAAACGTTGCAATCGGTTTGTGAGAGCCTCTTCCAGGAGCTGAAATCGTTTCTGTCGCGTCGGGGCAGAACATAATTTCTCCCGAAGTTCGCCGGCAGATCGTCCCCACAGAGCTTCCAGGGCAACGTGACTGTTCGCTAGTTCGCCGACGGCCTCGCCAAAAAATGGAAAAGCGCCTCCGGGCTTAAAGTGAACGCCCAACATGGAAGCGTGTCGCATTGGATCGATATCCAGTGCGCCGGCATACGTCCCCGCAACGACAATCCCTGGGAATCGCTGGCAACGCTCCGGTTGCTCTGAGTCATAAATCCGAATCTCATCCTGGCTGAGGTTAATGACGAGTTCATTGGATCCGCTCGGCAGAATGCGCACCCTTGGGTGGGACGGTGCGTAAGCGACATCCCAAAATCCTTCGACGAGGTGTCCAAGAGGCGCCGCCGGCTTGTATGAAAAGAAACGCATCGCAAGGCTTTGAGGCGTTGGACTTCGAACAAATGGTGGGTGCTGAACCGAAACCACTTCGCAATGGAATTGGTCGCGATTCTAACTGCCCCGAAACACCACAGTAGCTTTTCTTATGGCAAGGCGAAAGCGATTTGTGCTTCGCAGATCAGAAAAATTCGGCACTTGGACGCGCGAACTCCGCCACGTGTTGAGAATCGTCTTGTAGGTCCAATGCTGTAGCCATGCCGTTTGAGAACGACTGCATGATGCCGTCTTCTGCATCGTCAGGCACGATCTCGGCGACAGCGCGAATCTCCGGCAAGATAGACATAAAGATATCGAGCAGGCGAGGATCAAAGTGCGTGCCACGTCCTTCCGCCATAAGTCTTAGTACATCCTTTTCAGGCAGCGCACGGCGATAGACCCTGTCATGCGTCAATGCGTCATAACAATCAACGATCGCGACAATTCGCGCTGATTTGGGAATTTGTTCCCCAACCAAACCCGCCGGATAACCTTGTCCGTCCCATCGTTCGTGGTGGTACCGGGCGATTTCCTCTGCCATGCGAAGTACGGGCCACTGTGAACCGGCTAGCATCTTAGCGCCAAGCACAGTGTGCGACTGCATTACTGCAAATTCATTGGATGTAAGATTTCCAGGCTTGCAGAGAATTGCATCGGGAATACCGATTTTGCCCACATCGTGCATGGGAGCAGCAAGGCGAATCTGTTCGGCTCGATCGGCGTTCCAGCCTGCCATTGACGCGAGCAACTCGCTAAACCATCCAGTGCGTCGAATATGGGCTCCGGTTTCGTTATCCCGGCACAATGAAGCTTTTACGAGGCGGTGAATAGTTTCCTCGTGGGCTCCGCGAATTGCAGCTGTCTGGTCGCGCACCTTCTGCTCAAGGTCCCTAAGATAACCGCGATTGTCGATAACCAACCGACGGTGTTCTAAACCAATCAGCAACTGTGCGAGAAGCTCTTGGCGATTGACGGGCTTAACAAGGTAGCCACAGGCTCCGTGGGTTAGGGCACGTATCGCCTTCTGGGAGTCTGCCTCACCGCTAACCATCAGCACAGCAGTATCCGGGAACCTCTGCTTGATTTGATCTAACAAGTCGAGCCCTGACCCGCCAGGCATACGAATGTCCAGCATTAAGGCATCCGCCGGACGCTGGTTAAGCTGCTCCCAAGCGGAAGTTGCGCATGCCGCCATTCGGCACTTGTACCCCTCATCGCGCAACCAACGAACGAGCACATCACGGACAAATGGGTCATCATCGACTACCATCAGGGCGGCGTCCATGGTCGTTCCTTTTGGGGCCTCACACAGTAAGCATATGGTATTCGTCAAGCAACTCGCGAACTGTCGTTAGCAGCACTTGCGGATCATATGGCTTCTGAATTAGTCGCACTTTGTCATCCTTAAGGTGTTGTACTTGGCCGGTCTCGGGATCATAGCCGCTACAGAACAGGACCGGCACCGTCGGCCGACGGTGCTTGATGTGCTCATGCACTTCACGGCCAGTTCGCTTGGGCATCACTGCATCCAGCAAAGCCAAGGAAATGCAATCAGCATTGGCTTCAAAGAGTTCGATCGCTTCTGCGCCATTTGAGGCGATCAGGAGATCATATCCAGCTTGACGCAGTACTCGTTCCGCCAGTGCGCGCACGACCGCATCATCCTCGGCGAGCAAGATGATCTCGCTGCCACCCGCTATCGCCTCGGGAAGAGAAGTCTCCTCATTCCGCTCAACGCTCGTAGCGAACGGGAGGTAGATTCGGAACGTTGTTCCAATGCCGGGTTCGCTATAGACGTTGAGAAGTCCATGGTGTTGCTGCACGACGCCATAAACCATCGCGAGGCCAAGCCCCGTTCCTTTTCCAACCTCCTTGGTCGTAAAGAAAGGCTCGAAAATGCGTTCACGTACTTCAGCAGGCATACCACAACCGGTGTCGGCGACGCAGAAAACCACATAGGAGCCGGGTTTCATAGTCGGATGGGAAACACAGTAGCTTTCCGTCACGTCGAAGCGCTCGGTCCGGAGGTTGAGCTTTCCGCCAGTTGGCATGGCATCGCGCGAATTGATGCACAAGTTGAGCAACATTTGTTGCAGCAGGCAGGGATCGGCATGCACTCGCCCTTCGTCAGACATCAAAGTGACTGATAGTTCAATCTGCTCCCCGATCAGGGGGCGAAGCATTTTTACAAGCCCGTCAACGACCTCGTTCGGATCGAGCGGGATTCGCTCGATGACCTGTCGCCGGCTAAAACCCAACAGCTGCTTCGTCAAAGATGTCGCACGTCCCGACGCGGCCAAGACCTGTTCCAGGTCTTGATAGCGTGGATCGCCCTGAACAAGTCCATTCATCGCAAACTCTGTGTAACCTCGAATCGCTTGTAGCAGGTTATTGAACTCGTGTGCAACGCCGCCGGCGAGTGCTCCCACCGCTTCTAGTTTTTGAGATTGCCTTAGCTGTTCGTCCCGTTGCTCAAGTGCTGACTCGATCTGCTTACGATGCGTAATGTCGTGAATGGACACGGTGCAGCGCGACGGATCGCCAGCTTCGCTCGTTATGAGCCCGGCGGTAATTTGTCCCCAGACGAAGGTGCCGTCTTTTCGCAAGTAACGTTGCTCGCCAGTGAACATGCCAACATCGCTTTCGACGAGTTGGTCGAAGCCGGCCCGCAGAGCCGGTAGGTCGTCGGGATGTGTAAGTGCGAATATGTCTAACTTAACTAACTCTTCGTGTTCGAACCCGAGCATTTTACAGAAACGCTGATTGACCCGGAGAAATCGCCCCCTGCTCGGATCAATTATCGCTTTGCTGTTGCTGGCTAGCTCGAACATAGTGCGGAACTCTTCTTCGCTCTCTCGCAGCATCGCAGCGACGCGACCCTGCTCAATCCCAACTGCAATGCCGTTTGAGACTGCTTCAATCGCGTTCATCGTCGCGTCCGACATGGCATTCTTCGAAAACATGGCCACGACGCCGACCAGCCGTCCCTGACAAACCAACGGGTAACCGGCGAAGGAAACCATACCCTCGCGCTTAGCCCATTCCTGCTCGCCAATCCGAGAATCGCCGATAACTGAATTAGTCAGATGCGGCTTCCGTTGTGAAGCGATTTCACCGATTTTTAATTGCCCTAATTTGACACGGCTATGGGGACCATATAAATGTGTGTACAAACCGGCGCTCGCTTGAAGTTCAAGCATGTCATCTTGTTCGTCGAGAGTCCAAATCCGAGCAAATGCCACGTCCAAGCGCTGAACTAAAATCTCCGTACACCGTTGCAACATCTCGCGAACATTGTCGCGACGGGTTAGCGTGACGCCGATCTCCGCCGTCAGCATGGCCTGGCGAATTCGTTCTTCCAGCGCCGCTTCTGCTTGTCGCTTTTGCGTGAGATCGCGCACATAAGCGGTGAACATCGGTGGTCCGTCGTGGCGAATGACATCAATGTTTAGTTCAACTGGAAACTCTGAACCATCGGCATGTAGCGCATTCACTTCTAACCGTTTGCAGAGTGCCGGGCCGACCCCAGTCATCAGGTAGCGGCGCAAGCCTTGGTGGTGGGCCTCGCGATCCTGCGGAGGTATGATAAGGTCGCTTACTTGTCGGCCGAGGACTTCCTGACGTCGTCGGCCGAAAGTGTGCTCGGCGGCTGGATTGAATTCGAGTACATTCCCCTGGTGGTCGATGGTGATGATTGAGTCCAGCGCTGCATTAACAATCGCTCGCGTGCGCGATTCGCTGTGCAATAGTGAGGTCGACGTGCGCTGCAATCGGAAATACATAACACCCAGGCCGGCGAATCCCAAGCCCGCCATACCCAAGGTAATGATTAAGTCGGTTCGACGTGCAGCCTGGCCGCGGGCGACTTCATTGTCGAGTGGTCGGATAAATTCCAGTACGCCGCGAACATCGCCTACCTTCCAATCGCGCTTTGAACTGCCTGGTTGAGTGTTGCTCCACTGGACAGATTCTTCCTGTAATCGGTCGGCAACAGCATATCTAAGTGAAGGACGGCCCTCAAAATCCTCGAAACGGTAGAACGGCTTTTCTGGGTTCATTCGCAGAGCAGTCAGTGCGTTCCGCTCAAACGCATCTTTGGGGCTGTCGTAAATGCTGCCGGCGAGCGGAGCGTCGCTAAAGAGGCGAATATGTGCTCCGGGACGTTTAGCATTTAATCGCTTTCCCAACTCGGTGGTTGACATTGTCGCCAGGGCGATCGCCGGCGGATTGCCGGCATTGTCGCGGGAAACCGGCGCACCAGCCTTTTCAGCGTTCGAGATGGTTTCGTAGTAGAATTCACGAAACTCTTGCAAACTCAGAATCTGCAGACCCGTCCCTTGAAGCGGGTATTCATGTGAAAGCTGTTGCTCGCGCTGATGCAGGTTCCAGAAACTGCCTGCCGTCCCCATAAAAAGCAGGAGTAGTAATAACCACGTAAAAGCGCGATGGGCCCGCAACATCCAGGTCGTTTGCCTCCAGCGATGGAAATCGCCAGTATGCGACGGAAGATCCGATTCGACCTTCGCGCTCTCGTTTGCATGCGCCGGCGACGTTATAAGCGGTTTCTTGTTCATTGGACGCGCTGGGAGAATTATTGAGCAACGGCGCATTGAAAGTCTACGTCGCCGGTGGGGGCCCTTCAGTAGCATCACTTCAATACGCTTACCCGCGGGGCTGACAGGCGTGGAGCCTCGCAGTTTGCAAAGGTGGCACAACCCCTAGAGTTGCACGCGGAGGCTCGCCTGCCAAAATGCCATGCGAGCGGTGGTATTAATGTGCGGTGCTTACCGCAGGCCTTGAATTCGTCGAAGGCCCGTCCAGCTGAACGGGCCACCCCAGCGCGCGCTGTAGACTGAACTGCGCCATGTTGTAATCGACGAGCGCCCGTAAATACTCGCGACGCGCCTGGTCCAATGCCTGGATCGATTGCAAGGTTTCGATCGGAAGTCCCTTTAGATCGCGCACGCGAAGCAAGTTTCGGTCGAACGAAGCGGTTGCGCGCTGGACTGCTTGTTGGGAGATGGCGATCTGGCGATGCCTGGCTTGAACCTGAGCGTGGGCTTGAACGATTTCGCGGGCGACTTCATTCATCACGCGCATCTGGTCGAATCGAGTTTGTTCTTCGCGGGCGCGGGCCTCGCGGCGCGCCGCATATTCGCCAACGCCTAGCCCGCGTACCTGCCAGTACGCAATCGCGTCCAAATCATATCGCCCTCCGGTGTTGGCAATCTGGCTTCCCTGTGATCCGCCAAACGCAGCGTAGCTGGTGCCCATCAACACATTCGGAAGCCATGGGGATGTCCTTTCCAGGCGGTAGCGCTGCACAGCTTCGGCGACGAGATTGCTGGCTTCGGAAAGTTCGGGTCGATTGGTCAGGCCAGTCGGCAGTAATGCTTGGACCGGAGTGTCGACTGGCACGAACTCCACCGGAGCAATCGCCGGTTCCAGGGGGCGCAACGCAATGTTCGGATTTTCATTGAGAAGCTCCACAACACGCGCCGACGCAACCTGGATTTCTTCCTCGGCGCGGACCACTTCGTTCTGACGTATCGACAGTTCAGTCGCGGCGCGGTCAGCGTCTGCTTCTGTCCCTTCGCCACTCCGCGCAAAATCTGCTGTGGCTTTTGCCAATTCTTCAGCACGGTGGCGAATATCGATTGTGATGGCGTGGAGTTGGTAGGCCCTGAGGAGGTCCAAATAGGCAATCGCCGTATCGAGTAGTAGGTTGTTGATAGTCGTCCTGACGCCTGCGTCTCGCGCTGCAGCGGCACGATTGGCAATCCGAGGTTGGAAGATCGCGTCGGCCGAATGGAAATTAGCAAACAAACCTGGCACCACGGGCGAGCCAGCGCCGATCGTCTGTACACCGAGCCCCGCAGTCAGCGAACTTCGACTAATGGGTTGCACAAATCCCAGCGTGTCTTGAATCGGGCCGGTATGGTTATTCCAGCCCACGCCGGCGTTGATCGATGGCAACCAGAGGACCCTGGCCGCGATGAGTCGCGCATACGCCTCGGCATAGCGTTGCGAGGCAAAGCCAACTTGCGGATTTCGACCAGAGACCGAGGCCAGGATGTTGACCATCGTTACGTCGCGAACGTCGGAGGGGCCTGCTACGGACGCCGATGGCCCCAGGACCTCTGGAGGAAGTCGTGCGGCTTGGACCGTGGGTGAGCTCGGCTGCGCGATGCCCACGCTAGATTTCGGCAAAGCTTGCGGCGACGGTAAAGGTTCCTGCGCCGCGACAGGTTGCACCTGATTCTTGGGAGTTGATTGGCTGCGCAAGTCTGGGCTTGCTTGGTGCGACTCAGGAACGGCAGATTGAACCAGTGGTGTGATCGACTGACTTGTCGCTGGCGGCACAGGCGGTAAACGCTTCGTCGAAGAATCGACGGTCAAAGCGATGGGGGTTACGGGCGAGCTCGCGACTATAGTCCTTTCCGGCGACAAAGTGACCTTTGGGCCGCGGTCCGATGCGCAGCCCGGCGCAGCCGCCGAGATTGCAGTTAATAGGATCGCTCCCAAAGATGTGGACAAAGCGCGCAACCGACTCCCCCTCACTGCAATTCACACGACATTGCTTGCTAGCAACGACAGGCGCGCACTACACCCCGTCTGCTGTGCATCGGCTGGAAGACTTTGACGAATGCAGCGATTCTGCGGGCGCTAAGTGGCTGGTCCGAAGAGCAAATCGGGCGACCCGATGGGGCCATGAAGCAGGCAACAGCCATAACTGGTTGCTGTTTAACAGCTTACAATGAGCGGACTGGGTAACTGCGAAGGTAGAATAAAGCAGCGCTGCTGGACTCGGATTTATCTCGCTGCCATTACCCAGATTGCACCAACTGCTTGCAGTAACGAGGATTGCATTGAGCGCGTTCCTCAGGTGATCGCGCTGTGAACAGGGCTGAAGTACGGGCCGGACCATGCAATTCATTATTTCAACTGCTCTGCGTCGCCCCCTCACGGTCCTGGTCCTTATTCTTGCGCTGACATTGGGGAGTCTTCTGGCTGTCGGCGGAGCGTTCTGCGAGCAGCTCGGCATTCCCTATCCACAGGGGCTGCCGCGGGGGATGGAAGTCGACATCTTTCCCCGTCTGAACCTGCCGGTCATTTACGTCTGCCAACCGTACGGCGGTATGGACCCGGCACAGATGGAAGGCTTTCTGACCAACTACTACGAGTACCACTTCCTCTATATCAGCGGCATCCATCACGTCGAATCGCGGAACGTCCAAGGGACGGCCTTGATGAAGCTTTACTTTCATCCGGGCACCGACATGTCGCAGGCGATGGCCGAGACCATCAATTATGTCAATCGGTCACAGGCGTTTATGCCGCCGGGCACCGTCTCGCCGTTTGTAATGAGGTTCGACACCGGTAGCGTGCCGGTCGGCTACCTGGTGATGTCAAGCGAGACGCGAAGCGTCGCGGAGATTCAGGACATTGCGTTGTTTCGCATCCGGCCAATGTTCTCGGCGTTGCCTGGCGTTTCGGCGCCCCCGCCGTTCGGTGGTAGCGCGCGATCGATTGTCATCACGGTCGATCCGCAACGGTTGCAAGCGTACGGCATGTCGCCCGAGGAAGTTGTCACTGCGATCACCAAGGGCAATACGATCAGCCCTTCCGGCAATCTGCTGGTTGGCGACAAATACCCAATCGTTTCTGTGAATGCCGTCGTCAAGGACCCGATGCAACTGTTGACCGTGCCGATCCGCACGGGTCCTTCACCGGTCTACGTTCGTGACGTCGCCTACGTCACGGATGCGGCGGACGCTCCGGCTGGTTACGCTCTGGCCAACGGTCGCCGCGCCGTTTACATCCTGGCGACCAAACGCGCCGATGCGTCGACGATGAGCGTAATTACGAACATCAAAAAAGCATTGCCCGAAATGCAGGCGGCGCTGCCACCCGACATCAAGGTGGACTTTGAGTTTGATCAGTCCCCCTATGTGACGCGGGCCGTGGAATCCGTTGTGCTAGAGGGGGCGCTTGGCGCCATCCTGGTCGGCCTAGCTGTGCTGCTGTTCCTGCGCGACTGGCGAAGCGCGCTGGTAGTGGTGATGAATATTCCCTTGGCCCTGTGTTGTTCAATCCTGGCGTTATGGTTGACCGGTGAAACGATCAACGTGATGACGCTTGGCGGCCTGGCACTGGCCATTGGCATCTTGGTCGATGAGGCAACAGTTGAGGTGGAGAATATCCACTCGCAGATGGCTCATACGGACTCGATCGCACTGGCGGTGCGATTGGGCAACGCCCAAACGGCCGTGCCGCGTTTGCTGGCTATGCTGTGCATTCTGGCCGTTTTTATTCCGGCCTTTTTTATGCAGGGAGCAGCGCAGCGGCTGTTCGCGCCGCTGGCGATGGCGGTCGGCTTTGCAATGGTTGGATCGTACATCCTGTCGAGCACTTTTGTGCCGGTCGTAAGTGTGTGGTTACTGCGCCATTTTCATTACGACGAGCGTGAGGATGCGACCTTGTTCGGTCGACTGCGGCGGCGCTATGAACGGTCGCTGTCTCGGCTCGTTTCCGTGCGCTGGATCGTCTTGGGAAGCTATCTGGCGATTGCGCTGTTGATCGTCCTCTGGCAGGCGCCACGAATTGGGCGCGAAATCTTTCCGGTGGTCGACGCAGGGCAGTTTCGGCTACGCGTTCGCGCGCCGGATGGCACGCAGATCGCCCGGACAGAGCGCTATGCGCTCGACATGCTCGAACTAGTCAAGCAGGAAGTCGGCGCCGACAACGTGGCGCTGACCCTCGGTTACGTGGGAATGATCCACTCGAACTTTCCCGTTAACGCCGTCTACCAATGGTCGCGGGGACCGGAAGAGGCGATTCTGTACGTCGACCTGGACGAAAAAAGCGGCGTTCGCGTTGAAGAATTGAAAGAACGGCTGCGCCAACGTGTTGCCAAAGAAATCCCCGAGCTCCGTGTCTCGTTCGAGCCATCGGACATTGTCAACGAAGTGATGAGCTTTGGATCGCCGACGCCGATTGAAATCGCCGTGAGCGGTCCCAGTCTGCCGGACAGCCGTGCTTTTGCCGAAAAGCTACGCGCCGAACTAGCGCAGATCCCGGCGCTGCGAGACATTCAATTCGGTCAGTCCATGGACTATCCCACGATCGACGTAAACATCGACCGTGAAAAAACAGGGCTGGCAGGCCTCACGCCGGTCGATGTCTCTCGCGCGCTGACCTTGGCCACGTCTTCGAGTCGTTTTATTGTTCCTAACTATTGGGCCGATCCCAAGTCTGGTATTGCCTATCAGGTGCAGGTCGAAGTGCCCCGGCAGGTACTCCGATCACCCGACGATCGAGTCGAGACGCTCAAGTCGGCCGACGACTTGGCGCGGCTGCCAGTCCACAACTCCGCAGAGGGTCAGGTGCTGGTCCGCGATGTTGCGACACTTCAACCTGGCACGATGCCTGGACAATACGATCGCTACAACATGAAGCGGCAAGTAACGATCACCGCTAACATCTACGACGAAGATCTCGGCGCGGTCGCCAGCCAGGTTCAAGCAGCGATCAAAAAGGCCGGCAAGCCCCCCGAGGGCGCGAAGGTCGAAATTCGCGGGCAGATTGTGCCACTGACCGAAATGATGAGTGGACTGTCTGTCGGACTCGTGGTGGCGATTCTAGTCGTGTTTCTCGTGCTGACGGCCAATTTTCAATCCGTGCGATTGGCACTGGCTACCGTATCGACGGTTCCAGCAGTGATCGCTGGTGTTCTATTGATGCTGTTCGTGACTGGCACGACGCTCAATATTCAGTCGTTCGTTGGTTCGATCATGGCGATCGGCGTAGCGATGGCCAACGCCATTCTTTTGATCACATTTGCCGAGAACACCCGGCGGGCGGGCCAGAGTTCCACGGCATCGGCGATTGTCGGCGCCGGCAGCCGCTTGCGCGCGGTCTTGATGACAAGTTCGGCGATGATCGCCGGCATGGCGCCGATGGCACTCGGCTTGGGCGAGGCGGGGCAGCAGAACGCCCCGCTGGGTCGTGCGGTGATCGGGGGCCTAACGGCAGCCACGGTGGCGACGCTGTTCATTCTGCCCAGCATCTTTGCCATCATTCAAGGCCGAGCGAAGTCGGCATCGGCGTCGCTTGATCCCACCGACCCACAGAGCGCCTATTTCACGAAGACGGCGGCCGAGACGCTGGCCGGTTTGGGAGACAGCATTTGATGACCCGCATTCCGTCTACTTTCGTGTTGCCATATATCGTGTCGTTGGCTGTCGTCACTAGCGGCTGTGGTCACAAGCCTGCTGCCGAAAAGCAAGACGCCGGGAAAGCAGCCGCGATCCAGCAAGTCCTGGCAGCCAAACCTCAGCGAAAGACGTTGACGCTTACCACAACTCAGCCAGGACGTATCGAGGCGTTTGAAGAGACTCCGCTGTACGCGAAAACCGCCGGCTATGTTGACGAAGTGCTCGTCGACATCGGCGATGTTGTGAAGAAGGACCAAACGCTTATCAAACTGTCGATTCCTGAATTGCTTGACGACGTCGAACAAAAAGAGGCCCTGATCGCGCAAGCCGAAGCAGAAGTCAAACAAGCGGAATCGTCCGTCGTGGCGGCTAGCGCGGCGGCAGATACAGCGCAATCCAAGATCAAGGAAATGGAAGCCGGCATCGGCCGTGCGGAAGCCGATTACGAGCGATGGAAATCCGAACACGCACGGATCAAGGAACTTGCCGAGAAAGGCTCAGTCACCAAGAAACTTGAAGAGGAGACGTTTAGCCAACTTCGTGCGGCGGAAGCTACGACGCGAGAAGTAACGTCCAAAGCCGAATCCGCTCGTACCGCGGCCTATGAGGCTCAAGCGAATGTTGGCAAAGCCAAGGCCGATCAAGGAGCCGCCGAGGCGCGACTTCGCGTGACAAAAGCGGATCTGGCCCATGCTAAGACCATGTTGGCCTACACGCAGATCAAAGCCCCCTACGACGGAACCGTAACTCGTCGCGACGTCGACACGGGCCATTTTGTGCAACCCGCCAGTGGCGGGGCAGGCAAGCCATTGATGGTGGTGGCCCGAACGGACACAGTCCGCATCTTCGTCAATGTGCCGGAAATGGAGGCGCCCTATGTCGATGCGAACGATCCCGCCAAAATCCGCGTTCAGGCGCTTACGGCCAGCGAGTACGACGCCAAAGTCGTTCGTTCCAGTTGGTCGCTCCAGGAATCCAACCGCTCGATTCGAGCGGAAGTCGATGTTCCGAACCCCCACGGCGTGATGCGACCCGGCATGTATGCCACGGCGACGATCAAGCTCGCCGAACGCGAGAACGCGCTCGTGGTTCCGGCCGCCGCAATTGTGCGGGACGCAGCCGGAATGGCCTGCATGGTCGTGGAGGATGGAAAGATCGTGCGTCGTCCGGTCGAGCTGGGACTCCGCAGCGGGAGCGAAATCGAGATTGTTTCGGGCGTCGACGAGAACCAGTTGATCGTGCAAAAGCAGCCCGAGACACTGAAGTCAGGCCAGGCAGTAGGAGTCACGCCGCCGACAAAGTAATTCGACGAACAGTCGACACATTCGATTTTCGTAACCGTCCCCGTGCAAACTCCATTGTTTTAATCAAGTCGCGCGGACAACGATTCAATCAGCATTAGAATTGCGTTTCGACTCGCTTCTGGAAGACGCCCCCACACATCGCAATCACTTGTTGCAAAATCGGGAAGTCAATGGATGCCAAAAAACGGTGGTATTTTCGGAGTCCGAAAATACGTATGGCAATCGAGACTGCAGGGCGGCCAAACGAGGGTTTGGCGAACGAAAAAGCCCCGCGAGACCAGATGGCCAAGCGGGGCTTGATTCGATTACTCGACTAACCGACGCGTTTTAATCCCGGCGGCGTTTTTTGCCTGGCGGCGAAGACCAAGCCCACGATGCCTAGCACGCCCAACACTAACGTGCTCGGTTCTGGGACAACAAGGTTCGCTGCGACGTTCTGGTTACCCAAGTAGTCTCCGACCAAAGAGGGATCGTAGACATCGCTTAACGCTTCGTGATTCTCCGGGTCGTATGGGCCCGCGTAGGCATAGAATTCATACCGACGCGTCACGGATTCATTACCAGACCCGACATCTCCCCCGTTGATATTATCAGTGATGCCCGGGTGCTCGGGATCGGTTTGCAGTAGAAACCACTCGATTTCGGTCTCGGTTTCGGGAGGCAAGAATGCACTACCCAAGAAAAGATCACTCAGTTCAACGGGTTCCGGATTCTCGACCTCGATTGTGAAAACCTTTGCCCAGATCGCCTCGCCGAATTGCCCTTCGATTTCTGCCGGCGGAGCTTGTACCACGAACTGCACAGCGGCAGCATTGACCGGATTCGCTGGCGGCATGATGTTGACGATCGGCGCCGGGATCTTGACGTTTGTCCCGGCCTGGACGAGGTTCCCGGTGCCATCATCCAGGAGCCAGCGGTAGATCGTGTTGGTCGGGTTCACGCTCAATGCGACGCCGAAGTGATCGCCTGGAACATTCGGATAGGCGGGGTCGCCACCATACTGAGAATAGAAGAGCGAGTGCCCGTCCGTCGGTGAGAACGTCCCCGAGTCAGTGCCAACAGCCCATGCGCCGCCGCTGTAGGTGCTCTGGTAACGCACGAAGGTATTCGTGCCGTCGGTAGTAATCAACGGATCGCCATAGCGATTGTATGGGGCCCCGAAAGTTGAAAAAATATCGGACGGAAGGCAGTTGTCGAGTTCAATTTCAAAGCCGTGAGCGGTTTGCCCTGTGCCGTTGATGCAATCGAAGTTGCTCAAGCTGCCGTAAGACGTCTGGGCGATTGCTGAGTTGCTAAAGCAGACAAGTGCAAGCGCTGCGCTGAGTAGACCGCCGGTTTTCATTTGGGCTCCCGATGTAGAATCTGCTGCGACTAGTCCATGCCCCTACGGCCCGAGGAGCCCCTCTGTGCACTAAACGTGCCGCCGAATCTGCTGCTGCTATACGTGAGGAAAAAACATTCAGGATTCGGATAGCGCTACGCTCGATGGCTCATCAAGCGATAAAGACCGCAATCGACTTTTGCAGTAGCGTTTCCAGATGGGCCGTTCAAACGCCGAACGGCGTTGTCGGGCAAATCCACTTTGTCTGATGACTGCAATCAGATGAACAAACTCAAGAAAGTGGCGATGCGCCCTTGAGTTTTTCCAATATTGGCCAGACCAATTCCGATTCACTGTGTGCCAACTTCGCACACCTGTGCGGCAAATCGGCTCACTCTCCCATTGGCCGTCGTAGCTGAGATTTGAAGCCCGAACCGAAACAACCTTGGTTTTCTGGAACCGCCAAACGGGAGATTCGGCCGCGATCACGTGCCAAGCCGGCATTCTCATCAAACGCATGAGATTCCGGCGCGCCCAGACGCGCGTCAGGAATCGGATGGGTTTATGGCGTTAGACAGGCCGTTTCTTTCGATTCCGACGTAGCGGTACAGCTTACTCTTCGAGATCTTCAATGTTGCACAGATGTCGTCGAGGCTTATCGACTTGTCTTTGAAGAGTTTGTTGGCAAGTACGATCCGTCGGTCACCGGCCATTATCGGTGGTCGGCCGCCTTTTCGGCCTCGGGCACGGGCGGCAGCTAGTCCAGCATTGGTCCGCTCTTGAATAAGCCGGCGCTCGAATTGTGCCAATGCTGAAAAGACAAGAAAGATCAACTCGCCTGACGGCGTGGTCGTGTCAATCGCTCCGTCGCAGACCGAGCGAACGCCAATATGCCGATCGCGCAATTCATCGATCAGCGTCACGAGGTGGCGCACCGATCGGCCAAGCCGATCCAGTCGCCAGACGAGCAAGACACCCCTCACGAAGCTGCGCGAGGCAAGTATCGAGTCCGGGACGTTGGAGTTTTGCGCCCGAGGCCTTGTCGGTGAAGATTAGCTCCTTCGCGACGCCGTATTTCAGAAGTGCGTCGTTTGAAGAGCCAAGTCTTGGTCCTGAGTACTTACACGAGCATACCCGACAAGGCGAGCGCCGTCGGATGTGGCGATCATTGGATGCTCTGTTGTCAGACTTGATGTGCTTCTGCTCTTTTGACGCCGAAAGACCGCCCAAAGTTCTTTTCTTGCTTCTGCGAGACTGCACAGCACTTTGAAAATCGGTCCTTTTCAACGGCCAAGATTAAAGCCCTCGGCCAGCTTCCGATGCCGGAAAGAAAAAGTTCTAACGGTGTCCTGTCGCCCCGATTTCGCTCGGCATTGGATTGTCGCAACTGCTTTGGATTGAAAGGCTTGTGAAAAAGTTCAAACTTGTCCCGTTGCCCTATGACAACGAGACAAGCAGGCTCAGCGCGCATCCGGCTTGGGCCGCGTGAAATTGCCCGGCGGCAGGATACCATCCCACCGCCGGGACTTTCTCGTTACAACTCGATCGACTCAACTTCCGTCACGAACCGCGAAGCGTCGGCAGTAAAGAACGCGGACACAACGTGGAACACGGCGTCACTGAAGCCGCCGATGTTCAGGATGTCGCTGCGGTCCGGGGCCTGTGTGGTCGTGTAGGCCTGCAAATCAATGCAGACCAGACGCGGACCGTCGAAGCCCTGGCCGTGCAACCGGACCTGGTTCTTCACGAACTCGTGCCATTCGGTCATTACGGCAGTCGAGCCGTGCCGGCCGGTTCCAATCCAGCTTTCCATGTCGCTGACCAGCACGCAGCCGGCGAACTTGCGGTCGCGCATACCGCGGTTGGCATACGCCAGCGGCAGCGCACAGTTCGTGCCACCGCCACCGTAACGCGCCAGCCGCTCGGCCAAACTCAGGATCGTATCCTGCGGGTCCAGCCGCGCCTCGTGCGTGCGGTCATCGAACGGGACAATCACACTGTCCGGGTTGCGACGCAGGATCGCCGCCGCGAACAGTGCCGCCACATCGACACAGCGCATCGTGCTCGTCGCGCCCCGACCACGGTGACCCGTGACCGGCGACTGCATCGACCCCGATACGTCGAGGCCGACAACGACCGGTCCCGGCAGCTCCGGCGTGTTTCCGCAGGCAATCTCGGCCGCCTTGTGCAGCGCGGCCTTAATCTTCTGCGGCACGCCGCTCTCGGCAGCCATGTAGGCCGCCAGGAACTGGTACGGGAACTGCCGCGAGCGGCGGACCTCGGCTGCGTCGGCCAGTCGATCCGCCACGTAGTCGACAAGCGCAGCGCCCTCATCGCCCGCGAATACACCGTGACGAACCAGAGTGTTCAGGTTCATCCGCAGCGCCTGCGGACCCATCAGGCGAGCGATCGCCTTCCAAGCCGTCTCGCCACGAGCCGCATCGGCCAGCAGGTCCCACCGGGCGCGGAATTCGCGCAGCAGTGCAACTTGCTCGTCAGCCGTCTCCGCGGCGCGGTACGCTACGAGCGCGCGGACCTCGCGCGGCAAGTCGGCCTCAGTCGCCGGCGCCCACTTCTCGACTGGCTTGTTGGTTAGCCAGCCAAATAGCGCGCGCCGGGCGTTATCGGCCGGTGTCGGCCGGGCCAAACGCAAAACGTCGCGCAGGGTCGGATCGTTACCGATCGACGCACTCAGCAGCTTCTCAACGCTGGCCGTGTTCAGCCAGCGCTGGAACGCGCGCTGCAACGACGATGACAGGCTCTTCCGCGCAAACTGACCCGAACGGATCATCTGCAGGACCGTGCGCAGCACGCGGCCGTTGTCAACGACGCGGTCGAACGCGCGGTGCATCAACTGCGGGTCGCGCTTCGATAGCAGGACCAGCAGCGCCGCGGGCATGTCCTTCATCAGCGCGCGCTCACGCGCGTAGATGGCCAGCTTCGCCAGGTATTCGTTGTCATCAACCTGCGCCGCCAGGGCGCTCAGCGTGTCGAGCTGCTCGGCCGCGCTGGCGTAGAACGCGCCGTTGAAGCAGCCGGTCGCGGCGATCTGGGCCAGCGCGTGCTTCGGCGGCAGCCGGTAGGCCGGCGCGAACTCTTCGTTGCGCGCATCGGCCCGCGGCAGCCAGCCCTTCAGGTTTGCGAATAGTGACTTGTTAGCCATGATTGCCCCTCCTTTGAAAGTGATCCGACGAAGAACGAACAGAGACGCCACGTCGCACAGCGGATTGTTCCTTTGCGCAACGCTGGAAAGCTCCCGCCTTCCTGGCATGCCCGGCGACCTTTCGGTCTCTCCGGGTTATGGGATGTACTCCATTCCGCAGTCGGATCGTTTGTTGGTCAAAAGACACTCAACGAAGTAGTGCGCAGAGCGTTTTTCACTGCCAACTGCTTACGAAGCGAACGGCAGGGCCGGCGCCATATCGGTTTCCCCAAGGGCGCCGGGCTGGATTCGAACCTGCAAGTCCCTGTACTCCACACTGCAGTCGAGCGTTGTTTGTTAATCTCCCGACGAGGCATGGCCAGAGACTGCGTCTGCCAATTCCGCCACCAGGACATCAAAAGTCCTGGGTGGGACTCGAACCCACAAATGCCTTACGCACATGGCTGCAAACCGGCAGTCGGGAGATTGTTTAGGCGACCGACGAAGTGTTGACCAGAGTTTTACGGTGCTCTACTGCTGAGCTACGGCGCGACAGTTGCCTGCAAATTGCGCCGGCGGGACTTGCACCCGCGACCTCCGGGTCCCGAACCATGTACTCCGAGTCGGCAGTCGGTCGTGTTTCCAAGCACGGCGACGAGGTAACGGCCAGAGCCAATTCGGTGAGGGATTCGAACCCCCCATGACACAATAACGTGTCGTTCCGACTTCCCGTCGGACCGAGCGATGTACTCCACGCCTGCAGTCGCCGTTTATGTATCGATCGATGAGCCAACGAAGTGGGGTCGAGAGGTCGGTCGTCCGTATTGGCAATGCATTACCAACCGTTGACTGGCTGCATTCGTCTCTGAGAGACTCGGGCCGCCGTTCACTAGCCGGTCGCCCGGCATCGCTACCTTAGAACCGTCATGTACTCCCGATGAGCAGTTGGCCTGTCGATCTGGTTGTTTCGCGCGTCATCTCTTTGCAAGAAAATGCACCCAACGAGGGAATGCCGAGACATCGGCGCCTTGCGGCGCCACCGTTACAGGGTGGTAATGTAGTCCCGACGAGCAGTTGGGCTGTCTTTTCAAGACGCAATTGTTGTTGTTTGGTTCGCTCTCAATTTCAAAGACGCCGGTGGGAGTCGAACCCACTACAAACTCCTTTGCAGTGAGTCCCCAGGCCGTCTGGATTCAGCGTCAAGATCTAATGTCCTCGCCAGGAATTGAACCTGGTCCTCGACCTTCGCAGGGTCGCGTGCAAATCCGGCACACTCCAAGGACAATATCGTCTCAGTGCCTCGCCGAGGAATTGAACCGGCAACCGAGCACGGTAGACTTCACGTCTGCCGAGCGCAGGGCGGCAGTCCAGCATCGATGGCCGATTTAAATCCTCTACACCATCGGGATTCAATTCATTCCAAGAGCCGACGACTGGATTCGCACCAGCATGAGCCTGTTTACAAGACAGGCGCCTTTCTCAATCGAGCCACGTCGGCCAAGCACGAGCGCGAGGAGTCGAACCCCGTCCGTCAGCTTTGGAGACTGACTGCTCTCCCAGGAGCACACTCGTGTAAGGCCCACGGGAACAAGCCCCGTGGGCGCATCGATCACTACTTCTCCAGCGGGACGTTCCAGTACGTCTCGCTGATGAACTTCGACCAACTTTCGATCCGCCGGTTGTCGCGGGCGTAGAACGGTTGCCAAGCCGGACGGACCGGCGCTGTGCGCAGCTTCATGCCTGCCTGGCGCGGCGTGCGGTCGGCCTTGCGCTTGTTGCAGTCGATGCACGCCAGCACGCAGTTCTCCCAAGTCGAAGTGCCACCGTGCGACCGCGGAGTCACGTGGTCGATCGTCAACTCGTCGCTGCCTGGCTGGCAGCCGCAATACTGGCAGGCCCAATGGTCCCGCTTAAAAATATTGCGGCGGCTGAAGCTGACAGCGGCGCTCGGCAACCGGTCGTAGTCGGCCAGCACGATCACCTCCGGCACGCGCAGCCGCAGCCGCACGGCCTGGATGAACCGCTCGCCTTCGCCCGGCCGCAGCTGCGACCAGTCGTCCCAGGTGTAAAGCTGGAAGTCGTCCGGATCGACCACACGCGCACTCTCGTTCCACAACAGCACCAGCGCACGCGCCACGGTGGCCACGTTCACCGGCTGCCAATTGCGGTTGAGTACCAGCGTCGGATGCTCCATTACTTTTGCGACCATGCTCCACTTCCTCCCACAGCCAGCAACTATTGCTGCGATTGTTGAACTGATTGACCGTCATCAGGTTCGGCCGATTGGTCTCGGACTTCCTGCTTGTCTCCAAGTCTGCGACGACGTCGTGCCGCTTCCTTGACCTCGTCAGTGAATCCCCAGTGTTCCATGCCCGAATGACCACGCCGGCCACCACTACCACTTTCTGTTGGACCTTTGGGAATTCCCATGATCGTGTCCTCGCAATTACTTGGGTAAGGGTATCCGAACGGAGTCGAACCGATGCCTTCTGGTTCACAGCCAGACGTGCAGAAACCGCTACACTACGGACACCATAAAAAGTTGACTTCTAATGCCCCGACCAGGATTCGAACCGGCAAACGAGCATGCTTGCCCTACGGCAAGCGAGCGCAGTGCGGCAGTCAGCGGCGTAGCCGGAATGGCTTGTTAGAAGCAAGGAGCGATCATCCGTTTCACCATCGAGGCGCTTTGGCCTGTCGATCACGAGCGGAAGGCAAGGGACTCGAACCCTCATCCCGCGAGCGGGAACCGCCTTAGCAGAGCGGCGCGGCCAACCATATCCGCCTACCTTCCGAATTCAGTGGACCGCCGGGGAGTCGAACCCCGATTTCCTGGTTGCAAGCCAGGTGTCGTCCCGTTGGACCAGCAGCCCATATAGATTCGTTGAAGAGGTCCGTCCGGGAATCGAACCCGGTCTTCCTCCGTACCGAGGAGGTATGCCGCCGAAAACACCTACAGACCATTCCTCAAAGTGATCCCGGATGGAGTTGAACCATCGTTCTCCTGCGACCAACCTTCGGTCGGTGCCCGCATCCAGGCGTCTTAGCCGTTGGACCGCGGGATCGTTTGAGTGACCGAGGTGAGTGTCGAACTCACAAAATCACGAGGCTCTCGACCTCGCCGCTTTACCAGTTTGCGTACCCGGCCATGAAGGCGCGCCTGCCCCTCGCGCGCCAAGTTGCAGGCTCGGGTGTCGCACCCGACGGTCCGGGCTTATGAGGCCCAGTTGAGCGCTGGCTCGCCTGCGTCAGTTAGTGACCAAGGGGAGACTCGAACTCCCACGCCATGAAGGCACGACGTTCTGAGCGTCGCGCGTTTACCAATTACGCCACTTGGCCATGAATGAGTGACCCGTGCGGGAATCGAACCCGCCTTGGCGGCTTGAGGGGCCGCTGTCCTACCAATAGACGAACGGGCCAAAGTGGGTTGTGAAGGAATCGAACCTCTCGTCGCCCACCTCGCTTCTTTTGTGACGACGGCTTTACAGGCCGCCACGAGGAGCACAACCCATAAGTGGCACAGGCGGGAGTCGAACCCGCAGACAATCGCGAAGGTTTGAGCTTCGCCGCTTTTCCAGTTTGCGTACTGCGCCTTTTCATGTTGGTTCGAGCACTTCCGCCCGGCGCCATACCTTGTCGCGTGATACACCGAGTTCGCGTGCAACGATCAAAAGGCGTCCTCGACGGGATTTGAACCCGTGATCTCCTGCGTGACAGGCAGGCGAGCACTCCAGGCTGCTCCACGAGGACGAATTGTTTTTTCAGTAGCTCAGGTGGGACTCGAACCCACAGCATCCCTGGTTCTAAGCCAAGGTGGTCTGCCAATTGCCTACCGAGCCATGTGCCCCGGGCCGGATTCGAACCGGCATCCGCGCGGCGACCAACGCTGCGCGTCGGTGCCCGAGCCTTGCCGCTCTACCAGTTGGCGTACCGAGGCGTAAGTAAGTAGTCCCGGATGGAATCGAACCATCGTTGCCTGGGTGTAGGCCAGGAGTCGTTGCCCTTGGACCACGGGACCTTGAACGTGTCGTTGCTTACAAGCGGAAGCGGTGAGACTCGAACTCACAAACGGCCTTTAGCCGTCACCTGTTTTCAAGACAGGCTCCTCATCCAGCCGGATCACTTCCGTTCTCAAGCTGCGAGGGTTGGAATCGAACCAACATCGAGACGTTCAGAACGTCCTATCCTGCCATTAGACGACCCCGCAGTAATTGATTGCGTCAAAGCTCGGGGAGAAGGACTCGAACCTCCACAGCCTGGTTCAAAGCCAGGCGGCCTGCCGTTAGCCGATCCCCGAATAAGTCGAGAGTGCCCTGCGAGAATCGAACTCGCCTATCCAGCTTGGAAGGCTGGCGCCTAATGCCGATCGGCCAAGAGCACAAGTGGAAGGAGAGGGAGTCGAACCCGGCAACCGAGTACGCTTGCCCTTTGGCAAGCGAGCGCAGGGCGGCAGTCCTTCTACCGCCTTCAACCTTTCAAAGCTGCGGCGGCAGGAATCGAACCTGCGAAGGGGCGCTTAACAGGCGCCTGCCTGTACCAACACAGGCCCCACCGCAATAAGTCAGAGTGGCAGGATTTGAACCTGCGATCTCAAGCTCCCCCGACCATGAGTACATGGCGCCCGGCGCGATGCCGGGCTTCGCTACACTCTGATTTGAGTCAGGGCGGTCGGATTCGAACCGACGCTCTCCTGCGCCCGGACCAACGCAATCGCGTCGGTGCCCGGCGGATTACCAGGCTATCCCACACCCTGAAGTTGAAGCGCCCAGCGGGAGTCGAACCCGCACTTCCGCCATGGCAAGGCAGTAGGCTGCCGCTACATCATGGGCGCATCGAATCGCTGGTCGAATTGTCAAAGATCAGAGCACAGGGTAGGACTCGAACCCACGTCGCCGCCGACCAACCTTCGGTCGGTGCCCGGAGTGCGGAATCCTCGCCGCTGGACGACCAGTGCTTATATCCATCAGTGGGACCAGAGGGACTTGAACCCAGCAACCGAGCACGACTGACTTAATGTCAGTCGTGCGCAGGGCGGTAGCTCGGCGCCACAACTACCGCCTTCCGTGCGGGCCACACCGTGGCCCGTACTCAGTTGCT
>Ga0268266_10000985_pt1 | contig 35931 bp, 38 predicted proteins | sample KBSS13metaG_FD_190356 | JGI IMG/M metagenome (GOLD analysis project Ga0268266, IMG submission 190356) | Switchgrass rhizosphere microbial communities from Kellogg Biological Station, Michigan, USA - KBS S1-3 metaG (SPAdes) (version 2) | ecosystem: Host-associated > Plants > Roots > Rhizosphere...
GCGGGTCGAGGCGATCCCGCCGGACTTCAACGGCCGGCTGCTGGAAGAGGACTGGGATCGCTTCGAGGAGATCACCGAGAACTCGAAGCGCCGCGTCCCGGCGATGGACCGGATCACGGTGACGAAGCTGATCAACGGCCCCGAGGCCTTCACCCCCGACAACGAGTTCTGCCTCGGCGAGACCGAGGTCGCCGGCTTCTTCGTCTGCGCCGGGTTCTGCGCCCACGGGCTGGCGGGGGCGGGCGGGATCGGCAAAGTCGTCGCCGAGTGGATCGCCGAGGGCGAACCGAGCCTCGACCTCTGGCACATGGACGTCCGCCGCTTCGGCGCCCAGTACCGCTCCCCCGCCTACACCCACGCGCGGATCCAGGAGACCTACGAGACCTACTACGACATCCGCTACCCCAACCACGAGCGGGAGGCGGGGCGGCCGCTGCGGATGTCCCCGGCCAACGCCTGGCACCGCGAGCACGGCGCCGCCTTCGGCGAGAAGTCCGGCTGGGAGCGGGTCAACTGGTACGAGCCGAACGCCGCCGCCGGGGACGAGGGGCTGCGGCCGCGCGGCTGGGCGGGGCAGCACTGGTCGCCGGCGATCGGCGCCGAGCACCGCGCCGCCCGTGAGACGGTCGCGCTCTTCGACGAGTCCTCCTTCGCCAAGCTCGAAATCGAGGGGGTCGGGGCGGAGACCTTCCTCGAAGTCCTCTGCGACAACCGCGTCGGCCGCGACGTCGGCCAGATCACCTACACGCAGATGCTCAACGGCCGCGGCGGGATCGAGTGCGACTTCACCGTCGCGCGGCTGGGCGAGGACCGCTTCTCGATCGTCACCGGCACCGCCTTCGGCAACCACGACCGCGAATGGATGCGGCGCCACCTGCCCGGCGACGACGAGGTCCGCATCCGCGACGTCACCTCGCAGTGGGCCTGCTTCGGCGTCTGGGGGCCGCGGGCGCGCGAGGTGCTGGCGCCGCTGACCCCGCAGGACCTCGGCAACGAGGCCTTCCCGTACATGACCCTGCGGGAGACGACGCTCGGCAACGCGCCGGTGCGGATGCTGCGGGTGACCTACGTCGGCGAGCTCGGCTGGGAGATCTACTGCCCGGCCGAGTACGGGCTCGGGCTGTGGCAGGCGCTCTGGGAGGCGGGCCAGCCGCAGGGGATCGTCGCCGGCGGCTACCGGGCGATCGACAGCCTGCGGGTCGAGAAGGGGTACCGCGTCTGGGGCACCGACATCACCCCGGACGAGACCCCCTACGAGGGCGGCGTCGGCTTCTGCGTCAAGCTCGACGGACCGGTCGCCTTCGTCGGCGAAGACGCGATCCTGGGCGCGAAGGAACGCGGGCCGCGGGCGCGCCTACGCTGCCTCACCCTCGCCGACCCCCGCTCGATCGCCCTCGGCAACGAGCCGGTCCGGGTCGGCGGCGAGATCGCCGGGCGGGTGACGAGCGGCGGCTACGGGTACACGGTCGAGCGCTCGATCGCCTACGCCTACCTGCCGCCGGAGCACGAGCCGGGGACCGCGGTCGAGGTCGAGATCTTCGGCCGCTGGGTCGAGGGCGAGGTCGCGACCGAGCCGCTCTTCGACCCCAAGGGCGAGCGCGTCCGCGCCTAGGCGGGCGCCGGCAGCAGGCCGGCGAGGATGTGCTCGGTGCCCTCGGTGTGCTCGCGCATCTGCCGTGCCGCCCGCGCGCCGTCGCCCTTGCGCAGGGCCTTGACCAGGTGCGCGTGCTGTTCGTTGGAGCGGGCGAGGACCTCCGGCGGGTGGGCGATCAGCGCGATCAGGTCGCTCATCTGCGACTGCACGTCGGTCATCGCGCTGAGCAGACGTGGCGACTGGGCGGCCTCGGCGATGTCGAGGTGGAAGCGGATGTCGGTCCGCCGGTACTCCTCGAAGTTCTCCAGCTCACCGGCCATCTTCGCGACCAGCTCGTCGAGCCGATCGAACTGCGCCGCGCTCCCGCGCTCCGCGGCCAGCGCCACCGAGCCGAGCTCGATCGCGACCCGGTAGTCGAGCACCGCCCACGCCCCCTGGTCCAGCGGCTCTCCGCCGCCCTCGGTCAGCGGCGGCTGCTCGGCGACGAAGGTGCCGCCGGTTCGCCCCCGCAGGGATACCAAGTGCCCGCTCTGCACCAACGCCGTCAGCGCTTGCCGCAAAGTCGAGCGCGAGATCCGCAGCTTGCCGGCCAGCTCCCGCTCCGGCGGCAGCTTGTCCCCCGGCGCCAGCAGCCCGAGCCGGATCGCGCTCCCCAAGCGCTCCACGGTCTCCTCGAACGTACTCGCCGGGCGCACCGGCATGAACACAGCCTCCAAGGCCGCGTCGCGCTCCATGCGACAACCGTACCGCCGGTTAGGAATCCATGTTCTTATTGGGGCGAGGCATCGGGCTGCCAGGGAGCAGGGGTCGGGTCCGAATGCGCCGTCGCGCTTTCGAAAGGTCGTAGCCGCGCTCTGCCTCGGCGACCAGTTCCGCTTCCAGCTCCGGCGTGAACTCCTCACCGGACTTCAGGAAGATTTTCTCCCGGCTCTGCTTCTTCGACTCCTTCACCTCTTGCATCTTCTCACCTCTTCGAAAGCGCCCCGGTAGCGGAAGCGCAGATTCATGGCGTGAATTACCAGCAAATGCCTGGTGTCCGTCTCGACGGCGATCACCTCGACTGGGACCTTCTCGAGATCCTCTCCGAGGAAGACCCATCGGGTCGCGTTCCGCACCGGCTCGCCAGCCGGGGGTTCCTCCTCGAGGATGAGGAGGCAGTTCTCGAGGACCTGGCGAATGCGCTTCCTCGAGATCCGATGCTTGGTCGCCGATCGAGCCCACTCAAGTCGCTTGAATTCTGCTGAAACATTTTGTCTGAACAGCTTAGCGCGTTTGGAGGCCGCCGCCGTGTGATTTCCTGGCCTCTTCTTCCCCTTCCGCGAAGGCACGGCCAGAACCTCGCGAGGAGGTTGTGGTCGAACAAGACGCGGGAGTGCCGCCTCTGCAAATTCTTGATCGCGGAACCGTGAAATCCGCGCACAGTGCTGCCACGGCGGTGGGGGTCAGCCGCGGATCTTGGCCCCCGCCCTTGCCTTGTTGTTCTTCAGGTTCGGGTCGGCGACGCCGGAGCGGACTCGAGCCCGGACCCGGACCTTGGTCGCCTTCGCCGTCTTCACCTTGACCCGCAGCTTCTTCGCCGTGCCGGCCGCGATCTGGCCGAGGCGGCAGGTGAGCTTCCGCTTGCCCTTCTTCGGCTTCGCCAGCTTGCAGGCGCGCTTGCCGTTCACCTTCGGACCCGCGACCTTCTTGGTCGCCGCCGGGACCGTGCCCTTGACGACCGTCCCAGTAGCCGCGCTCGGCCCGGCGTTACGGACGGTGACGAGGAAGACGAGCTTGCCCCCCACCGTCGGCCGTTTCGGCTTCGGCTTCACCTTCAACCGCAGGTCGGCGCTCGCCGCGGCCGGCGGCGCCGGGACCAGCTCGAAGGCGCCGACGTCGCAGGCGCTCCCCTGCGGCCGGGACACCCCGCGCTGGTCGGTCGCCGGGCAGCCGTCGTTGGTGCCGGCGTCGATCGCCGGGCTCCCGGCCTGAAGCGCCAGCGTGTCGGTTTCGCCGCCGTTGTTCGCCAGCCCGCCCAGCAGGGGATCGGTGTTCTGCTTGCTCCCCGCGTCGCCGAACATGCAGCTCGCGTCGCCGGAGATGTTGTGGTCGGAGGCGACCATCGCCACCACCGCGCAGTCGCTCGGCCCGGCCGGCCCGGTGTTGCCGGCGACGATCGTGTTCTTCACGTTCAGCGCCGCCGACCCGCCGAGCGTCGGTTCCGGGTTGTAGACGGAGAGGCCGCCGCCCGTCCCCGCCGTGCCGACGCCGTTGCCGGCGATCGTCGAGTTGAGGATCGTCCCTTCGCTGCCTTCGGCGCTCGCCGGGTCGATCGCCAGCAGCACGCCGCCGCCCTGCACGACCGCCCCGAGCGAGTCGACGGTGTTGCCGGTGACGGTCGAGTTGACCAGCGTGAATTTCCCGAGGACGTAGACGCCCCCGCCAAGGCCCTCGATCGCGCCGCCGGTGACGTGGTTGCCGGCGATCGTGCTGTCGAAGATCGAGACCACGGTTTTGTTGACGCCCTCCGGCGGAGCGGAGACGCCGGCGCCGTTCTGGCTGGCCACGTTGCCGGTGACGTTCAGCCCGCGCAGCACCGCTTCGCCGCCTTCGTAGGCGAGCACCCCCGCCCCGTCGCCGGATACCTCACCGCCGAGCATCGGGTTGCTGACACCGCCGGTAACGGTCAGCCCTTCCAGCACGCTTTTCTCCGCTTCGAGGTTGAAGACCCGCGAGGTCTGGTGCGCGTCGATCGTCGTCGACCGCGCGCCCGCGCCGCGCACCGTCACGGTGCCTTCGCCGAAGACGACCAGCTCCCCGGCCGAGATCGAGTAGTTGCCCGCCGGCACCACGACCAGGTCTTCGGGATCCACCGAGGAGCCCGCCGCCGTTATCGCGTCTCGCAGCGAACAGGTGGGGTCAGTCGTGCAGCCGCCGGAGACGCTCGCGTCGGTCGTGGTGTTGACGGTGAACGTCGCCGCCTGGCCGGTGGCCGGAGCGAGCAGAGCCAGCGCCGTGAGGGCACACGCGACTGATATCGACCTCATCTGGATCCTCTGTTTCTAATCGATTTTGAGTACGAGGCGCAAGGTACCCTCCTGCCCCGGGAGAAAACCAGCCGGCCGCGAGGCAAAGGAGAGCAGCATGGGGAAGATCGTCGTCACCGAGTTCATCTCGCTCGACGGGGTGGTCGAGGACCCGGGCGGGTCCGAGGACTACGCCCGTGGCGGCTGGGCGTTCGACTTCGACCGCGGCCAGGATGGGGACAAGTTCAAGCTCGACGAGACCTTCGAAGCCGAGGCGCAGCTGCTCGGCCGGGTCACCTACGAAGGCTTCGCCGCCGCCTGGCCCGGGCGCGAAGACGAGGCGGGCTTCGCCAAGCGGATGAACGAGATGCCGAAGTACGTGGTCTCCTCGACCATCGAGCGCCCCGAGTGGCAGAACACGACCGTGCTCAGCGGCGACCCGATCGCCGCTGTCGCCGCCCTGCGCGAGGAGCTCGACGGCATCGTGCTGGTCGCCGGCAGCGTCACCCTGGCCCAGGCGCTGCTCGAGAACGACCTCGTCGACGAGCTGCGGCTGATGGTCTTCCCGGTCCTGCTCGGCGCCGGCAAGCGCCTCTTCCCCGAGGGCGAGACGAAAAGGCCGCTGAAGCTGACCGAGTCGAAGACGGTCGGCGACGGCGTCTCGATCCTCCGCTTCGAGCGCCTCAATAGCGATTAGATCAACCGGCAAAGGATTCCTGACCGGCGCTACTCTGGGTGGATGCCAGTCTTCTCCGTCCGCTTCAAGGGGATGCTGACCGGCGACGAGAGCAAGCGCCTGGCGGCAGCGGGCATCGAGCTCGCCGGCAGCAAAGCCTCGATGAGGGTGCCCGCCGGCGAGATGGCCACCATCTCCACCGGCCGCCCGATCTACACCGTCAAGCTCGAGGCGTCCGACGAGCAGGAGGCGCTGGCCAGAGTCCGAGCGGCGATCGAACCGGACACCGCGAACTTCTCGGGCTGGGAAGCCGCCCCGGGCTGACCTCAAGCGTCTCGCATCCCGGCATCCCCCACCGTTAAGTCGATTTTCATCAACGAGGAAGCCGGCCTGCTCTCCACGGTCGCCCGCGACCCGACCTTGACGACCTCGCTGCACGAGAAGTACCTGCTGCCGCTGTCCGCCGGGCCGGATGGTGGCCAGGTGCTCCGCGCCACCCTGCGCACCTACTTCAAGGCCGAAAGGAACAGCAGCGCCGCGGCAGCGGCCCTCGGCGTCACCCGCCAGACGGTGACCAGCCGGCTGAAGATGGCAGAGCAGCGCATCGGCCAACCGCTGGGCGACTGCGACATCGCCCTGATCGCCGCGCTGAGCCTGGAGGAAGTGGGCCATGTCCCAGGTCCTCCCCTAAGCCTCCACATTCTGCGCGCCACACGTGCGCCGAAGCCGCCTAGGTTCGCCTGCATGAAGATCATGCTTAGCTGCGGTGCAGACGAAAGGTTGCGCTAGGATGGAGACCATGGTTCCGAAGGAAGAGTTGCTCGAGCAGCGCGTCGGAAGGCTCGAGGAGAAAGTCGACGAAGGCTTCAAGCAGGTTGATCGCCGCTTCGAACAGGTCGACGCTCGGTTCGAGAAGGTCGAAAGGAAGATCGACGACCAAGGGAAAGAGCTGCGGAAAAAGATCGACGAGCAGGGCGAGGGGCTTCGGGGGAAGATCAATGAGCAGGGCAAAGAACTGCGCGGGAAGATCGAGGAACAGGGCGACGAGCTGCGCAAGAGGATGGACGACGGGTTCAACAGGTTCGACAAGAAGTTCGATCGGATGAGCTTCTGCCTCCTGGCCGCCACCCTTGGCTTCATAGCCACCCGCATCCTCTAGTCAGTCGCGATTTACCTGGGCGCCGGCGGCATCATCGCCGCCTTGGTAGGCGTCAGCGCATTCTAGATCGAGCTTCTACTGGCTCGCAGGGAACGCCCTATCAGCGTCAGTCTCTCGAATCGACCGATCCTCAGAGAACGATCTCGATCCTCTCGGGCGGCTCGGGAATGTGGTCAGAAAAGCCAAACAAGTTGTCTGTAACCCTTACGCGTTTGGCCGGATACCCGGGCGTAATGATTCGGACCTGCTGCGCCCTGTCAGGGACGACGCCAACGGTGTCTCGCACAGCTGGGTTAGATCCCATCGCTTCCTTGATAGTGGTGGCTGAAACGCCCTGACGCAGGGCTATCGCCGTTCTCGTGCAGGTACTGGCAAGTCCATTCTCAAGCGTCCATTCGAGCAAACAGAGGTGCTGAACTCCTGGGATTACCCATACCCGCCGCGATAGTCCCGTTGGGAGCGGCCGCGCTGAAGACCATTCAACTCCGAAGGGAGGTGGTCCCAGACTTTTTTGCACTTGCGGGGGTAGTCCGCTTGGTGGCTTCGCCAGTATTGCGAAGTGTGCGAGCAGCGGACCCCCAACCGCTTCCTTTTCCGGCACGCCAGAGGACTGCGCGGCGCCAAGCTGGCAGATCTTTTTCGAGGGATCGGTGCACCCCTCTCTACCGTCTCGGTCCCAATGGCCTAGACCCCAGACGACTCCTCCCAAGAGAAGAGCCACGGGCAGGATGGCGCAGACGCGCCACCCTGCCCGCATAACCCTTTGACTCATGCGTTACTTCTCTGACCTACTAAAAGCAACAGGTCTGGGTGCCGTTAAACCGCCCCCAGTAATTCAGGTTGTTATTTCTTATGACACCCTTATGGGTTGCACCGTCGTTCCGAACGTACTTTGATCCGTAGTTGTTATTGCTAATGCAGAACCAGGAGTCCTGGAGAACATTCGTTGGCGATGCGTAGGTCACACAGCCTGCTCGTTCGTAAGTCTTGATCCCCACCATCGCTAGACGAGCTTCAGATGGTCCCCAGCACCGATCCAGCGCTTGGCCATTTGGGGCAAGCGCAACGTACTGACAGAATTCGATGCTCCCCGCCTTTGCAGTGGGAGTTAGCACCAGAGCGCAAGATACCGCGGCAGCCAGTAGGAGCCCCAAACAGCCTTTGAAAAACCGACCCCTAGTACCCATGTGTGCAGCAGATGGCATATTCATATATTTCCCTCTCTCTCGCTGGTGGATTTTCCTTACTAAGGAAAGGAGGGGCAGAGTATCAGGGGGTTCCTATATAAAACGAGCTTTTTTGTTTAGATTTTTGACACCGGTGAGGGTCCCTTTTGTGGCAAGCAAAAGTGCCCGACTCGGGGAGAAGACTGCCGGCGAGGGCGGGGCCTATGGGCCAGACTGTTCGAACGTGTGCTGGTACTGCGTGGCGGGGCCGCTGCCGTAGATCGGCTTGAAGGGCTCCTGCTGGGTGCAGCCTGGGGTGGGCACTGCCGAAGTGCTGGTTTGGCCAGCGAAGGCGTACTTCTGAATCTGTTCGAAGAGGAATTTGGCGTTTTCGTCTTGAGATTTGCTTTCGCTCGCGGCCGCTCGTTCTTTGAAAGCAGGGTCTTCCCAGGAGTTCGGATCAAGCGTGGCAACAATTCCAGTGGCGCATTGGCGGGTATCGAAGCTCGGTAGACCTCCGACCAGCCCTTCTGCCCACTTGGGAGGGCTATACGCACTGGTCCGATTCGAAGTCAGTCGACGTGGATAGGTCGCGAGGAATTCAGGATTCATCACGACGTTAGTTCGTAGGTATCGAGCAGAAGGATCGCCTTCGGTTTCCGGCAGAAGTTCTCCATTGAAACTAGCTGCAACATTTGCGAAGAAGCCAGCCAGATCTACTCGGTACAGCTTGAGACCCACCAAGATCGGGTTGAGGTTCCGGATGAAGGGGTCAACTGCGCGAAGCAGCGGCGGGAATTCGTCCCGGAAGATCGTCCTCAGAGCAGAAAAGCCGCTGGGCGCGCGTTTGATCACGGGACCAAGACCTTCGAAGAAGGCCTTCGACTCCGGCGCCAGCTTCGAGAGCGCGATCAGGGTGGGCGAGAGTTCTTCCGCCGCCGGGACCAGCTGCCGCATGAGCGGGTCGGCATTCTGCGAGAAGCCTTTGAGGCGGGCGAAGGTCAGTCGCGACTCGTCGAGGAAGGTCGGGAAGGCCCGGAAGAGCGCTTCGATGTCGCGATCGCGGCGCGCGGTCGTCTGGAAGACGGCGTTGGAGCTCTGGATCAGGTCGGCGAGCTGGCCTTCGCGACCTCGCAGCGCCTGGAAGGTGGTGGCGCCGTTGCGGAAGAGCTGCCCGACGGCCAGCCGCTGGCTGTCGAGGACGCGGAAGAGCTGGTCGAACTCGGTCACGGTCGGGTCGAGGCTGCCCAGCGCGTAGGAGAGGCTCTGGCCCTGGCCGTTGATCGCGACCGCGGCTTCCTGCATCCATTCCTGGAAGGCGGCGCGGGTCTGGGCGTTGAAGGTGCGGAAGATCTCGTCGAGCTGGACCGATTCGGCGACGTTCGCCTCCGGCAGGGTGCCGCCGTCATCGAGCTCGGGCCCCTCACGCGAGCCGGGCGTGAGTTCGATGTAGGTCTCGCCGAGGAGGGTCTTGGTGCGGAGGATCGCGCGGGTCGACTCCGGCAGCGGTGCGTAACGGGCGTCGATCGCCGCGGTGGCGAGAGCCTGGTTGCCCTCCGGCGAGAGTTCGATCTTCTGGACTTTGCCGACGTTGACGCCGGAGATGCGGACGTCGGACTGTTCGGCGAGCTGGGTCGCCTCGTTGAAGGGAACTTTGACCTCGTAGGTCTTCGCCCGGAACGGGGTCGGGCCGCCGAAGGTGACCCAGAGGAAGAGCAGGATCCCGAAGCAGGACAGCGCGAAGCCAGTAATGACCAAGAGTTGAGTGGTGCTGGGGGCGCGCTTGCTCATTTGCCGGTGTTTTCCACGTATTCGCAGGTGCCATTCGGATTTTCAACCGGGAAGGACACCGGGATTTCCTCCTTGCGAGGGAGGTTGACGAGTTCGAGCAACGCTTGGAGGAAGGGACGTTTCTCTATCGTCTTCTGAACGACGAAGGGGTACCCAAGCGAAGCGCCGGTACAGGTGATGGTCACCAGCCCGCGTAGAACCGGGCCATGAGCATCCTGAAGGTTGAACGCTGCATTCAGGTTGTGGTTCAGCCACGGTAGATAGAAGAGGTAGCTCTGCTTCGAACCCTTCGGCTTATAGGTGAGCTGATTGAGGAAGGAGTTGAACCCTCCGAGCGAGTTGCCGAAGCTGCGCACGGTCTTTTCAAACGGCTCGGCCGCTTCCGTCCCATGGGTCAGCACCGGTCGGATTTCGCGGGTGAAGGGCCGGATCTGGTCGCGGATCGGAGCAGTGGTCTGGCTGAAGAGCTTCTCCGTTGCATCGAACGCCGGGCCCAACGCCTGAGCCTGCGGGATCAGCTTGACCAAGGCGGGGTAGGCCACCTGCGAGAAGCGGTTCGAGCTGGCGAGGCCGGAGCGCGCCGCCTGCAGCGAGGAGGGGAATTCTTCGAAGGCCTCCTGGACCGAGGCCTGCTGGTTGGCGAAGTTGCCGAGCGCGTCCTTCGAGGAGGTGACGAAGCGCTTGACCTCGGCGTCGTGGCGGGCGAGTTCGTTGGTCACCAGGCCGAAGTTGTGGATCACCCGCGAGAGCGCGACGTGGCGGGCGGCCACGGCTTTGTTGAGCTTGGCGGTGTAGTGAACGAAGGGCTGGAAGCGGCGCAGGGCGTTGGAAAGCTGTTTGCCGCGACCGCCGATCCCCTGTGCGCCGCCGGCGACGAGCAGCTGGATGTACTGGCGGGTGTCGGCGTCGAGCGTGGCGAGGAAGGCGTCGAGGTTGGTGTTCGGTTCGGTCTGGGTGAGGGTGAAGTGGGCGCCGTCCTCGATGTGGCGCTTGCCGCTGCCCGGTTCGATCTCGACGATCATGTCGTTGAGGTTCGTTTTCGGCCGCAGGAGCAGGCTGGCGTTGGGGTGGATCAGCTCCATGTACTGCGGCTCGATGTCCATGCCGACGACGGCGTGGCCGTTTTCGAGGTCGACCGAGGTGACCTTGCCGATCTGGATGCCGGCGATGTCGACCGCCTGACCCTGGCCGGGGGTGACCGCCTGCGCGGTCGAGAACTCGGCGCTGATGTGGTCGAATTCTTCGCCGACCAGCGGCAGCCAGGCGGGCAGCGAGGCTTTCTGCTGGGTGAAGATCCCGAGCATCATCACGATGCCGGCGATCGCGAGGACGAAGATCGCGATCGTGTCTTTGCGATGACCGCGCGCCTGCCGGCCGAGCCAGGCGCGGAAGTGTTTCGAGCGGCTGACACCCGCTTCCCGCTCGGTCATGGATTCACCCCCGCGACGGATGGGGAGGGCGCGCCGACCTGGCCTAGTGGCCCGTTTACATCAGGCACCGGATTGGTATAGCAACGCACTTCGGGCTTATGGGGGGGCCTTCCTCCCAACTGAGGCTGGGTCCCTTTCGGCTCTTCCCCCACGTGGCTGTAGGCAATGAGGTCGCTGAGAGTTTTCGGGTTTCCACGGGGGTTAGGTTCACCGACCAGGACAGGTCCACTGGCAACCTGAGCTCTCGTGTAGGGGCCATTTCCATCGAAGTTCTGGGCTGCTCCAGCAAAGTTGACAAGGGTGTAGAGGAACTCCCGATAGTTGGGGCCGCCCGTGCTGAACTGGTCGTTAATGACCTGGTTGCCGGTCGGGACCATCACCTTCGAGGTGCAGAGGCTGAGACGGTTGAGCTGCGGCAGGGTGACCTTCTTGCTCGCTTGGGCGGCGCCGGCGAGGGCGGGGGTCGATTCGCGCAGCAGCTTGACGACGCCCCCCGCCTCTTTGCCCGAGAGCAGCGGCCGGACCTGGGCTAGGAACGGTTTCGAGGCGCTGATCAAGCCGGGCAGCTCTTCCACCGCCGGCTTCAGCTCGATCGCGTAGGTGCGCAGCGGCGGCAGCGAGCGGTTGAGGCTGACGAGCGAGGCCTTGGTGATGCGCAGGGTCGGCGCGAGGAGATGAATGGTCTGGGTGAGGTTGCTCGACTGGTTGGCGAGGGCGCCGGTGAAGACGTCGAAGTTGACGATCAGGCCCTGGAGGTCCTGCTGGCGGCTGGCGAAGGCGCCGAAGGCGCGGCCGGCACTGGAGACCAAGCGCGAGAGGTCCTTCTGCTGGGTGCCGAGGAAGGCGTTGGTGACCTGGGCGCTGTAGCGGCCGGCGTCGCCGCCGTACTGGAAGGCGCCGTTGAGCGCTTCGGCACCCGACTTGCCTTTGACCTCGGGAAGCTGGGTGACGTCTTCCGCCGCGCTCGGTTGGGCGTTGAGAGCGGTGCCGTAGCCCTCGAGCAGGCGACTGAGGTCGGCGCGCACGGGGCCTTGCAGGGCGGAGAGGACTTCGTCAATCTGGACCGCGGTCGAGGTGCGGCTGACCGGGATCGTGCCGCCGCTGTCCATCTCATCGGCGCTCGGGCTGCCGGGGTCGAGTTCGACGAAGAAGTTGCCCTCGAGGAAGATCCGCGGGCGGATCGCGGCGAAGGCGTCGTCGTGGATCGGCCGGCCGGAGGAGTCGACGGTGAAGGTGACCTTGGTGTTGTCGCCGTCGCGTTCGGTCGAGATGACTTTGCCGACGTCGACGCCGGCGATGCGGATCGGCGAGTTGAGGGCGATGTTGGCGGAGTTGGAGAAGGTCGCGTTGAGTTCGTAGCCGCGGCTGGTGAACGGCACATGTTTGGTGAACGCCAGGTAAGGCCCGATCGTGAAAATGAGGATGAAGATGATCGCGATCAGGGCGTTGCTGGGACGCCACTTGATGCGGCCGCTGCCGGCTGCCGCTGCGCGGCGATCTCTCTCCGGGAGGCGGCTCATTTGGTCACCTGTCCACGGGTTTCAGTTCCCCACAGGGCGGGTGAATTACCGATCAGCGTCTTACCTTGGACGTACTTCTCGTTGCCGGCTTCGCATACGTTCCCTTGCCCGGGAGCAGCAGTTTTCGGGTATGGGTTGTAGTGCAGGTGATTTTCTTTACCCGCTCGATTTTCTGCCGTGGGTCCATCCGCGGGAGCACTTGCTGGACCACTCTCGCTGTTCACCCCTTCAGGCGGAGCATTTGAGATGAAGTTCAGCCAGTTGCCGTACTGGTTACCGGTGCTCGCTGCGCTGGCAATGTTCTGGAACGTGAGAGTCCAGTAGTTGCAGACCGTCTGACTCGGCGTGAGGTAGTTGAGAGACGGCTTCAAGAGGTTGTTCGTGTCGGTCAGGAGTTCGAGCCCGTTGAAAACTCCAGGTGCTTCCTGGAAGTCGACGAGGGCCTGGGCGGTCGGCTCCAACTGGTTGTAGAGCACCGGCGAGGCGTTGAGCACGGGGATGCCCGCGTGGAGTGATTCGGCGATGATCGGAGAGGTCTTCGCCAGCGCTTTGGCGCCGGGCTGGAGGGCGGTGAAGAACTTGGCAGAGTCCTCGAGGAAGGGGCGGATGGCCGGCAGGTCGGCGTTGACCTCGTCGAGCGTCGGCGGGCTTTTTTCGATCGTTTCCTGGATGTATGGGCGGGAGACGCGAGCGAAGGCGGCAAAGGTGCGATCGAGGGCGACGAACATCTGCGCCTGGATCTCGGCGACGGGAGCGACCGTGGCGGAGAGGGCCTCGAGCGAGCGCCAGAAGCCGGCGAAGTTGGTGCTCGGTTCGACGATCTTGCGGAGGATCGGCTGGCCGTTGACGACGAGGCGGCGGAGGGCGCCGATAGCTTCGTTCAGCTGCGGGCCGCGGCCGGCAAGCGCGTTGCCGAATCCGGACAGGTTCTGGCGGATCGCGTCGCGGGTTTTTTCGTCGAACATGTCGAAGAACTGGTCGATGTCGACGGGTTCCGGCTTTGCGGCGGTGACCGGGATCGTTTCGCCGGCCTCGAAGCCTTCTTCGGAGTCGCCGGGCGTCACCTGGAGGAACTTGAGGCCGAGGGCGGACTTGGGCCGGATCGTGATCGTGGAGTCGACCGGCAGCGGTTCGGCGTTCTTGTCGAGGCTGAGCGAGAGTTCGGCGGCGACCTCGCCGTTTCCGGTCTGGACCGGGACAACCTTCTTGACGACGCCGACGCGGACGCCGCCGATCCGCACCTCGTTGCCTTTGACGAGGGCGTCGGCATTGGGGACCCGCGCCTTGAGGTTGTAGGTGGAGACGAAGGGGAGGCCGTTGTTGGCGTTGTAGGCGAGGAAGACGGCAACGATGACGACGAGCACGGTCACCGCCCCGACCAGGATCGGGCTGCTCGCGACGCCGCTGAGTCCGCTGCGGTTTCTCATGGCCCGAGGAGATAGTCGAGAAGGGGTTCGGTCCCTTCGGTTTGCGAGGACTGGGCTACGCCGGCTTTGCCTTCGCCGCCCGTTTCGGTGCTATCACCTTGGCCGACTCCGATCGCAGAGCCCGATTCGGCAACGCTTCCTCCATTCCGAGCGGCTGCGTCTTCCGCCAAAAGGCGAAGAAGATCCTCGGCTGCGGTAGACGATCCCGCTTCAGATGCGTTCGGTCCGCTGAACCGAGCAGAGCACCCCGAAGCACCTTCTGGGATCGGTTCGTATTCCAAGCAGTTCGAGAGTTTCACCCGCGTCCGACCGAAGTGGCCGTACTGGTCGAACCCATTGGTAGTCGCCGTAGTGTTGTAAATGAGGTTGGTGAGGCTGTCCCAGCCCCCCGTCTGCTGAATGTTGACCAGCAGCTTCGCCAAATCGCCAGTCGGCTTCACCCCGGACTTCGCCAGGTCACGCGCCTTCTTCACCACCGGGTCGGCTTCGGCGAAGATCGGGCCCGAGGCCGCGCCCGCGTCGCCGAGGCCCTTGAGCGAGACGGTCAGCGCTTCGGAGAACGGGGTCAGGGTCTTGGTCGCGTCGGTGAGTGCAGGAGCGGCGGTGCCGAAGTCTTCGAGCAGCGGCGTGCCGGCGTCGGAGAAGGTCTTCAGGCTCTTCATCGTCTGGCGGAACTCGGTGAGGAAGGTGGGGAATTTCTGCAGCGCCTCTTCCAGTTCCGGGCCCTTTTCGGCGCTCGCTTCAGCGGCGGCCCCGGAGTTGGAGAGGAAGCCGGCGACGGCGCGGCGCTCGCGCGAGAGCGGCTCGAGGATCGCGTCGGAGTCGCTCGCCAGCTGGGCCAGTTCGTCGCGCTGGGCGGAGAGAATCCCGAAGAGGCGGTCGACGTCGCGGAGCACCGGGTTGGCTCGCTTGACCAGGACCTCGAGGTCTTCGCCGCGGCCGGCGAGGGCGCCGCCGAGTTCGTTGAAGATGAGCCGGAAGCGCTGCGCATAGGGCAGCGACTGGATGTCGTTGATCAGGTCCGGGTCGACGCTGGTGCCGTTGTTGCCGAGCGGCAGCAGGTACTGGCCTTCGCCGGCCTCGCCGTCTTCGATCTGCTTCAGCGGCGGCGCCGGCTCGCTGCCCGGCGCCCGCGGCAGGGTCGTGCGGCAGTCGACGAACTTCTCGCCGATCAGCGACTGCGGTCGGATCTGGCAGGTGGCGTCCTGGCGGAAGTCCTGGAAGCCGGGGTCGGTGATGTTCATGACGATGATCGCCTTGCCGGGCTTTTCCACCGGTTTGCCGTTTTCGTAGGCGACCGGCTCGCCAGGCATCGAGACGTCGACCGATTCGATCTCGCCGACGTTGGCGCCGGCGACCCGGACCTCCTCGCCTTTGACCATGAAGCCGCCGTTGTCGAAGACCGCGCGGACGCGGTAGCCGTCGGAGGAGTCGTCCCCGCCTGAGGCCAGGAGGACGACCACGACGACCGCCGCGACCAGGCCGAGTGCGAGTAGGACGCGTTTGCTCATGGTCCCGGGGGCACGTCGGAGGGGTCGCATTCGGAGGGGTCGACGCTGCCACCGCCGACGAACGGGTTGGAGCCATCGGCCGCGGGCTGCGTGGCGCCACCGGGGCAGGGACGACGCACGGAAGCGGATGACCCGAAAGATTCGTTTTGCTGGGACTTACCGATCGGTTGCAAGCTCCCGTCGCCTTCGTACCGGAAGATGCCCTGGAGCGCGGGACCCGAGCGCACATAGTGCCCATTCCCGTCGTAGTAACCGGCCACCTGCCCGAGCTTGCTGAAGCCATTGAAGAGGTCGGGCGTGTAGGCGCGGATGAAGTTGAGGTTCGGCTGGAAGTCCGAGATCGCTTGTTCGGAGTGCGGGAAGGCGCTCGAGGTCAGGTCCTGGACCTTCGGCAGCACCGCGAGCAGGTCGGCGGTGTCGTTGGCCGGGCCGGGCTTGTTGACGACGAGGCGCAGGTTGCGCGTGAACGGCACCAGTTTCTGGAAGACCGGCCGCAGTTCGGCGAGGAACGGCGCCAGGTCCTTGGTCGCCGGCTTGGCGGCGTTGACCAAAGGTTCGATGTCGTCGAGCGCCGCCCGCAGGTTGACGAAGGTCGTGTTCGACTGGCGGAAGACCGGCGGCAGGCGGCGCAGGGTCGCGTCGAAGGCTTCGGTTTCCTGGGCGATCGCGTCGAAGGCGGTGCTGGCGTTGGAGATCGCGCTCGAGAGCTGCTCGCCCCGGCCCGCCACCGCGGTGGTCAGCCGCGAGGAGCTGACGACGAAGCGGGAGAGGAGCTGCTGGTCGGCGTTCAGTTCCTGGGCGAAGGCGCCGGCGCGGTTGAGCGCGCTGCCGAAGTATTTGTAGGAGTCGTTGGCGTTCTTGCCCTGGCCGGAGTAGATCGCCGCGTTGCCGCGGATGAAGTCCTGCAGGCCCTGGCGGACCCGGGGCGGGAAGGTGTTGAAGAACTGGTCGATGTCGATCGGCGTCGTGGTCGAGGCGAGGCCGAGCTCGGCGCCGTCATCGAGCGACGGTTCGCTGTTCGGCCCGGGGCTGATCGAGACGTAGTGGTTGGCGACGCCGGAGAGCGAGGTGGCGCGGATCGTCGCGGTGGTGCCCTCGTGCAGCTCCTGGTCGACCGAGACGTGGACCTCGGCGAGGTTGTCGTCGGTGAGGCCGATGCTTTCCACCGTCCCCGCGGGCGAGCCGCCGATCAGGACCTGGTTGTCGGGCACCAGCTGGCCGGCGTTCTGGAAGACGAGCGTGTACTTGTGGCCGCTGCTGCCGCCGAAGAAGATGACCGCGAGAACGATCACGGCGATGGCAAGCGCGGCGATCACCGCAATTCTGGCTGGGGTAGTTCCCCGGCTAGCCGCCGGGCCTCGTTCCTCGCCTAAAGGTTTGGCAGCCACGGATCGTCGCTTGCTTTCAAGTTCCCCGGCCCCTCCGACCCGGTAGAACAGCCGCAAGATCGTATCCAAGGGGGTCCCTGCCAAGCTCGGTCCACGCAGGGACTTAACTGGAAATCAACGCGCTACTCTGACCACTGGGGGCGGTTAGAAGAGATGGGAGAGGCGCCGCGTAATCCAACTGGAGGAGCAAGTAATGCGCAGACGTCCATTTCTAGTCGCGTCGATCGCCGTTCTGGCGGTCGCGATTGCAGCAGCGGGAGCTTGGGCAGGGCCCACGGTTTTCGCGCCTGACGGCAACACCCAGTCGATCGACTCGCAGATTCGACCGAAAAAGCTTTCCAAAACGAAATTCACGCCGGGGACGCTGGAAGTCACCACGCTGACGACCTCGACGACCGACCCGAACGGGGTCCCTGTCCCGGCCGTCCACGCGGTGCTCGACTTCGACCGCAACGCCAGGCTCTACACCAAGGGGCTGCCGACCTGCGACTCGGCGAAGCTGCAGAGCCAGTCGACCGAAACCGCGGAACGCGTCTGCGCCAGCTCGAAAATCGGCAGCGGCCACGCGACCGCCTACCTGAAATCGAGCAAGGTCTACGAAGTGCCGCAGACCGTGACCGCCTTCAACGGCGTGCCCAAGGGCGGCAAGCCGACGATCATCCTCCACACCTATGGGACGACGCCGCTGCAGGTCAGCCTCGTCCTCGAAGGGACCGTCAGCAACTACAACAAGGAAGGCTACGGCCCGCGCCTCGACCTCGACGTCCCGCTGATCGCCGGCGGCACCGGCGCCCTGAAGGAATTCAACGTCAAGATCGACAAAAAATGGCGCTTCAAGGGCGAAAAACGAAGCTTCATCTCGGCCAAATGCGCCAACTCGAAGAAGCTCAAGGCCCGCGGCACCTTCACCTACCGTGACGGCGAAGCCCTGACCGCCTACTCGAAACAGAGCTGCAAGCAGTCGAAATAGCCCGCAGCACGAGGACCCGTGTCGAGTTTGTTGCCCTCAGGGGCACAAACTCGACACGCCCGGGCTACTTACAGCCGTCGGCCAGTCAGCTCGGCCTATTCCAGTAGCTGACCGGGCCGCAGCTTCACGGCTCTCGCCAGCCGTTCGACCGTCGAAACCCGTGGGTCCCGTTTGCCCGCCTCGATCCGGCTGACCTCGGTCGCATGGACCCCGCTCCGCTCCGACACCTGCTCCTGGCTGAGCTCTAATTTGAGACGGGCCGCCCGCAGGTTTGGCCCAAGCTTGCCCACGAGGGAGATCGTTAAGGCTGCTAGCGGCGAACACCATAGGGAAGATCACAATTAGGTGAAGCGGTCATGTTTTCCCTCTGGTCAGTTCTGAGGGAGGGGGCCGATCCCAGATCCCAAAGCTGGGGCCGAGACCGGCCCCGGTCCGATTAAGCGTGCTTGTAAATCATCACGCTTGAATGAACGCGCCCAGCTTTGGCGATCGTCATCGCATCCTCACCCCCTTTTCGTTCGGTTACCGGCGAAACGGGCCGGTGGGCGAAGATGCTAAAGACCTATCGAGTATCCGCTAATTCCCGAGTAACACGGATTCTCCTAGCGAGAAAATGCTTATGCTCGCTGAATCACTGAGTAGCTGAGACAAATCGAGTGGAGGGGAGCCGTGGGAAAGCCGGGATCCACCAAGCCAAAGCCAAAGGGTCAGCGGGGCAAGAGCATCGAGGAAGTCGTGTCCTATGCGGTAGGTCACCGCACGCGCATTGAAATCCTCGCCCTCTTGAACGAGGGGGTCTACACGCCAGATCAGATCTCGAAAATCTTGGGAGAGCCCCTCAGCAAAGTCACGCATCACATCGGGGAACTCGCGGATGGCGGAGCCATCGAACTTGCGAAAACGGAACCCGTTCGCAATACCACGAGGCATTACTACAGGGCGGTTAGCCAACCCTTCGTTTCGGAGGAGGAAGCCGAGCGCATGCCTCCTCAGCAGAGGCAAATCATTGTCGGTCTGATCCTCCAATCGATCATGGCCGAGTCGATGTCGGCCTTTTGGGCAGGCAACATGATCGACGACCCCAGAGCCACCATGCTTGCCTGGAGATGGTTCAACGTCGACCGAGAGGGAAAGAAAGAAATCACCGCCGAGCTCGCCGAAACCTGGGGCCGTATTCAAGAAATCGAGTCACGCTCGGCAGCGCGCCGCGCTGTATCTGGTGAGGACGCCATCTCAGTGATCGTGGCGCTCCAAGGCTTTCAGCGGAACCGATCCTCTTTGTCTCCGCCGGCGCCCCAGGGAAATCCTGACTAGGAGGTATTTCCCGTTCGAACACAGTTGTTGAGTGTGGGACTGTCCAGTACTCAGATGAACCCGACTGGCCTTCCTGACAGCGAGATTAGGTCCCCGGACAAATGACAAGGGGGTCTGGAAGTAACCCATTCAACTGGGACGCCCTGATCCTTCTCTCGGTCCATCCCATGAAGGTGGAGATCATCGAAGCGTTGCAGTGGATCGAGGTGCCGCTGTCGCCGCGGGAGCTCGATCGGATCTTCGACGAGGAGTACGGGGTGTCACTTGTCTCGTACCACATGCGCACGCTTGCGGACGTGGGTGTGGTGGAAAGGGTCCGGCAGGTGTCGGTGCGGGGCGCGGTGCAGAGCTTCTACACGCTGGCGGCGAAAGAACCCGCGAGCCCCTCACTGCACTGCGAGTGAGCGTGCGGCTGACGGCGGCCGAGCGCGACGCGCTCTACGAGCAGATCTTCGCCCGGCTGAGCGGTCTGGACGAGGTGTGGACGGCGGCCGAGGCGGGGGACTTCGCGCGGGCCGACCAGGTGGGGCGCGAGTTCTCCGACTACCTGCAGCTGGTCCTCGACGACCTCGGCTGGGGCGAGGGCAGCGGCGAGCCGCTCGAGCTGGTCACGCCCCCGGACGTGCTGCGCCGCGTGTGCACGCGGGTGCGGAGCAGGGCCGAAGAGCAGCGGGAGGTCGAGGAAGCCGAACGCGTCGAGAGCCGGGCCAGGGAAGAGCGAACGCAGCGAGTGCTGGAGACCTGCCGGCGAGTGCTCGGGGGGCTCGGCTGAAGCGCGCCTTACCTGGGCTCGGCCGCAGACGCTGCGGTCGGATCTTTCAAAAACTGCTCGACATCCTTCATCAGCAGGACAAGGTGGAAGGGATCGCTGGGCGAGGGTTCAAACCCAAACCCTTGGTAGAAGCCGGCCGCCTCAGGATGCGCGTGGACTACAAGAGCCCGGATACCGACCTGCTGGGCGGCGGTCATGCAGCGTAGGAGCGCGTCTTGGAGAAGCGATCGACCTACGCCGCAGCCCTGATGGGCCTCGTCGATGGCCAGCCGCGCGAGGATCGCGACGGGAATAGGAGAGCCGGACGGCTGACCCTTGCTCAGGCGAGCGCCTCCCCTGCCTGGCTCGACCTGCCCAACCGTCAGGGCGTAGTAGCCGACGACGGTCGGGGGGCCGGCGGTCGTGACAAAGACCCTCGCCGACTTCGTCGCTTCGGCGTGCCGGGCATAGCGGTGGATCCACGTGGTGAGCGAATGCTCTCCGCAGTCGAACCCGCCCAAGTCGTGCCTGCCACGCAGCGGCTCGGGCTGCGTATACATCGGTGGCGCCCGCTTACTCGAAAACGCTGGGCTTCGAGAAGAGCTTTCGCAAGCCGGGCGGGACTTGGGCGGGCCGGTCCAAGAAGCTCATGAACCGATCCCACTCAGGTGGGTCCAGCTCGAAGCGGGTTCGATCGGCGAGCACCCTTCGAGCCTCTGAGACGGCCGCGACCCGGACGAAGTTGGTCAGGTTGGTCTCCTCCGCGTTGCTGGCAGCACGGACGAGAGCGTCCTCGGATTCCGCCACCCGCAACGCCCACCGCTGATCTCGGGTCTCACCCGCTCTTGGATCCATACCCTGCGAGACAGTGTACACACGTTGTACCAACAACATTCTCCTCCGGTCCGGGGTCGGTTTACTTCGCTATCAAGGGACCAGGGGCAAGAAATCTCCCCCCTAGATCGGGGCCTTTTGGATGCTCCGTACGCAAAGACCGACGAGCGAGTGCTGGAGACCTGCCGGCGAGTGCTCGGGGAGCTCGGCTGAGGCGACCGGAGCGGGCTGCGACCTAGGGGGAGCCGGAGGTGATGTACGCGGCGATGATCGCCGCCATCACCCCCATCACAGCAATAAAGACCCGGTCGATCCGACCGTTGAGCGTGTCGAAGCGCGAATCGAGCTTCGTGTCCAGCTTTTCGAGCTTGCCGTCGACCTTTTCGAGCTTGCCGTCGACCTTTGCATCGAGCTTGTCGAACTTCGCGTCAACCCTTTCGAACTTCGCGTCCACGTTTGCGAAGCCCTCTTGGATCTCCCTGCGGAGTTCTCGGATGTCCTGGGCGAGATGATCTTCCGGCGTCGTCACAGTCATGATCTTAGCGCATGTTTTTGTCTGCGACTCAAAGGAAGACGTTCGTCCCGACGATCGCGGCGAAGACCGCAAGGAACCCGGCGAAGAGCGTTCGATTCATCCCTCGGATCTCGTCCCGAAGTTCGCGGATGTCCTTATCGATCCGGTCAAAGTTGGCGGAGTGCTCGTCGAGCTTCACCTCGATGCGCGCGAGGCTGGTGTCGACTTCCTGATTCCGGTTGTCGAGACGCTCGTCGGTCCACTTCTCCCTAGGCAACATCACAGCCATGATCGTACCGTAAGTCTTTGTCTGCGACGGACCAAGACACGATCCGCGCCGAAGTGACAGATCTTCGGCGCGGTTCTGTGACTTCTAGCTAGACGCTGAGCTTCGGGATCACGCGCTCGAGCGGCTTCGGCAGCCACCAGACGCGGTCGCCGAGGAGGAGCATCAGGGCCGGGAGGAGGACGATGCGGACGACGGTGGCGTCGAGGATGACCGCCACGGTGAGGCCGACGCCGAGCTGGCTGACGGTGGCGATCGGGGCGCCGGCGAAGGCGACGAAGACGACCATCATGATCATCGCCGCGCCGGTGATCACGCCGGCGGTGCGGGAGAGGCCGAACTCGACCGCGGCGGCGTTGTCGCCGTGGGCGTCGTAGTGCTCGCGCATGCGGCTGAGGAGGAAGACGGCGTAGTCGATCGAGAGGCCGAAGACGAGGCCGAAGATCAGCGTCGCCCCGACCGCGTCGACGTAGTTGTGACCGCCGAGCGGCCAGCTGTCCGGGATGTGGAAGAGGAAGGTGAGGACGCCGAAGGCGACGGCGACCGTGAGCAGGTTGAGGACGACGGCGATCAGCGCCAGCAGCATCGCCCGCAGGACAACCATCAGCATCAGGAAGGTGGCGATCGTGATCGCGATGATCACCCAGGGGATGCGCTCGCGGGTGACGCGGCTGTAGTCGTTCAGCTGCGCGGCGCTGCCGGCGACCCCGGTCTCGAGGCCGGACTTGTCGGCGAGCTCGGCGGCGTCTTCGTTGAGCTGCTTGTTGAGCTTGATCGAGCCGGGGGTGTTGAAGCTGTGGTCGGAGATGACGAGCATCGTCGCCGCTTGGCCGCCGCGTTCGAGGTCGATCGTTTCGTTGACCTGCGAGCGGACCGTCGGCGGCGTGCCGTCGAGGGCGGAGAGAACGAAGTAGCCGGAGTTGAACAGCCCCGGCGTCGATTTCGAGACGCGGCCGATCTGGTTGCGGAGCCGCTTCTGCCCGTTGAGGACCTGGACGCTCGCTTCTTCCAGCCCGGTTTCCAGCGGCGCGCTTTCGTCGACCCCGGTGGCGAGGCCCTCTTCGAGCGCGTTGGCGCCGTCGCCGAGTTCGTCGAGGCCCTTGACCAGCGCGATCGTGCCGCCGCTCAGCTGGGAGAGCCCGTCGCCGAGCCGGCCCGCTTCGCGCGCCAGGGTGGCCGAGCCGGCGGCGAGACGTTTGCTCGCCCCGCGCAGTTTTTCCAGCCCGTCGCTGAGTTTTTCCGCCCCGCCCAGGAGCTGCTTCAGGTTGCTCTTCGTCGAGCCGATCGCGAAGGTGATCTGCTTCGCTTCCGCGTGGTCGTCGAGCAGGCGTTCGTTCAGCGCCACCAGTTCGGCCGGCAGGCCCGTGTAGGGCTCGACCTCGGGCGTTTCCGGAAGCGGGTCGTACGGCGCGCCGGTGACGGGGTCGGTCCCGCTCACCGCCGCCACCGCTTTCTGCGCCGCGGCCAGCGCCGCCGCGTATTCGGGGTCGTCCTTGCCGACCGTCATCGCCTGCAGCCGGGCCAGCGCTTCCTTCGCCTGCGCTTCGGTCGCCCGCGCCGGGGCGATCAGTTCCGGCAGCTTGACGTTGGCATCTTCGTTCAGCGCTTTCTGCAGGTCCCGCGACCGCCGCAGGGCGTTCGCGTCGAGGTTGGGGATGATGCTGTCGCGGAGGCCCAGCTTGAGACTGAGGGCGCCGAAGGAGGCCGTTTCGATCGCTTCCGACAGCCGTTTGGTCCCGCTGGCGAACTTGTCGAGCGCGTCGATCGCTTCGTCGCTGCCGCCGACGGCGCGCGCCAGGCCGCGGCCGATCTGCGTCGCCCCCTCGGCCGCGCGGTCGCTGCCGAGCGCCAGCAGGCCGGCGCCGGAGCTGGCTTCGGAGATGCCTTCGCGCAGCTGCCCGACGCCGCCCGCGGCGACCTCGAGTTCGCGCCCCAGGCGCGCCAGCTGTTTGATCTGGCCGGTGTTGCCTTCGGTCGAGAGGTAGGTGTTCCCCAGCCCCTGCAGCGGGCGGATCCGCTGCACCGCCGGGGCGGGCCCGATTACCGCCTGCACGCCGGGGATCTCGGCCACCTTGCGCTGGAAGTTTTCCAGCGCGCCGAAGCTCTTCGCGTCGGTGATCGGCCCTTCCCTGGAGACGGCGACGACCTGGAAAGGCGCTTCGAAGCCCTGGCCGAATTCGCTGGTGACGAGTTCGGCGTCCTGGCGGGCGGGCGAGTCCTGGGAGAGCTGTTCGGGGTCCGGCGGGCCGGTCTTCAGCCCGATCGCCGGCGCCGCCAGGACCAGCAGCAGGGCGCCGATCAGCGCCGCGGCGACGGCCGGCTTTTTCAGCGCCGCGCCGACCAGCGTCATCAGCCGCGAGCGGCCGCCGGCAGGGGCGGTGGCGCCGAGGCGCCAGCGGTCGACGTTGGTGCCGACCAGGGTGAGGATCGCCGGGCCGGCGACGGTCGCCACCAGGACGCTGAGGATGACCACCATGCAGACGGTCCCGGCCAGCGAGGCGAGCAGCGAGCCGGGAAGGATGAAGAGCGAGACGATCATCGAGAGCAGCAGGGTGCTGCCGGCGAAGCAGACGGTGCGCCCGGCGTGGCGGCGGGTCAGCCGCGCCGCGTCGATCGGCTCGTGGCCCTCGGCGAGCTCCTCGCGGAAGCGCGAGACCATCAACAGCGCGTAGTCGACCCCGAGCGCCAGGCCCATCATCGAGCAGACGACCAGCGCGAAGGCGTCGATCTCGAACCAGCCGGTGAAGAAGTAGAGGATGCCGCGCGAGGCGACGACGGTGATCGCGCCGAAGGCGAGCGGGATCGCGGCGGCGATCGGCGAGCGGAAGACGAGCAGGAGGATGATCAGCAGGAACGGCAGGGCGATGAGCTCGCCGCGGTGGGTCGCGTCGATGCTGTCTTCCTGGATCGCGCGGGAGAGGCTGGCGTAGCCGGTCTGGGTCGCCTCGACCGGCGCGTGGATCTGTTCGTCGATGACGTCGTCGAGCTGCGGCACGGTCTCGTTGACCGAGGTGCGGGTGTCGACGTGGAAGTCGGCGATGATCAGCGCCTTGGTCGGCTTCGGCCGCAGGCGCTGGACCGAGCCGGTGTCCCAGGGCGAGAGGGTCGTCACCTTCGGGTCCTCGCGCAGCGCCGTGATCAGGGCGGGGCCCTGTTCGTCGAGCGCCTTGGCGGGGCCGCGGAGGAGGATCACGAACGGCGCCGAGTCGCCGAAGTGCTCGCGCAGGATCTGGTTGCCGTGCGAGGACTCGGTGCCGGGGACGTCGAGCGTGGTCGGGTCGAGGCGGTCCTCGGTGCCGGCGCCGATCACCGCCAGGACGGCCAGCAGGATGCCCGCGATCGCGAGGACGCTGCGGGGGTGCCGGAGCAGGAACGGCTGCTCGCGGCTCGATGCTTTCCGCGAGGACTCTTTCCGTGCCCTGCCTATCCTCCTTCCCACGGCTGGTAGTTTGGCGGTAGAGGCCTACGGGAGGGAGATTTCGGTGCGGAAGACTCTGTTAAGAGCGCATGTACTTGGACTGGTGCTGGTGTTGGTCGCTGCGGCGACCGCGGTGGCGCTGAAACTGGAAGCGGCGAACCTGGTGATCACCACCGACGGCGGCTTCACGCCGACGACGCTGCCGAAGAAGGGGTACGCCCCGATCAAGCTGCACGGCTACGGCAAGATCGCGACCAAGGACGGGTCGCCGCCGCCGGTGCTGGAAACGCTGACGATCTGGTTCGACAAACACGGCGAAGTCGAGACCGAAGGGCTGCCGAAGTGCACCCCCGGGAAACTGGCTGCGACGACGACGCCGCAGGCGCGCAAGCTCTGCCCCGGCGCGATCGTCGGCAAGGGCTTCGGCAAGGCCGTGGTGATCTTCCCCGAACAGGGGCCGATCCCCGCCTCCTCGCCGATCACCCTGTTCAACGCGGCGCCGAAAAACGGCAACCCGGTCGTGCTCGCCCACGCGCACCTGACGGTGCCGGGGCCGACGACCTTCGTCGTCCCGATCGAAATCCAGAAAGTGAACCAGGGCCGCTACGGCTTCAAGACCGTGGCGAAAATCCCGAAGATCGCCGGCGGTGCGGGGATCCCGCTCTACGGGCAGCTGACGGTCGGCCGCGAATGGACCTACAAAGGCGAGAAACTGAGCTTCGCCAACGCCGGTTGCCCCGACGGCCGCCTGCAGGCCCAAGTAAAAGTCGAATTCAAAGACGACACCAAACTCAGCGGTTCGTTGTTCAAACCCTGTAAGGGGCGCTGATTGAAGAGACGAATCCGCAGAGTCGCAGCACTCGCCGTCGCGCTGACGCTGGCCATGGGCGCGACGGCATCCGGGATCGACGCCTGCATCGGCCCCCTCTGCGTCAGCTCGACGATCGACATGCGGCCGCGGGAGCTGCCGGCCAAGGGCAACGCGCCGATCACGCTGAGCAGTATCACCCGGATCAAGACCAAGGACGGCTCCACCCCGCCGACGCTCGACGCGATCGACTTCCTGATCGACAAGCACGGGGTCGTCAACAGCAAGCTGTTCCCGGTCTGCCCGCCGAGCAAGCTCGAAGGGGCGACGACGTCGCAGGCGCGCAAGCGCTGCGCCACCTCGCTGGTCGGCAAGGGGACCGGCAAGGCGCTGGTGACGATGCCGGGCAAGGCGCCGTTCCAGATCAGCTCCGCGGTCTCGTTCTTCAACGCGGCGCCGAGCGGCGGCAAGCCGACCCTGATCGCCCACGCCTATGAGACGGTGCCGGAGCCGCGGGCGCTGCTGGTGCCGATCGTGATCGAACGGGTCTCGAAGGGGCGCTACGGCTTCCACGTCCGGGTTGAGATGCCCGAAGTGGCCGGCGGCTTCGGGGCGCCGACCCTGGCCGAAGCGAGCGTCGGGGGGACCGTCCTGCGCAAGGGGAAGAAGATCGGGTTCATCGGCGCCCACTGCGCCGGCGGCCGCCTGCAGGTCGAGGGGAACCTGACGTTCACCAACGGGGACCGCTTCCCGACGACCCTCACCTCGCCATGCCACACCCCGCGCTGAAACGCCTGGCCGTCCTCTTGGCGATAGCGGCGACCGCGGTCGCCGCCGGCAGCGCCAGCGGCGCCCTGGTCGAAGTCGAAAACCTCGTGCTGCGCGCCGACGGCGGCTTCAAGCCGCAGTCGCTGCCCCGCCACCGCTTCGCCCCGATCGACTTCCAGGGGCACGTCGACCTCAGCGCCAAAGACGGCGGCAAGCCCTCCGCGCTGCGGCAGGCGCTGATCGACTTCGACCGCGATGGCCGTCTCAGCGTCGCCGGGTTGCCGGCCTGCATGCCGGAATCGATCGACGAAGCGACCACCGAAGAAGCCCGGCGGATCTGCAAGGGGGCGATCGTCGGCACCGGCCACGTCGAAGCGCTCGTCTCCCTGCAGAGCGGCGACGTGCGGGCGAGCTCGGCGCTGACGGTCTTCAACGGGCCGCGGATCGGCGGCCTGCCGACCGCGGTGCTGCACGCGCGGACCACCGTCCCGGCCACCCAGACCTACGCGATCGTCGTCCCGATCGAACAGCGCCCCGGCGGCTTCCGCTACCGGGCGCGGATCGATCTCCCCCCGCTGGCCGCCGGCTACGGCTCGCTGACCCACATCGACGTCAAGATCGGCCGCCGCTACCGGGCGGGCGGCAAGCAGCGCAGCTACGTCTCGGCGCGCTGCAGCGACAACATCCTCCAGACCCGCGGTCGCTTCAGCTTCGAAGACGGCACGATCGTCGACGGCCTGGTCGAAAAATTCTGCCACTCCAAATAGCCGCCGCGACCCGCGCCCGAGCGGCCGACCTTCCTATACTTGCCCGTCCCCGGGCCGTTAGCTCAGTTGGTAGAGCAGGAGACTCTTAATCTCAAGGTCGTTGGTTCGAGCCCAACACGGCCCATCCAAGCGGGCGAGCACCTCGCCCCCTATTCGCCCAGACCGCCCGTTCCGAGGCCTGGATTGAGCGGGTTTTCCAGGTTTTCGGGAGCTTTGCCGCCCGCGGCCTTTTCGGCTTTTTCGGCCTGCTTTTTCGCGGCGACGTATTTGCTGGCGTTTTTTTCGTATTCGTCCAGCGTTTGGTCGATCTGTTCGCGTTCGGATTTGGTTTTGGCGAGCTTTTTCGCTTCCGCGCGCGCTTTGTCGGCGGCTGCGAAGTCGCCGGTGAAGTAGGTGTAGAAGGCGAGGGTGGTGAGCGAGTTCACCGAGGGCCGGCCTTTGGCGACGATCTGCTGCGCTTCGGTCGCCGCCTCGATCCGCTGATCGGCCTGCGGGTAGCTGGCCGAGGTTTCCGCCAGCTGCACCATCATCGGCGCCACCAGGGCGGCCAGCGCGGCGTTCGGTTCGTCCGTGGCTTTCAGGTAGTTCGACCAGGACTGGTCGGCCTCCTGGTAGGCCTGCACCGACTCGGTGGTGAGGATCACTTCGCCGTTGGGTTCCCTCTGGGCCTCGGCGTTGCCGGCGTTGATCTGGGCCCGGGTCAGCGAGAGCAGCAGCTGGGGATCTTCCGGCGTTTTTTCGAGCCGGGCTTCGATCCGTTCGGCTTGTTCTTCGTAGGGCTCGGCGAGGTTGACGTCGCCGCCGCCGCTGTTGAAGATTTCGGAGATGCTGAACGGGCCGACGGTGAGGAAGAGACTCGCCCCCATCAGCACCGCGAGCACGGCGTAGACGACCTTGACCACGCTGCCGCGCCGCCCGCCGCGCAGGTCGAACAGCATCTTGTGCTCCTTATCGCCTCCGGCCACTTCTTCTCTCCCTTTACTCCTGCGGAGAGGGCTGCGCCACGCCTCCGCTCGTTCCCGGACGTCCCAGGACTCGAGCGAGCAGGATACTCAGCTCAAACAGAACAAGCAGCGGAACCATCTCAATGAGCATGGTCACCGGGTCGACGCCGGGCAGCGCGGCGGCCAGAATCGCGATCACCAGGTAGGCGTAGCGCCGGTTTTCGGTCAGCTGCTCGACCCGGACGATCCCCAGCCGGGTGACGGCGATGATCGCCAGGGGCAGCTGGAAGATCAGGCCGCAGGCGATCATCGTCATCGAGAAGAAGCTGTAGTAGTCGCGGGCCCGGAGCTGGATGTTGAACTGGCCGTCGTTGAAGTTGAGGAGGAAGTTGACGGCGGCCGGCATGACGACGAAATAGGCGAAGGCGAGGCCGGCGACGAAGAGGACCGGGAAGAGCAGCAGCAGCGGCAGGATCGTCCGCCGCTCCTGCTGGCTGAACGCCGGCAGCACGTAGGCGTAGAGCTGCCAGAGGACCACCGGCAGCGAGAGGACGATGGCGCCGTAGGCGGCGACGGTCAGGGTGGTCGTGAACGGCTCGGTGACGCCGAAGGTGATCAGCTGGTCGTGGTCGTCGGGCAGCGGGTGCTGGGCGACTTCGAGCAGCAGGTGGTTCTGCCAGAAGCAGAGCGCCAGGGCGACGCCGAGGACGAGGATGCAGACGATCAGGCGGGAGCGCAGCTCGTCGAGGTGCTCGACGAGGGTGAGGCGGTCTTCGTGGGAGACCGCCCTGACGCGGCGGGCCATCCTGAACCCCGCCTTAGCTGGTCTTGTTGCGGACTATCTCCGCGTCGGCGGGGTCGCCGTGGACCTTGGCCGACTCCGACTGGGGGAGGCTCGGCGCGTCGTGCTCCTCATTCTCATCGTCGTGGTCATGGTCGCCGCCGATCGAGCCTTTGAACTCGCGGATGCCGCGGCCGAGACTGCGGCCTAGCTCCGGGAGCCGTTTGGGCCCGAAGACCAGCAGGGCGATGACGAGGACGATTGCGATCTCTGGAAGTCCGATGTTTCCTGGCATCTTGCCCATGGTAACGGGGTGGATCGCCCCCCGGATCAGTTTGGGCCGGGTTTTAGGTTCGGCGGCCGGGTATAGGCCCCGGGTGAGCGATCCCGCCCGTGACCTGGAGCAGACCGTCGCCCTGGTGACCGGGGCCTCGAGCGGCATCGGCCAGGCCGCGGCGCGAGCCCTTGCCGCGCGCGGCGCCACGGTGGCGCTCGTCGCCCGCCGCGCCGAGCGGCTCGAGGAGCTGGGCGGGGAGATCGCCGACAGCGGCGGCACCGCGCTGCCGATCGAGGCCGACGTCGGCGACCGCGAGCAGGCGACGGCGGCTGTCGCCCGCACGGTCGAGGAGCTGGGACGGCTCGACGTCCTCGTCAACAACGCCGGCGTGATGCTGCTGGGGCCGGTGGTCGACGCCCCGGTCGAGGAATGGGAGCAGATGATCCAGGTCAACCTGCTCGGCCTCCTCTACACCGCGCACGCCGCCCTCCCCCACCTGCTGAAAGCCGCCGAGAGCGACCCCCGCCGGGTCGCCGACCTGGTCAACATCTCCTCGGTCGCGGGGCGGCAGGCGCGCAAAGGCAGCGGCGTCTACAACGCGACCAAGCACGGCGTCGGCGCCTTCAGCGAGTCGCTGCGCCAGGAGGTGACCGGTCGCCACCTGCGCGTCTCCCTGGTCGAGCCGGGAGCGGTCGACACCGAGCTGCAGAGCCACAACCGGCCCGAGATCGAGCAGCAGATCCGCAACCGGTTCACCGACATGGACATCCTCCAGTCCGAGGACATCGCCGACGCGATCGCCTACGTGGTGACGCGCCCGCGGCACGTGGCGATCAACGAGGTCCTCGTGCGGCCGACGCAGCAGGAGCAGTGATCAGCTGTAGCGCTGGACGACGCCGTCGGCGACGAGGGTGAGGAGCTGGCGCTGCTCGGGGGCGAACTCGGCCTGCTCGAGGGCGCGCTTGGCCTCGGCGACCATCTCGATCGCGCGGGCGCGGACCCGCTCCAGCGCCCCGGTGGCGGCGATCCGGTCGCAGAGCGCCTCGGCGCCGGCGGCGTCGAGGGAGTGCAGGTCGACCTCGCGGATGCCCGGGTCGCTCTTCGCCGCCTCGATCAGCGGCAGCGTCACGGTGCCGTCGAGCAGGTCGGTCCCGCGCGCCTTGCCGGTCCGCTCCGGCGGCCCGCTGACGTCGAGGACGTCGTCGAGCAGCTGGAAGGCGAGGCCGACCTCGGCGCCGAACTCGCGCAGCGCCTCGTCGGGGCGGCCGAGCAGGCAGGCGCACTCGAAGAGGCGGGCGGTCTTCAGCCGGCAGCGCAGGAGATAGCGCTCTTCGTCGACGCCGAGGTCGAAGGCGTCGCGGCGCTGGGCGAGCTCGCCGCGGGCGAGCGCGACCGAGGCGTCGGCGAGGAGGGCGACGGAGGGGGTGTCCCCGGCGTCGGCGAGGAGCGCGAAGGCGCGGGAGAAGAGCAGGTCGCCGGTGGCGACGGCGCGCTCGCGGCCCGATATGGCGGCGACGGTCGGCAGGCCGCGCCGCAGCGGGGCGTCGTCGAGGACGTCGTCGTGGACCAGGGTCGCCATGTGCACGAGCTCGATCGCGGCCGCGGCGCGGACCGACCGCGCGTCGCCCTCGGGCCCGGCGCAGAGCAGGACGAGCATCGGGCGCAGCCGCTTGCCGCCGGCCTCCAGGGTCGCCGCGGCGTCGCCGCGGAGCGTCTCGCCGTGCTCGCCGATCGCCTCCCGCAGCAGTTCCTCGACCTCACCCAGGCGCGCCGGCAGCCAGCGGCTGGAAGCGTCGAGGACCGCGGTGACCGGGGGCGGGACGGAGGAGGGCCGGGTCACCCGCGGACGCCGCTGTGGATCGCGATGATCCCGCCGGCGAGCACCGTGTACCGGACCGCTTTGAAGCCGGCGTCGTCCATCTTCTCCGCCAGGCCGCGGGGGCTGGGGAAGCTGCGCACCGACTCCGGCAGGTAGGAGTAGGCCTCCGGATTGCTCGAGAGGGCGCCGAGCAGCGGCACGATGCGGTCGAACCAGAGGGAGTAGAAAAGCGAGAGCGGCGGCCGCGTCGGCTGGGTGATCTCGAGGATCACCGCCCGTCCGCCGGGCTTCAGCACCCGCGCCATCTCGCGCAGGCCGCGGTCGAGGTCGGCGAGGTTGCGGACCCCGAAGCCGACGGTGACGGCGTCGAAGCGCTCGCTGTCGTAGGGCAGCTCCAGCGCGTCGGCCCACTCGAAGCGGACGCCGTCGGCGCCGCGCTCGGCGGTCTTCTCACGGGCCAGGTCGAGCATCGGCTCGGAGAAGTCGCAGCCGACGACGTGGCCCTCGGGGGCGACGTGCTTGGCCAGCTCCAGCGCCAGGTCGCCGGTCCCGCAGCAGACGTCGAGGGCGGCCTCCCCCGGCCCCAGCTGCGCCTTGGCGGCGGCGCGCTCGCGCCAGCGGTGGTGGAGGCCGGCGGTCATCACCGAGTTGAGCGCGTCGTAGCGGCCGGCGACGCGGTCGAACATGCGGTTGACCTGGCCGGCGAAGTCCGGCGATTGGCGGTTGTCGTTGATGGTGTCCATGGGATTCAGGGCGCCAGCCCCGTCCCTACCGCCCGGCTAGTCCAGCGAGGACAGGAAGTCCGCGAGCTGTTCGATCTTCTGCGGCGGCAGGTCGCGGAAGGAGGGCATGATGCCCGGGCCGATTTCGACCGAGCGAATGATCGCAGCCCGCGGGATCCGGGAAGCGATGTGGGTCAGTTCGGGGCCCGGCCCGTTGTTGCCGTTCTCGCCCAGCTTGTGGCAGGCGAGGCAGCCGGCTCCGGCGACGACCTCCTTGCCCGGCTCGTACTGCTTCGAGACTTTCATGTCGATCTCGGTCGGTGAGCCGCCGATCGCACCGAGGTAGGTGAGGTAGCCCATCGCGATGATCGTGATGATGCCGGCGGTGGTCGCGATCGGGCGCCGCTCGGGGCGCCGCTCGGGGCCGCGGTCGTAGAACGGCAGCAGCAGGAGCAGGACCATGCAGATCGTCGGGATGCCGATCGTCGCGATCGGGACCAGCTCCGGCGGCTTGATCACGCGCAGGAGCTCGAAGAGGAAGAAGAAGTACCACTCGGGGCGCGGCACGTAGGTGGTCGAGGTCGGGTCCGCCTTCGGGCCCTGCTCGGCGCCGAGGATGATCGACATCGCGATGATCACGGCGACGACGATCAGCGCCATCACCGAGTCCTTCATCACCGCGTAGGGGAAGAACGGCTTCCCCTTCTTCTTCAGAAGCTCGTACTCCTCGAGATAGGCCTGCTTGTCCTGCGGCTTCATGAATGAGCCCCCTGACCGGCGCATATCTGCGTCCTCGGTCGCTCGCGTGCAGAGCACGCCACGCTCCCTGCGTCCTTGATCTGCTTGGTCAGGCGACTCATTCGCCAGTCCCATTCACGCGGCCGTTGCCGTGGCCGTTCGCACCGGCGTCGAGCGCGGCGGTCGGGGCGGCGACCTTCGGCCGTTCGGCTTTGACCCACGGCGGCGCCGTGGTCCCGAGCTTGACGACCAGGTACATGTGGGCGCCGATCAGGGCGATGATCGCCCCGGGCACGAGCAGCATGTGGATCGCGTAGAAGCGGGAGAGGGTCGTCGCGCCGAGCTCGGGGCCGGCGCGGAGGAAGTCGCTCAGGTACGGGCCGACGACGGGGCCGGTGCCGTTGATGTTGATGCCGACGATCGAGGCCCAGAAGGAGCGCTGGTCGAAGGGCAGCAGGTAGCCGGTGAAGGCCATCGTCATCGTCAGGATCAGCAGCACGACGCCGATCACCCAGTTGAGCTCGCGCGGGTACTTGTAGGCGCCGAAGAAGAAGGTCCTCCCCATGTGGAGGAAGATCAGGATCACCATCACGCTCGAGCCCCACTTGTGCATCCCGTGCACGAACTGGCCGAGCGGGACCTCGTTGTTGATGTGGGCGATCGAGGCGTAGGCCTGGGTCGCGGAGGGCGTGTAGAACATCGCCAGGAAGACGCCGGTGACGGCCTGGACGATGAAGGCGAAGAGCGTCGCGGAGCCGAGCGTGTAGAACCAGTTGGTCCCCTTCGGCACCTTGCGGAACAGCATCCCGGTGAGGAAGCCGCTGGCGGCGAGCCGCTGGTCGACCCAGCCGAGGGCGTCGATCGGAGCCTCTTTGCCGACGTCGAGCAGCTTGTCGCCGGCGGTCTTGCGCTCCGGCGTCTCCTTCAGGTCGGTCGGCGCCTGGCCCTTGGGCGTGCCGCCGGTGCCGGGCTTGGCCGGTTTGCGCAGCGGCGGCGGGACGACCGCGTCCGGAATCTTGGGTTTCGGGAAGCTCGGCATCAGGGCGCTGGGAAGGTAGAGGGACGCGGCGGGTAGAGGTATTCCCAGATCCCGCCGGTGAACTCCCCGGGGTCGCGGGCGCGGACCGGCTCCATCTGCGAGGTGACGCTGTAGCGGGGCCCGAGCTCGACCTGGCCCTGGCGGACGCGGGTCTGGAACTGGTCGAGGGGGCGCACCGGCGGGCCGCCGATCCGCTTGCCCTGGAAGTCGTAGACGCCGCCGTGGCAGGGGCAGATGAAGTTGCCGGCGGCCTCGACGAAGCGGACCGGGCAGCCGAGGTGCGCGCAGCGGTTGGAGACGGCGACGAACTTGCCGGCCTCTTCGCCCAGGTCCTCGGAGCTGCGGCGCACGTAGGCGGTGGTCTTGCCGGCGTCGCCGATCCCCTCGGTCTCGGTGAAGACGACCTGGCGGTAGGTGTCCTCGACGAAGTCGGAGACCGGCCCGACCCCCTCCCAGCGCTCCTTGCCGCGGTGGAAGATCGGGGCGACCGCGAAGCCGACGGCGGGCAACACGATCCCGGCGGCGGCGATGCCGCCGATCGCCTGCGACGCAACCGTGAAGACGTGGCGGCGCGTCATCGACTCCCCCTCGAAATAGCCGGGAGGGTCGGGCTTCACCCGCTCCTTGATGGAGGCCTCGTCGGCCCCGTTTACCTTGTTCGCGTCGTCTGCCACAGGTCGATCAGGTAGGGCGACAAAGTCTATTGCTTAGGCGGTGTGACCTGCGTCACAGATGCCTCGGCGCCGATCCTCTCGGCGGCACTTCGCCAGAGATCCGGAATCCCCTCCGTATCCCGTTCGGCGTGCAGGCGGGCGCACTGGCTGATCAGGTCGGCGAGGATGGCGACGGCGCGGGTGTCGCCGAGGGCGGCGAGGCGGTCGAGGCCGAGGGCGTAGAGGTAGTCGCCGGCGAGGAGGGCGAGGTCGGGGTCGTGGCCGGCGAGAAGGCGTGGTTCCCCGTAGTGGAGGAGGTAGCCCTCGCGGACGGCCTCGACGACGAGCGCGTGCTCGCCGTCGCCGGCCAGCTCGCCGAGGGTCGGCGGCTCGGCGGGGTCGACGACGTGCGGGGAGATCGGGGTGTCCTCGGCGCGGAGCTGATCGGCGAGGGCCTGAAGGGCGTTCACGGCAGCGCCTCGTCCAAGGCCCCGGCGGCGGCTTCGAGCGTCTGGTCGATCGTCGCCTCGTCGTGGGCGAGGGAGACGAACCAGGCCTCGTACTGGGCCGGCGGCGGGTAGACGCCGCGCTCGAGCAGGGCCCGGCAGAAGGCGGCGTGGGCCTCGGTGTCGCAGGCGGTCGCGGTGGCGAAGTCGGTGACCGGGACCTCGCTGAAGAAGAGGGTGACCAGGCCGGGCGCCGAGGCGACCTGCAGCGGCCGGTCGGCTGCCATCTCGGCAAAGCCGGCGGCGAGGCGGTCGGTCAGCGCGCCCAGTCGCTCGTAGGCGGCGCCGTCGAGCTGCTCCAGGGTCGCCAGCCCGGCGGCGACCGCAAGGGGGTTTCCCGAGAGGGTTCCCGCCTGGTAGACGTCGCCGGCGGGGGCGATCCGTTCCATGTGCTCGCGCGGCCCGCCGTAGGCGGCCGCCGGCAGGCCGCCGCCGAGGACCTTGCCCATCACCGTCAGGTCGGGTTCGACCGCGTAGAGCTCCTGGGCGCCGCCGCGGGAGACGCGGAAGCCGGTGATCACCTCGTCGAAGACGAGCAGCGCGCCGGCGGCGCGGGTCGCCTCGCGGAGGAACTCGAGGAAGCCGTCGGCGGGCGGGACGACGCCCATGTTGGCGGCGATCGGCTCGGCCAGGAGCGCCGCGACATCGAACTCGGCCAGCGCCCGGGAGACCGCCTCGCGGTCGTTCCACGGCACCACCACGGTCGCCGCCGCCTGCGCCGGCAGCACGCCGGGGCTGCCCGGCACGCCGAGCGTCGCCAGGCCCGAGCCGGCGTCGGCGAGCAGGCCGTCGGAGTGGCCGTGGTAGGCGCCGGCGAACTTGATCACGACCTCGCGGCCGGTGACGGCGCGGGCCAGGCGCACCGCGCTCATCGCCGCCTCGGTCCCGGAGCTGGTCATCCGCAGCATCTCGACCGAGGGCATCCGCGCCGCGACCTCCTCGGCGAGGCGGACCTCGGCGAGCGTCGCCGCGCCGAAGCTCGTCCCCCGCTTCGCCGCTTCGATCACCGCGGCGACCACGGCCGGCTCGGCGTGGCCGAGGATCATCGGCCCCCAGGAGCCGACCCAGTCGAGGTAGCGGTTGCCCTCGACGTCGAACAGCCAGCAGCCTTCGCCGCGTTCGACGAAGATCGGGTCGCGGCCGATCTGCCGCATCGCCCGCACGGGCGAGTTGACCCCGCCGGGAAGGACCTGCTGCGCCCGGGAGAACTGCTCCGCGGCCGCGCCCTTAGGAATGCTCGGCCTCCCAGCGCGCGTAGTCCTCGGTGAAGTAGTGGAGGCGGATCTTCTTGTACTCGGTCGAGGAGTAGAGGGTGGCGCGGTCGTCCGGGCCCATCCCGCACTCGGCGGCGATCG
>Ga0268266_10000987_pt1 | contig 35837 bp, 37 predicted proteins | sample KBSS13metaG_FD_190356 | JGI IMG/M metagenome (GOLD analysis project Ga0268266, IMG submission 190356) | Switchgrass rhizosphere microbial communities from Kellogg Biological Station, Michigan, USA - KBS S1-3 metaG (SPAdes) (version 2) | ecosystem: Host-associated > Plants > Roots > Rhizosphere...
GAAATTTAACCGCCAAGGCGCAAAGGACGCCAAGGAAACGCCAAGGAAAGCCTGAAAACGGATTTCTTGGTGTTACTTGGCGTCCTTGGCGCCTTGGCGGTGAATTCATGCGCATGTGGCCCTGGATTCCCGCCTGCGCGGGAATGACGAATGTGAGGTGAAGGCGTTTATCTGCACCGCCCCTCAAACCTTCACCCGCACCTCCCTATACCCCCGCGTCAGCGGCAGTGCGCTAGGCTCGATCTCCGGTTCCTCATCGATCAGCCGCGCCCCTGGAAACCGCTCGAAGAACCGCCCGATCGCGATCTGGGCTTCCAGGCGGGCCATGGCGGCGCCGATGCAGGAGTGGATGCCGGAGGCGAAGGCGATCGAGCTGCCCTGGTCGCGGGCGATGTCCAGGCGGTCGGGGTCGGGGAAGCGGGTGGGGTCGCGGTTGGCGGCGCTGATCAGGCCGGCGACCAGCTCGCCAGGGCCGATGGCGGTGTCGCCCATCACGATTTCAGTCGTCGTCAGCCGCGGGATCGACATCTGGACGGGCGGGTCATAGCGCAGCAGTTCCTCGGCCGCGCGCGGCAGCAGGCCGGGATCGGCCTTAAGGCGCGCCTGCTGCTCGGGGTGGCGCAGCAATTCGTAGATGGCTGATGCGATGTGGTTGCGGGTGTTGTGGAAAGCCGCACCGATCAGCGTGGTGACGGTGCCCTTCAGCTCCTCGGCATCGAGCGTGCCGGCCCTGTGCTCGCGCACCAGGCAGCTCACCAGGTCGTCACCGGCACCATCCTTCCCGGCGATCAGCCGCTCGGCATAGTCGCCGAAGGCGACCGCCGCCGCGTCGGCCTTGGCCTGCATCTCCTCGCTGCACTGGGGGTGGACGCCCTCGACCAGGCCCTCGGCCCAGTCGCGGCACTGCACCTGGTCCGCCTCGCCGACGCCGCCCAGCAGGTGGCACACCACGGCGACCGGGATGTCGTTGGCGAAATCGAACACCAGGTCGCCGCCGCCTTGGCTGCCCAGCCGGTCGAGCAGGCGGTCGACCAGGTCCTGGCAGTAATGGGCCAGCCCGGCCATGACGCGCGGAGTGAAATAGGGCGCCAGCACCCGGCGGATGCGGGTGTGGTCGGGCGGATCGATGAAGGGCAGCATGCGCTTGAACAGATCAAGCGACGGGCTGCCGGCGAAGCGCGGATCCTGCCCGCGCCGAGCCGTGTCGAAGCCGATGCGCAAGGTGGGCGCACGATAGACCTGCTCCACCGAGGCGGCATCGCTGACCAGCCAGAAGCCCCTGTCGGTCCGATGCACCGGCGCCACCTCCCTGAGGCGGGAGGCCACCGGATAAGGATCGCGGACGAAGGGCGGATCGAGCAGGAGGGCGACGAGCGCATCGGGGTCGTCCGGCAGAGGGGCGTGCGGCTGGGGTGCGGCAGGGTGCGGGACGGCAGACGGGCTCATTGACGTTTCTTCCCTCTCATCGTTGCGCGGCACTGTACCCCATGAGACGCCGGCAGCCGAGCACTGACGATGCACAGCCATGCACCGGGCGGCGTTGTCAGTTCCGGGCCTGTGACGGTATATCCCTCGCTTCCCGGCGCCAAGCCCGGCGCTGAGAGATTCGAGCCCTTCAGGGGCGTCAGAATTCCAGAGCCTGTGGCGGATGGCGCGGCAACCGGGCCGGCGCATGCATCAGACGATGAAAACACTTCTGAGCTATCTGTTGTGGCCGGCTCTTTTCGGCGCCTGCACGATCGCCACCGCCATCGGCATCGCATACGATCACGGCATCCTGGTCTTCAACGTCACCTACTTGGCGCTCGCCGCAACGCTGTGCGTACTGGAAAGGATCATGCCGCATGAGCGCCGATGGCTGGCGCCTGACCGGCAGATGACGGCTGATCTCTGCCACACGCTGTTGAACAAGGGCGTGGTGCAGATGATCATCGTCTTCACTACCCTGACCGGCCTGGGGCGCACGATGGGGGCGAGCGGGCCCAATCATTGGCCCGTCGGCTGGCCCTGGGCGCTGCAGATCGTGCTGTGCCTGGTGCTGATGGAACTCGGCCTCTATTGGCAGCACAGGCTGGCGCATGAGATTCCGCGGCTATGGCCGTTCCATGCGGTGCATCACTCGGTGCCCCGGCTATGGTTCTTCAATACCGGGCGCTTTCATCTCGTCGATACGCTGTCGGGGCTGGTCTTCTGCCTGCCCTTGGTCCTGGCGCTCGGCGTGCCCAATCCGGTGCTGTCTATGGCCGCCGCGATTACGGCCTTCATCGGCATGCTGACCCATTGCAATGTCGAGATGCGGTGCGGCGTCCTCAACACGGTCTTCAATACGCCGAACCTGCATCGCTGGCACCATTCGCCCGACCTGCGGGAGGGCAACAAGAATTACGGTGAGAACATCACCGTGTTCGATCATCTGTTCGGCACATATTTCTTCGAATCGCGCCGCCCGCCGGCCGAGATCGGCATCGCCGAGCCGATGCCCGTCGGCTTCCTTGGCCAGCTCAAGGCGCCGTTCGCCATGTTCCGCGCTCTGGGCCGGGTTGCTGCGGAATAATCCCTGCGTCTTGACATTTTGTTCCTTTTATGTTCTAGGTCACGGCCATGGCCCCGCCCGACGCGACCCTTCCCCCTATCTCGGTGGCCGATCCCCAGGATCGGCAGGCCCGGCACGAGATGCGCCTGCGCCTGCTGGAGATTGCGCGGAGCGCGGGATCGAGCTTCTCGACCAGGTTCGGGACAGGGCGCGGGAGGGCAGTGAGGAGGCCGATCTCGGCCTCACTTATGCCAGGATCACCAAGGCGCTGCGCCAGACCCTCATGCTGCACGCGAAGTTCGAGGAAGACGCCGACAAGGGTGCCGAGCAGAGGGAAGCCGAGGCGGCAGCTGCCAGGGCGGCCGAGGCACAGCGCGCGGCATCGGCCGAGGCTGACCGTAAGGCGGTCCAGAGGCGGCAAGTGAAGCGTGCCGTCAAGCAGGCGATGGACGTCGCCTTCGACGCAGCCGTGGCGCGTAAGGAAAAGACATCCGCCTTTGCCGGTCTCGAGCTTGAGTTGCGAGAGCGGCTCAACGATTACGACGAATATTCCGATTTCGGCCGCTTGCCGGTCGGCGCGGTGGTGGAAAATATCTGCCGCGTGCTGGGCATCGCATTCGATCCCGCCCTGTGGGAAGACGAACCTTGGGCCGTCGCCGAGATCGCTGGGAAGCCTGAAGGCTCGCCTTATGCCGCGTGGCAGCCGCTGGAAACGTCCGATGGCGAAGGTGACGGCGCGGAGGACGAGGACGATCCCTATGGCCTCGCCGAGGAAGCTGGCGGGCCTCAGCGCCGCAGCGGCACGGGGCCGCCTTGACGGTAGGCGTCTGTTATATCGCCAGTAGCCAACCAGCCCTTCTCCCGCCGGGAGAAGGAGGGGCCCGTTGCGTCAGCAACGGGAGGATGAGGGTGCACGGCCCCGGCATTTCGGCTATCGGAGACATCGCTCCCTCACCCTCCCAGCCCGCCGCCAAAGGCGGCTAATTGCGAAGCGCAATTAGCGACCTCCGGTCGCGAGCCGGGTCCCTCCCCTCTCCCGAAGGGCGAGGGATTTAAATCCATGGCGGCCCTTCGGACCCCAAAAGGGGCACGCAGGCCGACATGCTGATCATTGGTACCCAGGGCCGGGATTGAAATGATTCAGCTTATTATTATCTATAATTGTATAGTATAAGTATACTATAGTGCCGGCCTGGATTGGTACCGGCCGCCGTGCGGATTTGCATGGCTGGGTAGCATTCTACGGTGGACCGGAGGCGATCTCCCCCTCTATAGAATCTGTAAATTCGATGTTCTTGAGTTGTGAAGGTATTACGTGGCCGAACGGCCCCATCCTCCAGCCGAACGGGCTCTGTCGTTCGGCCCTTTTCGTCTCCTCCCGGCGCAGCAGCTGCTGCTGGAGGGGGACACCCCTGTCCGCCTGGGCAGCCGCGCGTTCGATATCCTGACCGCGCTGGTGGAAAGCGCCGGCGAAACAATCAGCAAGAACGATCTCATTGCCCGCGTCTGGCCCGACACGTTCGTCGACGAAGGCTCGCTCAGGGTTCATATCGCCGGTCTTCGCCGGGCGCTCGGCGATGGCCAGCCGGGCCGCCGGTATCTGGCGAATATTCCAGGACGCGGCTATCGCTTCCTGGCCCCGATCAGCCGCTCCGAGCCCGAACCTCTGGCCGCTGGGAACAGTACGATCCCGGCGCGGGCCCACAATCTCCCGGTCTCGCAATCGCGCGTGGTCGGTCGCATTGATGTCATCGCCACGCTTCAGGAGCAGCTGCCGAAATGGCGGTTCGTCAGCATCGTGGGCGAGGGCGGGATCGGCAAGACGACGGTGGCGCTGGCGCTGGCCGAGGCGCTCCTTCCGTCTTACGAAGACGGCGTCTGGCTCGTGGATCTGGCCTCGGTCAGCGACCCGCGGCTGGTCGCGGATGCCGTCGGCAATACGCTCGGCCTCACGCTTCATGCCGAAGACGCCGTCTTCCGGCTGTTGGACTTCGTGCGGGACAAGCGGATGCTGATCGTCCTGGACAATTGCGAGCACGTTGTCGAAGCGGCTGCGGTTCTGGCCGAGCAGCTTCTGGCCGGGGCCCCCGGCGTCCATATACTGGCCACCAGCCGGGAGCCGCTGCGCGCCGAGGGCGAGCGTGTCCGCCGTCTGCCGCCGCTCGACAGCCCGGCGGCTTCGCCCGACCTCACCGCGGCGGACGCGCTTGCATTCCCCGCCGTCCGACTGTTCGTGGAACGCGCGGCGGCGATTTCGGACGGGTTCGAGCTCAGCGATACGGACGCCCCTGTCGTGGCGGATATCTGCCGCAAGCTCGGCGGCATGGCCCTGGCGATCGAGCTTGCGGCCGCCCGCGTTGACGCCTTCGGGGTCGCGCAGCTGGCGGTCCTGCTCGACGACCGCTTTCGCATCCTGAAGCGCGGGCGGCGCACGGCCCAGCCGCGGCACCAGAGCCTGACCGCCGCGCTGGATTGGAGCTATGAGTTCCTGCCCGAGGGCGAGCGGGTCATCCTGCGCCGGCTTTCGGTCTTTGCCGGCGCCTTCACGCTCGAATCCGCGATCGCGGTCGCGGGGGATGACAGCGCGGACGTTGTGGAAGGCCTGGCCAACCTCGTCGCCAAGTCGCTGGTCTCGGCGGATGTGAGCGGCCCCACCGTCCAATACCGGTTGCTCGAGACCACGCGCGCCTACGCGATGCAAAAGCTGATCGAGGCCGGCGAGTCCGAAGCCTATGCGCGGCGTCACGCCCAGCACCATTTCGACTGGTTCAGGCGTGCGGAGGCCAGTTGGGCGACGCGGTCCACCGGCGCGCAGTGGCTCAAGGACAATGGCCGCGGCATCGACGATGTCCGCAGCGCGCTGAACTGGGCCTTCTCGCCCGATGGCGACCCGGCGTTCGGCGTGGCGCTCACCGTCGCGTCGATTCCCCTGTGGCTGGAGCTTTCGCTGGTCCACGAATGCCGCGCCGATGTCGAACGCGCGCTGGCCGCCCAGGCGCTCCAGGAAAGCCCAAACGAGCGCGATACGTTGAAACTCCGCGTGGCGCATGGGCTCGTCCTGCCGCATGCGATACGCGCCCTGTCCGAGGATACGGCGTCCTACGCCGAAACCCTGGCACTGGCGGAAAAGCTGGACGACGACGAGGCCCAGTTGCGGGCGCTCTACACTTGGTCGGTCTATTGCGTGTATCTCGGGAAGTATCGCGACGCGCTGGCCCTTGCGGAAAGACTTCGCGCGCGTGCCGACAGCAGCGGCCTGGGTGATCTGGGCCTGGTCGGCGACATGATGATCGGAAATACCCTCCATCATCTGGGAGATCACGTGGGCGCGCTGCGCCACCTCGATCTCGTCGTCAATAATCCCACATACAGTCGGCGTTCGATGTACGCGGACCGGCTGATGGCGGCGCTCGTCTATGCCGACATATTGTGGCTGAGGGGCTGCCCGGATCAGGCTGTCCGCTGCATTCAGCAGACCCTCGACGAAGCCCGGTCGACGCGCAATGCGCTGATGCACGCGAATATCCTGACGCAGGGGCCATGCACGGTCGCCCTCTATGTCGGCGATCTGGCGGAAGCGGAACGTGCGGTCGGGCTGCTGCTGGACTATTCGGCGAAGCCTGCCCTGAACACATGGAACGCGCTGGGTCGCTGCTTCCAGGGTCGGCTCCTTCTGGCGCGGGGCGATTTCGCCGGGCTTGCCATTCTGCGCACCGCCCTCAACTGGCTCCGCGAGGCCGGGTTCACATTCCATTACGTGATATCGCTCGGCGCGCTGGCCGAGGGACTGGCCGCCGCCGGGCAGCCCGCCGAGGCTCACATGGCGATCGCCGAAGCGCTGGAGCTTGCTGAAAAGAACGAAGAGCACTGGTGCCTGCCCGAGCTCCTGCGGATCAAGGGCGAGATCATCCGCTCGGACGGTTCGGCGAACGCGGCCAGCGCCGCCGAGGACTGCTTCCGCCAGGCCCTGGATTGGGCGCGCCGGCAGGGCGCCCTGTCATGGGAGCTGCGGGCCGCCACGAGCCTGGCCAGGCTGTGGCACCGGAACGGCCGCACCGCCGAGGCCGACGACCTTCTCTCCGCCGTCTATGACCGGTTCACCGAAGGCTTCGATACGGTCGACCTGAAGACCGCGGCGGCGCTGCTGGAGGAGTTTCGGGTGGGGTGAGGCCGGCCGTCATGCGCGGTCGCCGTCGGCGATGGTGAAGATCCCGCGCGGTCCGTTGAGGAACGGCATCGTGCGCCGGGCGGCTTCGTCGACATGGATCCGCGGGGCAGGCGGCGGATCGTTCTCATAATAGGTGCCGGGCCCATAGAACTGCCCATAGCGCAGCACAGTGCCACCCGCCGAGGTCACCGCGGTCTCGTGCGCTTCGAGAACCGGGTCGCTGCCCCAGGCAATGCTCTGGGCGATGAAACCCGAAGCGTCGGCCGCCTGGGCCGCGGCCAGGAGGTTTTGTGTCCCTTCGCTGCGGGTGCGACCGGTCGCGGCGAGGAATTCGGCGAGCTTGCCGATATCGTCCGGCAGATCGGTCACCTGGTGGGCGACGACGTCAGGCCGGAAGTCCTTGACCGCCGCGATCAGCGATGTGCGGTCGAAGAGGTCGCACAGGACCGGCGTGACGCCGGCGGCGCGGAGCCCGTCGACTTTCTCAGCCGTCCGGGTCATGGCCGCGACCGTGTGCCCTTCGGCCAACATGAGCGGCACTAGGCGAACGCCGATGACGCCGGTGGCGCCTGCCAGGAAAATTCGCATTGTCGTTTCCTTTCATCGTTTGGGTTGCAATTGCCGGACATGATCAGCTTCCCGAGACCAGCTTGAGGCCGATGACGCCGGCGAAAACCAGGCCGATGCAGGCCAGCCTCAGCGGTGCGGCGGAATCGCCCAGCAGCACGATTCCCAGGATCGCGGTGCCCGCCGCGCCGATACCGGTCCAGACCGCATAGGCGGTCCCCACCGGCAATGTCCTGAGCGAGACCGATAGCAGGACGACGCTCGACACGCCGGTGACGACCGTAAACAGTGCGGGCATCAATCGCGTGAAACCCTCCGACCATTTCATGCCGACGGCAAATGTAATTTCGAGAATGCCAGCGATACTGAGTAGTACCCATGCCATGGCGGCGGCTCCGTTCGTTGATGTGTCAGTTTCAGGCGTTGGCGACTGCGGCCGGTGCCGAGCGGAACGCAATTCCGAATCGATTGAATGCGTTCATCAGGCCGATCGCGTAGGTCAGGTCGGCGAGTTCCTTCTCGCCGAACTCGGCGGCCGCGGCGTCATAGTCGGTATTGGGAATGCCGGTCTCGGCAACGCGCGTCACGGTTTCCGCCCAGGCGAGCGCCGCACGTTCGCGGCCATCGAAGACGTTCCCCGCGTCGCGCCACACCGGCACCAGCACGAGCTTGTCGACGGCAACGCCGAGCTTCAGCAGGTCGCGGGAATGCATGTCGATGCAATAGGCGCAGCCGTTTATCTGCGACACCCGCAGATAGACGAGGTCGATCAGCTCCTCTGAAAGGCCGCTCTTGCGAAGATAGACATAGACCCCTCCGAAAGCCTTGAACCCTTCCGGCGAAGCCTTGGCGTAGTCGATGCGCTTGCCCATGGCGAAATCCTCATATGTGCGGTTGAGGACTCGAATCTGTTGCGCCGTGGCCCAGTCAGGAAGGGCCATGATCCGTAATCGGCTCTAGGCCATGATCCGTCACATCAGCCTCAGAATACGTCGTCCGAGAGCCTCTGCGGTGCCGTGGGAGGCTATATTGGTGAAACCGACAAGCACGGCCGAGGCGCCATCGCCGCCGATCGACCAGTCCGACAATGGCTCGGCATACAGGCCGTCCTCGCGCATGCGCACAGCCAGCTCGCGATCCGACTGACGATCCTGCAGCCGCAGGATCAGGTGCATTCCGCCCGGCCGGGAAGCGATCCTCACATGCTTCCCAAGTGCGCTTTCCAGGCCTGCAATCGTCGCCTCACGGCGTTCGCCATAGAGCTTGCGCATCCGCTGGATATGACGCGCGAAATGTCCCTCGGTGATGAAGGCGGTGACGATGGCCTGGGTCAACTCGGGGCTGCCCCCGGCAAGGGCCTGGCTGATCTGCTCGAACCGCTCGATCTGCGATTCCGGCACGACGAGATAGGCAAGCCGCAGGCCAGGAAAAAGCACCTTGCTGAACGTGCCCGAATAGAGCACGCGCCCGTCGCGATCCAGGCTCTTCAGCGCCGGCAGGGGGCGGCTGACATAGCGGTACTCGCCGTCGTAATCGTCCTCGACGATCCATGCGCCGTTCTGCGCGGCCCAGTCCAGCAGCGCCTGGCGCCGGGGCAGGGACAGGGACACGCAGAGCGGGCTCTGATGCGCGGGCGTGACCACGGCTGCGCGCGCTCGCGGCTCTGCCCTGATGCCATCGGAAACGACCATGCCGTCGGCGTCCACCGGCACCGGAACGCCTGCGATCTGAAGATGGCCCAGTATTTCCCGCGTCGGCGGGTATCCGGGGTCTTCCAGCCATACGCGATTCCCCGCGCTCAGCAATGCCTGGGCAATCAGCTCGATCGTACGGCGGTATCCCGATGTGACAAAGATCTGGGCGGGGGAGCAGCTGATGCCGCGCGACACGTGGAGATAGGCGGCGATTTCGGCACGCAGCGCCGGCAGGCCATAGACTGAGGGATGAATCATGTCGGACGGCTGCATGGCGCGGACACATCGCGCCCCCAGCCGCGCCCAGATCTTTCGCGGAAACATGTCCAGGGCGGGTAGGCCCATCTGGAACGGCAGGATCGTCTCAGGGCGAAAACTCACCGCAGGGATCAAGCTGTCGGGCTGGGGTTTCATGGTTGCAACAGGCGCGCGCGGCTTCAGGCCCGGTGTCACAATGGTACCCGCCTGGCCGCGGGATTGAATGTATCCCTCGGCGGCCAGCAGGGAATAAGCGGCCTCGATCGTGCCCCGCGCCAGCCCCAGTTCCTTGGTCAGTGCCCGCGCCGAGGGAATGCGGTCCCCCGGCTTCAGCACGCCGCGTGCGATGGCGTCGCGAAACCGGTCGTAGATCTGCCGGTAGAAAGGCTCCGCCGCCGTGGGGTCCAACGGCGAGATCGTGCTGGCCTTGGCGATGGTCATGGTCTGGTCAACTTTGACGATTATTCCGAAATATATGTGCCATGGTGAGCCCCGGGACCGCGCGAGGCAAACTAAAACATCCGCCGCCGACATCATGGACCAGATCCAATGTCCGTTCATGGCCCTGGAATGCGGGCCACGGCGCCATGACGTTTCCTGGATAGTTGCTTCTCCCGTGCCGCCAATCCGGCGTCAGTGATGGGATCAAGCAAGAACCTGGGAGTGGTGAGATGACCAAAATCCTCCATGTCATTTGCAGCCCACGCGGCAAAGCCTCCGAGAGCTATCGGCTCTCCCGGAAAATCATCGGGTTTCTGCGCGAGCGCGAGCCGTCGGCGGTCGTGGTCAATCGGATGATCGGCGGCGGCCTGCCGCATGTCGATGAGAATTATGCACTTGCCCAGCAGTCGTCCGCGGACCCGTCCCAGGACGGTTCGATCGCCCTGTCCGAAGAGCTGATCCAAGAGCTGGAGAGCGCGGACTTCGTCGTCATCGCAACGCCCATGCACAACTTCACCGTGCCCTCCACGCTGAAGGCCTGGATCGACCATATCGTCCGCGTCCGCCGGACGTTCGATCTGTCCGCGGCGGGCAAGGTCGCGCTGCTGCGCGACCGCCCGGTCTTCATCGCCGTGTCCGCGGGCGGCCGATATTCAGGCCCGCGTGCGCGTCAGCCGGATTTTCTGACCCCGTATCTCAGGGCCGTTCTGGCCATCGTCGGCCTGCGCGACTTGACGTTCTTCTCCGAGGAAGGAACCGCCTTCGGTCCGGATGCCGTGGCCGAGGCCAGGGCCAAAGCGGACCGCGCGCTGCGGGAGCATTTTTTCGGTCACGTATTGGGCCTCCTGCCGGCTGCCATCCGTATCGCGCAGCCTGTCGCCTGATTTCCTCCGCAGGCCGGGGGTCGGCCTGCCACCCATCAAAGGAGTATCGCTATGTTCAACCCCGCCAACCTTGCCGTCGCCTTCGGGCTGGTGCTGGCGCCAGCCGCGCTACCCGCCTCGCCCGTGCTTGCGCAGACCGCAGAGCCGGCGAAACCGTCGGCCGGCGCCGCGGCGCCCTTCGATTTCGGCGGCACGACCCTCTTCGACCACGCGATCCCGAATGCCAAAGGCCCGAACGGCGAGGGGAAGAGCATGATCGCCATCCTGGTGACCTATCCTCCGGGCGGCACGTCGCCGCCGCATCACCATGCCGGCTCGGCATTCATCTACGCCTACGTGTTGTCGGGCGCCGTCCGCAGCCAGGTCAATGATGAGCCCGTCAGGATCTACCATGCCGGCGAAGGCTTCTACGAAATGCCCGGCGCCCGCCACAGGATCAGCGAAAATGCGAGCGGGGAAGACGCCGCGAGCCTGCTGGCCATCTACGTCGTCGATTCCCAGGACAAGCCCCTGACGAGTGCAGATCAGAAATAGGCGCCGGAAACGGGTGATCCTCGCTGCGCGCGGCGAGGTGATCCTCTCCGCCGCCGCCGCCCGGCGATCACCGGGAATAAATTCCAGCTCCGTCCGGTCACGCTCCCAGATCTACCTCTGGAGAGACACACATGGGCAAAGGGATTGGAGGGCGAGGCGTCTTGGGCGGGGCGGTGGAGGGTCCGAGTATAGACACAATATTGTCATATTAATTGAAATAAAAATGAAATAATAAAACCAATAATATTGGTCCCGTGAACGGCTATTCCGGCCGTTATTGTTGATATCTTGGCGTTATCGACAAATTTTGCTCTGAAACAATGGGAAGTTATTCATGAATATCAGGGTTTTTGCCTCCGCGGTGGGCTTCGCTGCCTGTGCCGCCGTTTCAAGCACGCTTGCAGCCACCGGACCTGTTCCGACCGGTATTCCGCGCCTTGAGCATCTTTTCGTCATTGTGATGGAAAACCACGGCTTTGATCAGATCGCGAAGAACCCCAACACGCCGTTTCTCAACGCCTACATAAACTCGTCGAATTTGGCGACGAACTATTTTGGTGTCGCGCATCCCAGCCTTACCAACTATCTGGAAATTACCGGCGGCTCCAATTTTGGGGTGCTGACCGACGGTAAGTCGGATTGGCACAATACGACGTGCAAGACCAACTTGGAGACCGGCCATGCTGTTACTGAGGCGATCGGTACTCCGATTTGCCCGATTGCCGGTACGGGTACCGATGCAGCGACCCCGGTCCGCGATCTCACGAACGAAACCTCGGGACCTCCGGGCGATATCGAGATCGATGGCAAGGCAAGCTCAGCGATTCCCGCAGCGAAAAATATCATCGGCATCTCGATCGCCGATCAACTTGTCGCCAATGGGCTCACCTGGAAGAGCTATCAGGAAAGCCTGCCGATCACCGGCGCCGACGGCGTCAGCATCAGCGACGGGGAATATACGGACAAGACCGACTTCTCCAAGATAAAGCCGGTGTTGAAGCCGGCTCTGTCTGCCTCGAACATCGTCCCGCTCTATGCTTCGAAGCATAACCCCTTCGTCTATTTCAAGAGCGGTCAGACACCGGTAGCGTTAAGGAGAACGGTCAGCTTTGACCAACTCTATACGGATCTCAGCTCTGGAAACGTTCCAAGCCTGTCTTTCATCGTTCCGAACCAGTGCGAGGATCAGCATGGCAGCAGCAACGGCACCGCATTCTGCAACTTCGATCCGGACGATAACGGCACACAGGGCGGTCTCAATCCTGCTCTAATGCAAGCCGGCGATCAGGCGGTTGAGCGCATCATCAGCGCGATCCACGCCTCCCACACCTGGAAGGATGGCAGCCGGTCCGCGATCGTCCTGGTGTGGGACGAGAACGACTACTTTCATGCGCCGGAGACTAATCGGGTTGTGCTGGCGGTCGATAAGAACTACGGCGAGCAGGGCAAGAAAAGTAACCTCAGGTACACCCACTTCTCATTGCTACGGTCAATGGAGGCAGCGTTTATTCTGCCGTGCCTCAACCATGCCTGCGACCCCGGTGTTCCTGTGATGTCGGACCTGTTCGCCCCAAAATAAGCATCGAACTTCAAGTGCTTCGTCTAGATTGATCGTCAAACGATCTACAAAGGATGTCCGGGAGCAAGCGGCTCTCGGACATCTGTCGACCGCCTCTACCGAAGCGGCGATACCGTGTATGTCTGATCGAGCAATTTCAGCATGATGGTGTTGGCTGGCGATTGGCCGTCGATCGAGGTCGTCAGGCTCGTCCATATGACGAGGGTCACATTGTTGACCGGATCGTAGCCCATGAACGAGTTGTAACCGGGCATCTCGCCACCGTGAAAATACATGATGTTCGGCCCAAAGGTGATCTGGGAGATTCCATAGCCATATTTCTGGCCGAGGGGTTTGCCAGGGTCCTGCGGCTCAGGGCTGTCGAGCCATTGACGCTGATAGTCGGCATTGAAAAGCTTGCCCCCGACCAACGCGCGTATCCAGATGGCCAGATCATCCGCGGTTGAAATGACGCCTCCGGCCGCGGAGGCATAGGAAGGATTCTGACCCGTGTCGTCATTGGGCTTGAGGGTTCCCGCCTTGGCCGCAGCCTGAAGATCAGCGGGATAAGGCGCATCCACCAAAGCGTACGAGGAACCGCCGTACAAATAGCCGTGTGCGTACGGCTCGGGGATGGCATTTGATATGATGGCAGGGAGCAACGTGTGCTTCATGCCGAGCGGCGCGAAAAAACGATCCTGAAAATTCTTTGCCAGGGGTACGCCTGCCAGTTTTTCGGCGACGAGCCCGAGCAGGGCATAGTTGGTGTTGCAATAGTCGTATTCTTTGCCCGGCGGGGAGACGGCCGGGCGTTCAAAGGCTATGGCGAGCACTTCCTGCGGTGTCCAAGCCCTGGTCGGGTCATGATCGAGGCTTGCGGCGAGTTCCGGCGCCGAAGTGTAGTTGTACAGGCCGCTCCGCATTTTAAGGAGCTGACCGATCGTGATGTCGTTCCCGTGAGGAACGCCATCAACATATTTCGAGACCGGATCGTCGAAACGCAATTTTCCTTCCTGAACCAGCAGCATGATCACCGCGGCCGTCATCGTCTTGGTGTTCGAGGCGGCCCGGAAATGTGTATCGGTGCGCGGCGCGTTCCTGCCGCCCAGTTCCGTCGCGCCGTAGCTGAAGGCGAAATCGCCTTGCGGCGTGCGCAACAAAACCATGGCCCCAGGCAGCATAAGCTCCTTGGCTGTCGCCTCGACGACGCGCTGAAGTGCGAGCGGTTCGAAGGGCTTGAGATTTGTCGTTGCCTCCGCCGTCCCGCTGACGATGCACGCCACGGCAGCCACGATGCCCAGTATTCGCCTTGTCATGACCCACTCCTTGGCAAAACGAGGATGGGAAACGCACAAGATACTCCGCTAACCGGGCATAGGAAGGCGGCGGTTAACGAAGCTATCGGCTGCTAACTTCACAACACGCCGACATCGCGCTCGGGGGGACCAGACTGGGCCTCAACGTCATCCACCGGCCAAGGGCCGACAGGCGCTCTGGTCCTCGGACTTTAGATGGGAAGTCTCGGAAGTAGGTGTCTTGATTACCGGGCTGGAGCTTTTGCCGCTTGGCGTCCCGCGAGCCTTCCGAAATACGTCGCATCACCCACTGACATGCCGCTGCCGTAGCCGCGCGAGCTCCGCGGGATGCCGGCGGCAGTGCGACCCGCGGCATACAGGCCGGGGATCGGCTCGCGGGCCGGGGTCAGCACCTCCCCCGTCGGCCGGGTGTCGAGGCCGCCGAGCGTGAAGATGTGCGGCTTGATCTCCGACAGCCTGTAGCTGACCAACGCGAACGGCGGCTCGACCAGCGGTTCCAGCCATTGCGGCGCCTTGTGGAAGAGTGGGTCCTCCTTGTTGGCGGCATGGCGGTTGTAGAACGCGACCGTCTCCTGGAGTGTACCCTCCGGCAGCCCGGCGTCGCGCTCGACCTCCTCTACCGTCTCGCCGACGGCGACGATCTCGGTGTTCTCGACATAGTCGGGCCGGCCGAAATGCTTATTGTCCAGGAACATGTAGATCTGTTCCGAGAGCTGGTACGTCGCGTAGATGCCGAGCCGGCCGATATAGACGTCCTCGTTGATGAAGCGCTGGGCCTTGTCATTGAGGAAGATGTTGTAGGTCAGGTGCGACGGCGGGTAGTGGGCGATGTCGCAGAAGGCCTCGCCCATATTGATCGCGTTGCCGCCGGCCGCCACGCCCAGCAGGATGCCGTCGCCCTTGTCGCCCGGATTGCCGTGCGGCCGGCCGATCTCGACCAGTTTCGGGATATGCTGGCGCGCCATCTGCTCGTTCATGATGAAACCGCCGCAGGTCAGGATCACGCCACGCCGCGCGCCGATCAGGACTTCCTTGTTGTCGATACGGGCGACGCCGCCACGGACGCGCCCGTCACGGTCCTGCACCAGGCCGATCAGCCGCGCATCAACCCGAACCTCGGCCCCGACCTCCCGAGCCTTCTTTTCAATCGCGGCGAACACGACCTTGCCGCCGTCGTGCCCGGCGCCGCCGGCCAGATGGCCGCGCGGCACGGGCGCCGCCAGCGTGTTGAACGGCCAGGCGCGCTCATTGCCGGTGAACATCAGGGAATCGTCGGTGAGCGCGACGACGTCGCGGCCTTCGAACAGCGAGCGGTTGTAGGTGACGCCGAGCGATTCCACCCAGTCGAAATGCTCGGCAGCCCCTTCGGCGTAGGCCCGCATGCGCTCGGCATCGCCGTTATCGCCGAAACAGGCGTTCAGATAGGCGAGGAAATTCTCGGTGGTGTCGGTGATGCCGAGATCGCGCTGAAGCTTGGTGCCGCCGCTGCCACCCAGATACATCTCGCAGGCCGACAGCGCCGTCGAGCCGCCGCCGCCGCTGGACCATTCCAGGACCAGTACTTCCGCGCCCGCCTGGCGCGCCTCGATCGCCGCACACGCCCCGGCGCCGCCGAAACCGGCGATCAGTACGTCGGTCGTGATGTCGAAGCCGGGAATGTCTTCGAAACGGCGGAGTGTCCCCATTCTGCTCACCTATTCCCCATCAAGCTCTATCGGCAGGAACCGCCAGCTTACGCCGACGGTCCGGAATAGACGATCTGTACCCGACGGTTTTGGGGCTCGCGAACACCATCTGCCGTCGGCACGAGAAGATCGCGCTTTCCTTTCGCGACGATCTCGATCTCCGACGCACCGATACCGTCATGCTCCAGGCGCGCGGCGACAGCTTCGGCACGGCGACGGCTGAGGCGCATGTTATACGCGTCGGACCCGACCGTGTCGGTGTGGCCCGTGACCGTGAGGCGGGTCACATGCTCCGGCGCCGCATTCTGAGCCGCCTGGTCGACGATCTGGCTTGCCGCCTGGCTAAGGTCGGATTTGTTGAAGTCGAAGAACACGAGATAGCTGTGCGGCGCGGCCGCCGGCGCCTGGACGGGCGGCGGCACATACGCGGTCGGCGTCTCCTCAGGCGCCTGGGCGTTCTGGAACCGGTATTTCAACGAGAAGCCGTACATGCGCGGCTCGTTATACGTCAGCGATGTGAAGCCGAGCGACGCATAGATGGCGATGGCGCCGGTCGGGTGGGTATCGTCCGTCACGTTCGTCATGAAGAAGGACGCATCCACCGGATAGCCATAGACGTCCTTCCAATCGATCCGGGCGTCCAACTCGTCATAGGACGGCAGGTACGAATAGATCTCTCCTTGCGGCTGGGTCGCCACATACTGATGGCCGATGAAGCTGTAGGTCATCTGGACGGCGACATCGCCGACAGACTGATCCAGCGGGAGGTGGTAGGTGCCGGTGACCCCATACTCCCACTTCGGCACGAAACCGAACGGGGGCGTATGGTCGCCCACCACACCCGGATACTTGTCGTAGTGGGTGTAGATGTAGGACGCGTGGGCTGACAGCTCCACGCTCTCGATCGGAATGATCGTCTGTTCCAGCTCGGCGCCCTCCAGGAAGGCGCTGGCCGCATTCGTATAGATCGACTGGGAACTTACATTGCCCTGCGCGTTCGTGACCGAAATATTCTGGGGGATCTGAATGGATTTGTAGTCGGTGTGATAGACGTCGGCATTCGTCCGGAAATGCGCCCCGGCCAGCTCCCAGTCTTTCTTGATGCCGAGTTCGACGTCGGTGACGTGTTCCGGCTTCAGCGACTGATACTGGACCGGCACCTGGGGGTTCGTCCCGCCCGGCCGGTAGGCATTGCCAGCGCGCACATAGAGCAGAGTCTGCGGGTCGAGCTGATAATCGAGACTGACGTTCCAGCCATACGAGCTGAAATGCCCGTTGGACCCAACGAAGCAGTTCCGATCGAAGCCCACCAGCGTACAGTTCGTGCCGGCCCCGGTGGCATCGCGCTGGATCAGATCGACATTCTGCACGCCGACTTCGCCAAGCGACTGGTAGTCCCACGTATAGCGGTATCCCGCGGTGAACCGCAGCCCGTCGACATAATCGCCGAGGTCGTAGATGCCATGGGCGAACAGGGCCTTGCTGGTGTCGACCTCGTGGATATGGACATAGCTGGTGGAGCCCAGAGCGGTGGTCGGGTTGTCGTTGTCGCCCAGCGGATGATCGAATTCGAGATAGCCGCCCAGCACCCAGGTCAGCTTGTCCTGAAGGCTCTTGCCCTGGAGCTGAAGCTCCTCGGTATATTGGACCGTGTTGTCCTGCTGGCCGACTGGGTTCACCGGGTTGCCTACCGAGAGGATCGGCAGCGGTCCTCCCCAGTAGTTTTCCGACGTCAGGGTTTTGAAAACGCGCGCGGCGGCGACATTCTTGACGGTGAGGTCGTCATTGATGTTCCACGTGAACGTATCGGTGAAACCGTAATTATAGTTCTTGGACAGCAGCGGCAGCGGCGATCCCAGCGATTCCCGCACGCCGAGCGCCCGGGCTTGCGCGGTCACCTGCTCGACATTCGGGAAGAACGAAAGCGACGGCTTTCCTCCCGCCAGGAACGTTTTCAGCAGCTGCAGATAGGTCGCCGTCGCTGTCGCCGGGTTGGTGAGTGCTGAAAGGGCGGGCCCTCTGCCCAAGGTCAGGGGAACATTGCCGATCCCGGGCAACGGGATGAGCGCTGCCGTGAAGTTCGGATTGACGAAGGTCGGGATCAGCGACGACCCGTTCTGGTGCTGATAATACCCGTCATACAGGAAATAGTTTTCGATATCGTCGGTCGGTCGCGCCGTCACCCCCACGCGCCAGGAGGTGTGATCGATATTGTCGAGATCCTTGCCGTTCGAAACATCCCGCGTATAACCGTCGCGTGTCCGCGTATCGCCGGCGATGCGCACCAGAAGCTTATCCGAAATGATCGGGATATTGACCGCGCCCTCGAACTCCCGGTCGGCATAATTGCCGAAGGTGGCCTGGAAATAGCCCTCATATTCGTTGGACGGCTTCTTGGGCGAGATAGAGATCAGTCCGCCGATCGAATTCTTTCCGAACAGTGTGCCCTGCGGCCCCTTGATGGCTTCGACATTGTCCAGGTCGTAATAGAAACCCGCGCCGCTGCCATGGCTCAGCTGGTTGGTGATGTTGTAGTCCGTCGACCCGACCGGAACGTCCGCGAAATAGGTGTAGGACCCGGCAAGGCCGCGCAGCCGGACCTGGCCGGTCGACGGGCCGTTCGGGTCGGATGCCAGGCGGGTCACACTCAGCGACGGAACGGCCCGGATCAGGTCCTTGATCTGCTCGATGTGCTTCTGCTCGATATCGTTCTGAGAAAACGCGGTGATCGCCAGCGGGATCGACTGCGCCCGCTCTTCGCGCCGGCGCGCCGTGACGACGATTTCCTCAAGGCCCGACCCTTGTGCCGCGTCGGCGGCTTTGTCCTGGGCTATGGCGGGGGTGGAGATGTTCTGGCCCACGAGCGCGGCCGTAGCGAACAGCGCGAATTTCAGTCCCCGCGTAACGCCGCGAGGCGAATGGGTATGCAACATGACTCCCCCCTAAATTTCTTGAGCATTCAAGATTGTTGCTGGCGATCGCCGCTAAGCGGCCAGAAGCCCTCAAGCAATCGGCCTTGGGCGCGCTCAGTTAGAATTCGGCTCAGCTTTTGAGAAGGCGTCGCTGGTGAAGCGGCGGCAGTTCATGGCCTGAATACGAAATATGTCCCATTCGAATATCATAATTCTGGCGCGAACGTAGAGTTCGCGCGATCTTGTAATACCGGACAACCAGCATGTAAGGTCGTATCGGCACCGAAGCGTAGAGTGGGCTGGTGGCGCGAATTTTCAGGGATGCGCCGGCAAAAACCACGACCGAACTCGCCGAGTTTTCCTGATAGCGGGCGAACTGCCATACAATCGTGGGAGGCGCGCCATAACCGGGGAAACGCAATTGGAGATCCTGAACGAGGTTCAGACTCCCAGCTGCCGTATCGACGTCATCAAGGGGCTCTATCCAACGCCCCTCGAAATGATTTTCGAGCATGAGACGAATCTGATCATCCTCAAGCAGGACAGAACGAAATCGGCTGGACGTTTCGAAGAGCTGGCCGACACGCGCGAGTTTTTCGATATAGGCCCGGTTCTGTTCGTTCCCGCAGGCGCACCCCTCAGGATTCGCGCCGATGGAGGTCTTGGTGAAGCCGTTCGCTGCTCGTTTACCCAAGAGATCTTAAGCGAAATTACCGGTCTGGACAGTCTGGTGAGACCGACGAACGCCATCTGCTCGCTGAACATCCGGGACGCGTGGATCAGCGGTTCGCTCCACAAACTGGGCAGGGAAGCAGCAGCGGTCGATGGCAAGTCAACGCTGTTCGCGGACTCACTCGCGAGGGCGGTCTTAATCCAGGTCTCGCGCTATATCGAAGAGCATGAGCCGGTTTCGCCATATCGGCGCGGCGGGCTGACTCCCAGGCTCTATCGCAAGGTCATGGAGTATCTGAGCGAAAGCGACCGCGTGTCGATCGACGAACTCAGCGAGGTGACCGGCTACAGCAGGCGCCATCTTAGCCGTGCCTTTAAGCAAACCACCGGCACGACGCTTTATGATGCAATTGAGAATGTGAGGTACGATCGGGCGAGGAAGCTTCTGACCGACACAGATCTGCGAATTAAGGCGATCGCCGCGAAAGTCGGCTTCAGTGGGACAAGTAGCTTTTCGGTCGCTTTTCAACGCATATCAGGCGAAACGCCGCACGGATTTCGCACCAGGTCCCAGCGCTCAACTCCTGCTAACGTTCGCTCAATTTCCTAAGCGCGCTTTCCAAAAAACCGCACCGGCGGGTCATAGCGCAGCAATTCCTCGGCAGCGGAGCGGGATCGCCGTTCCTCGCCATAGCGGGAATAAAACGCCGGTAAGGCTGGTATCGTAGGTAAGGGGCCGCAAGTCTGTGGGACGGATCGGGCACGACAGCGAAGTGGTCGAAGGAAATGGAGAGGCGGTCAGTTCGTAGTTGAAGAAAGCTGCGCCGAGCTTGGTGTTGACCCAGCCACGGATGTACTCGTGACCTGTGCCCGCAATCGCGACTCTCTTCGAAATGAGCAATATCTCGGCCAGATGAGTTGGGCGGAAGCCGAGACGCTCGACGGGCAGTATTATGACTGGGGGTGCCGGACGCGGACCAGCTGCTGGGCGTGGATGGCCACCCGGCGCTCCCGCCTCAGCGTCGCGATGGTCGGGACCAACCCCTCGGCTTTTGCCAGGATAAGGATCGCGAAGGCCTGCCAGCCGGGCACGCCGCCCGTGGTGTCATATGCGCTCAGATCGTAACCATAGGGCCGGCACATGCGGATGGCCGCGGTGGGATTTGGGACCATTTCACCAAGACGCTCATAGTCTTCGTAGAATAGATCATGGAGATAAATGCCCAGAAGCTTCATGCAAACAGAGGTGAATTCGGCATACGCCTCGTCATAAAGACCGCTATTGTTTAGTCGGCCAAGTTTCTCCGTATATTCGCAAAGCCTGATCATTTTTAGAGAGTATTCCGGCATTTGAGCCGAATCCATGGCGCATTAGCGCTACTTCCGTCGATTTGTGACGCGACTGGTTTACCTCTAACGGACTCATAGCGCCGATTGGCCGCCCATCATTCCGGCGTCTTGAACAGCGCGTTCATCGCCTCCAGATGCGCCTGCTTCGCCTTGATCGTGGCCTCGACGCGCAGGATCTCGGCCTGCAGGGCGGCGACATAGTCCTTGAGGTCGGCCACCGACATGTCGTCCAGCGGCTTGGGCTTTTTCACTTTGTTGCGGGGTTCCAGGTCTTCGAAATCCATCTCTTGAACCTCCTCACTTCCGGGGCGGCAGGGTGACGGCGGCCACCGCCTCGCTGCGCGGCATGTGCGACATGCGGCGGTAGGCCTCGTCCTGGTTCTTTTGCCCGCCCACCACCCAGACCGGACCGTCGGCGATGTGGTTGATGCCGTCCTCGGCCACGTCCTCCGGATCCTCCGCCGCGCTCACGTCCCAACCCAGGCGGACCATCGCCGGGGTGGCGGTGAAATTGACGTTGAGATGCAGCACGTCGACCCCCAACGGCTTCAGCTCGAACCACAAAGCCTCGCTGAAGATACGGCTGAACGCCTTAGCAGCGGAATAGTGGGAGATCATCGGCGTACCGACATAACCGGCCAGCGAGCCTACCAGCACGATGCCGCCCTGGCCGCGCGCCTTCATGAGGCCGCCGTAATGATGAGTAAACTCCATCTGGCCGTCGACATTCATCGCCACCACCTTGCGCGCCAGCTCAAGTTCCACATCCGGGAACACGCCGCGCGTCAGGTTGGCGCCGGCCATGTAGAGCAGAAAGCCCACCTCTAGCGGGTCGGTCAGTTGCCGGACCGCGGCCAGCGCCTCGCGCGGCTTGCTGACGTCGGTCGACAGCGTCAGCACTTGCACGCCCAGCTTGCGGATCAGCGCAGCTGTCTCCTCCAGGGGCGCCGGCTTGCGCGCCACGAGCACGAGGTTCAGCCCACGCTCCGCCAGCTTGCGCGCGAACGAAGCGCCGATGCCTTCGGAGCCGCCGATGACGAGCGCCCAGGGACCGTATTTCTTGAGGAAGCTGTCGGGCATTTCGTTCTCGCTATTCCCAATTTCTCCGGCCTCATTCCCGCAAAGGGCGAGGTCACTCCATCCCCCGCCGCAGCAGCTCCCGTGCCTCAGCATCGCCGTTCAGCACGCGGTTGGTGCGGTATTTCACCCGCCAGCCGTCTGGCGTGCGCACGAATTCCCAGCGGTTGGCGCCGACGCGCCAGGTGCGGAAATTGTCGCCGTCGCGGCGGTAGAGGCGGGAATAGGAGGTGCCTATCGCGGTGTCGCCGTCGATGCGCAGATGCGGCAGGCCGATGACGTGGCCGGCGCCGCCGTGGATGATCTCCTGGTGATAGGGGCCGCGCACCATGTCGGCGATGGCGGCCTGGCTGTAGGCCGCGCCGGCGGCACCCTCCTTCATTGGGGTGCCCAGGGCAGGGGGCGGTCCTCCTCCCCAGTCATAGACGCCGTCCTCGGTCCATAGGCCCGCCGTCGCCTCGGCATCGCCACTATCGACCAGCGGGCCGTAGGCGCTCATCAGCTGATAGAGCGCGACCTGATCCTCCAGATCGTGCACTTTGGCCTCCAGCGCGGCCAGGCGTGTCTCGATATCGCTCATGCCAACCTCGCCATCATGCCAACCGAGTAAGGGCGGACTTGTCGAACGGCGCCAACGGCTCGCCCGCGCGCACCCTTTGGCTCCAGGCCGGATCGCCTAGCATGCCGCGGCCGACCAGGATCAGGTCGAACTCGCCGTTGTTGAAGCGCTCCAGCACGCGGTCGAGATTGTCCAGCGCCCTGGTCTCTTCGCCGGCGAACATCTGCTCCAACCGGTTGCTGAGGCCGATGCCGCCGACCGTGCTGGAGATTTTCCCGGTCAGCTTCTTGGCCCAGCCGGCGAGGTTGAGGTCCGAGCCATCGAAGGCCGGCGTGTCGAAGCCGCGGATCGAAGCGTCGAGTATGTCGACCCCTGCATCGGCAAGGGCGTTCAGGATCTCGCCCAGTTCCTCCGGCGTCTGGCCCAGGCGGGCCCAGTAATCCTGCTGCTTGTGCTGGCTGAAGCGGAACATGATCGGCTTGCCCGGGCCGATCTCGCGGCGGATGGCGCGCACGATCTCGGCCCCGAATTCGGCCCGCTGCCGGTGGTTGCCGCCCCAGCGGTCGGTGCGCCGGTTGGTCTCGTGCCAGAAGAAGCTGTCGATCAGATAGCCGTGCCCGCCATGCAGCGCGATCCCGTCGAACCCGATATCGATCGCGTTCTTCGCCGCGCGGGCGAAGGCGGCAATCACGTCCGTGATTTCTTCCTCCGTCATTGGGCGGGTGGGGGCAATGACGCTGTCGATGTAGTCCTGTGGCAGCGAATGATGGCCCACCGGTCCCCATAGCCCCGAGGGCCGGCGGCCCGACAGGTGCGCATGGGTGGGCGACTTGCGTGCATCGCGCAGCACGCCCTGGTGCCACAGCTGCGGGAAGATGCGCCCGCCGGCCTCGTGCACCCCCTCCACCACCCGCTTCCAGCCTGCCAGCGCGGTGTCGCCGTACATCACCGGGATCGCCGGCCCGTCCAGCGCCTCCGGGTCTTCGATGCCAGTCCCCTCGGTGACGATCAGCCCGGCCCCGCCCTCAGCGCGGCGGCGGTAATAGGCGGCGACATCCTCGGTCGGCACCCCGCCGGGCGAGAATTGCCGCGTCATCGGTGACATCACGATGCGGTTCTTCAAGGTCAGATCGCCGACCTTGAGCGGGGTGAAGAGGGGGGCGTGCCGGTTTTCGGTCATTTATGTCTACTTATCGTAATAGGATTGGAAATCGGGCGTGGAATCGACGCGCAGGCGGGTCAGCACGCGGGACTTGATGAACCAGGCGCCGCCGATCTTCTCATAGGTCTCGTGATAATGGCCGAAGCCACGCAGATGCTCGGTCACGTCGCCGTGTTGCCACCACAGCAGATCCTCCATCGCCCAGACGCCCTTGGCGGTGGTGGGGCCGGTGATCTCGATCTCGGGCGTATGGGCATGGTGGACGGTGGTGAGTTTCATCTTGCCGTCGACCACCTTCTGGATCATCTCCAAGATCTGCTGCTTGCCGCGGGCGATGCTGCCGGCCGGCTTGTGCTGGTCGGGCAGGGTGCCGAAGCTGTCCAAAGTCGCGTCCGGCGCGTGGCAGGTGTCGTAGAGCGCCCAGTCCTTGGTATCCATCGCGCGGATGCGGCGCGCCATCAGCGCTTTGATCTCCTCGACGGCGAGCAGCCGTTCGGCGTCTGTCATTTCCTCCCCCGGGCTTATATGCCTATCAATCTGCTTACCTCTGCATGAATCCGCAATCAGTTTTCGAGGCTTGAGATGGCCCTTCCCCCGACTATGACTGCGATAGAGATCGCCACGCCCGGCGGGCCTGAGGTGTTGACGCCTGCCCAGCGTCCTGTGCCCCAGCCGGCCGCCGGCGAAATCCTGATCGCGGTCGCCGCGGCCGGTATCAACCGGCCCGACCTGATGCAGCGCCAGGGCAACTACCCGCCGCCGCCGGGCGCCAGCGACATTCCGGGGCTGGAGGTCTCGGGCTGGGTTGCGGCGCTGAGCGAGGGCGTCACCGGCTTCAAGCTCGGCGACGCGGTTTGCGCGCTGCTGGCCGGCGGCGGCTATGCTGGGTACGTGGCCGTGCCTGCCGTCCAGTGCCTGCCGGTGCCCGAGGGGCTCACCTTGGTCGAGGCGGCGGCGCTGCCCGAGACTTTGTTCACCTGCTGGACCAACCTGATCGATGGTGGCCACCTGAAGGCCGGGGAGACGGTGCTGATCCATGGCGGTGCGTCGGGCATCGGCACGACGGGCATCCAGCTCGCCAAGGCGCTGGGCGCCACGGTGTTCGTCACGGCGGGCTCGCCTGAGAAGTGCGAGGCCTGCCGCACGCTCGGCGCCGACCTGGCGATCGATTACAAAGCGGAGGATTTCGTCGCCGCGATCAAGCAGGCGACTGGCAAGCGCGGCGTCGATGTCGTGCTCGACATGGTGGGTGGCGACTATGTCCGCCGCGATATCGAGATTCTCGCCCAGGGCGGCCGCCATGTCTCGATCGCCGTCCAGGGCGGACCGGAGGCGACGATCCCGATCTTCAAGGTGATGCAGAAGCGTTTGATCCTCACCGGCTCGACCTTGCGCCCCCGCGGCCCAGCCGAAAAAGGCAGGATTGCCGAAGCGCTGCACGAGACCGCCTGGCCGCTGATCGCGGCCGGCAGGATCAGGCCGCTGATCCACGCCACCTTCCCGCTGGAAGACGCCGCTGATGCCCATCGGGCGCTTGAGGATGGCGATCATATCGGCAAGATCGTGCTAACCGTTAAAGAAGCACCGGAAATATAAAAAAATGCTGGAAAAATGGCCGCCAAGCCGCCAGATGTGACATACACACCGCCCGTTTTGGGCGGACTCGCGATTCACCCGAATGATTGGCCCGCAAAGGGCGCGCCGAGCCCTTGCCGGCCAATGAAGGAAGACTAAGGATTTATTATGGCTAGTCCGTTGATGCCAAAGGCAACTGCCGTCTGGCTGGTCGAGAATACCAGCCTGACATTCGACCAGATCGCGGAGTTCTGCGGCCTACACCGCCTCGAGGTCCAGGGCATCGCCGATGGCGAGGTCGCGGTCGGCATGGTGGGCCTGGATCCTGTTGCCGGTGGCCAGGTGACACCGGAAGAGATCGCGCGCGCCGAGAAGGACCCCAAGGCCCGGCTGCTCCTCGTGATCAAGGACCTGCCGGCCCCATCCAAGCGCGGCAAGGGCCCGCGCTATACCCCGGTGACCAAGCGCGGCGACAAGCCCGACGCCATCGCCTGGCTGCTCAAGAGCGCGCCCAACCTGTCGGACACTCAGATCGGCAAGCTGATCGGCACGACAAAGACCACCATCCAGGCGGTGAAGAGCCGCACTCACGAGACCAGCGCGACCTTGAAGCCGCGCAGCCCCGTGATGCTGGGTCTCTGCACCCAGGCCGAGCTCGAGGACGCCATGGCCAAGGCCCGCAAACGCACCGGCAAACCCGACCCGGAGCCGCAGGTCTTCGAGGAAGAGGCTGTTCTCTGATCTTAAAGGCGGCGCCTTCGGGCGCCGTTTTCGCGCGGGATTGTCGAGAAGCTCTGAAAACGAAAACGGCGCCGAGTGGCGCCGTTTTTATGTGGGTCAGTGCGCAACGAGGCGCTCTATCTCCTCTTTTAGCCTCAGCTTCTCGAATTTTAGTTTCTTGATCGTCGTGCTGTCCGGGGCCGGTCGGCTCTGCTCATGATCGAGGGTACGGTCGAGGTCTGCGTGCTTGGTGCGAAGCGCGGATACATGAGACTCAAGCGACATTGGGGCACCTCCATGTTGTCGTCATAAGCGGGTTCTGATGACCCGACCCGAAGACGATAGCACTCTGAGGCGCCCTGAATAGTCTTGAAAATCATACGCCCGAGTCCCAATAGGCTACCCAACTAGGTCAATCCCCCAGGCAGATCCCCAGCGCCCGCGCGGTCCGCACCAATCCGCTATTGATATCAACGGCTTGATAGCGCTGGATGGCGTCCGCCAGGGGCACGTCGACGACCCGCCGGTTCTGCCAGGCGACCATTCTGTCAAATTTGTGTTCGGCGATCAGGTCGACCGCGTGGACGCCGAAGGCGGTGCCGATCAGCCGGTCCTGCGCCGAGGGCGGGCTGCCGCGCTGGACATGGCCCAGCACGGTGACGCGGGTCTCCGCGCCGGTCGCGTCGGCGATCAGGTTCCCCATATATTGGCCGATACCGCCCAGCCGCCGCGCCCCGCCGCGATATTCGACCTTCAGCAGCTTGCCTTCCAGCGTGCGCACGGCTTCAGACACCACCACCAGCGCCGAATTGCGGCCCTGGCGGCGCAGCGTCTCGATCTTTTGCGCCACTTTTTCCAGTGTATAGGGGATCTCAGGCAGCAGGATGACGTCAGCCCCGCCGGCGATGCCGGCATGGAGCGCGATATGACCGGCATCGCGGCCCATCACCTCCAGCACCATGACGCGGGCGTGGGATGCGCCGGTCGGCTGCAGCCGGTCCAGCGCCTCGGTCGCCACCGCCACCGCCGTGTCGAAGCCGACCGAAGTTTCGGTCAGCCCGATATCATTGTCGATCGTCTTGGGCACGCCGACCAGCGGGATGCGGCCCTGCTGCGCCAGCCGGCGCAATATGGCGAACGAGCCGTCGCCGCCGATGCCGATCACCGCATCCAGCCCCAGCTCGCGCACCCCGGCGATGATCTCCGGCGAGCGGTCCTTGACTCCACGGCCGCCCGGCATCGGGAAGGCGAAGGGGTTGCCCTTGTTGGTGGTGCCAAGGATCGTCCCGCCCAGCCGCATCATCGTGCCGTCGACGGCCGCCAAGTCGAGGTCAGCATAGCGCAGCGGCCGGTCGAGCAGTCCCATCGTGCCGTCGCGGATACCCAGGACCCGCCAGCCATAATGGTCAGCGCGGTGCACCACGGAGCGGATGACGGCGTTCAGGCCCGCGCAATCGCCGCCGCTGGTCAGAATCCCGATCGTCTTAGGCGCCATGATCACACTCTACCGAATCCGCCCGCGTGGGCTGTAATTCCGCGCCGGGCGATGCTGTTTGAGCAGACGTAGCGTGGAACGGCAACCCCATTCAGCGGCTTGACGCAACACACTGTCGCGCCATATGGTGGGGTGAGGTGGAAATACGCGTGTCGGCTCCCGCGGGAAGGAAACGGAATGTTCGATAAGCTGCTGAACGAATCGATCGGACTGCCCCAGGTCCAGCATCTGATGGTGGACTGGTCGGGCGGCATCGTCATTTTCGTCGTCGTCCTGATGGGGGCCGAGCTGTTGCTGCGTACCTCCGAGTGGTGGACTGCCCGCCGTGCCGGTCAGGAACGCGACCTGCTGCCGAAGGACGCCATCGCTAACCTGCTGACCACCTCGATCTACAATCTGACGCTGCGGGCCTTCGGCGCGGGCGCCATGATCGGCCTCGCCTTCGTGGCCTATCAACACAGCCACTGGCGCATTCCGCTCACCTGGTGGACCCTGCCGGCCTATGTGCTGGCGGCTGAGTTCTGGTCTTATTTCTTCCATCGCATGATGCATGAGATGCGTGTCTTCTGGGCCGACCACTCGGTGCATCACAGCTCCGAGGAGTTCGATTTCACCACGGCGCAGCGCTTCCACCTGCTGGAGTGGGTGCCCAAGGTGATCGTCTATGTTCCGCTGGCGGCCGTCGGCTTCCACCCGGGCGTGCTGTTCCTGTTCACCATCCTGGCCGGCATCCAGCTGATCTGCCACACCGCCCGCTTCGGCCGCTGGGGCTGGTGGGACACGTATTTTGTCTCGCCGACCATCCATGGCGTCCACCACGCCCGCAACCCGATCTATATGGACCGGAACCTGGGCGGCGCGCTGAACTTCTGGGACCACGTGTTCGGTACCTACCAGAACGCGACCGAGGAAAAGCTGATCTACGGCATCACGCACAACCTGAACGTGCCGACCCCGGTCAAGATCCCGTTCACCAACCGGACCTTCAATCTCAGCGCCAACAACCCGATCAAGGTCCTGTTCTGGGAGTATTCATTCCTGGCTCGCGACTTCTGGCATGCGCCCGGCCTGAAGGCCAAGCTGATCGTCCTGTTCGGCCGCCCCGGCGAGACCTTCGAGGTTCCGGCCAAGGGCGCCCATGGGGATACCGCCGCCGCTGACGCCAAGATGCCCGCGGACGCTGTCGCGGCCTGATCGGGCCCCCGGTCGCGCATAGACTAATAATTTCTCTGGACCTGGGTTATCGCCGTGCAATTCGATTGGTACCTGCCTGCTGCGGTGGTCGCGTTCTTCACGCTGATCACGACGCTGAAGCTCACCCTGACCAGCCGCGTCACGGTCGGGCCTGAGAAGAAGATCCTCTTCTTCTTCCATCCCATCTGGCTGGGCGCGCTGGTGGTGGAGGTGCCGTTTGTCATCGGCAAGTATCTGGGCGGAACCATGTCGCCGTGGCCGGTGACCGCTTTCCACTACTCGATGGACAAGGAAGGGCTCTGGGCCGGCGTGCTGACCGCGCTGGCGACCACCACGGTCGATCTGTGGCTGTTCTGGACGACGGCGACCGCTCTGATCACCTTCACCCAGCCGATGGCAACGGCCTATCCGCCGATCCCCAGGGAAATGCACAAATATTTCCACCTGGTGAATCTGATCGCCGGCGCCTTCGTGATCTACAAGGCGCTGACCGGTCACCCGGCGGCATAAGGAAAAAAGTGTGACGACCGAACCGAAATCGACCCCGGCGCCGTTCCAGCCGAACCCGACCAAGTGGCTGGCCCGTTTCAACGCCATCGAGATACTGGGCGTGCTACTCGGCCTCGCCGCCTGCGCCTATGGCTGGATGGGCGCGATCGTCGGCGTGCCGGTGATCCTGGCGGCGGTCTACAGCGCCTTCTTCATCCCGCCCAAGATCAATCGCGGCCTCTATATCGGCAAGTGCCCGCATTGCGGCGCCGAAGCCTCGGCCACGCACTATCAGAGCCAGATCGATTGCCCAAGCTGCGGTGAGGATATCGCGGTGAAGGAACAGCGCTTCATCGCCCTGCCGAAGAAAACCGGCCACAAGGCGGCCTGAGCCGCGGGCGTCGCGCCCTAAGCCGCAGGCGTCACGCAAAGAACGGCGCCCCGGAAATTAGTTATCTGGAATCTGTGGCGTTTCGGCCTCGGCACACCATATACAGTGTATGCCAGAAAATATTGCACGGCCGCCGGCCAGCTATCGCATCGTGTCCCAGGACAGCGGTGCGTACGGTGTTGAAGTTTCGATCGAGGGTACCAACCCGACCATGGTGACGAGCTTTGTGACCGAAGCCGCTGCCAACGATTGGATAGACGCACACAAGAATCGCGCCGAGACCGTCAAGCCTCGCTACTGGCGCGCCCGCCGCCAAGCTTAGGCGTGGGGCGGTGCTACGAACCGCTTAGCTGCTTGATCTTCTTGCCGATATGGCGCTGCCATTCGATGCCGATATAGGCCGCGAGGCCGGCTGGCACCTGATACCAGGCCGACCACTTCATGCCGAAGCCATAAACCAGCGTGCCGAAGGCGATGACGGCAAAAGCGATCGCAACCGTCCGCAGTGTGCGTGCCCGGGCCAGGTCGTGCTCATTGGCCCGCGCTGGCGTGTGCTCATTGGACTGGGTCTGCGCGGTCATTTAATTCTCCAACGTCACTTGACGCCAAGCATGATGCACCACATTGTGCCATCATAGTCAAGGCGCATGGGCGCGATCGTAAAGAAGCTGTGACGGACCGAAACCTATGGCGGGGCAAGTGAGCGAGACGAAATCGACCGAGGCGAAATTCGTGCCTGAGGTCCGCCGGGGGCTGCACAAGCCCAATTCCGTCGAATGGATGCTGATGGTGACCGGCATCGCCATCTGCGGCATCGGCTCCTGGGCGATCGGCGTCGGCCTGATCATCTTCCTCGCCAGTTTCTATAGCGGCTTCTTCGTCCGCCCCCAGGTCGACCGCGGCCTCTATTTCGGCGCCTGCCCGCATTGCGGCGCCACCATGTCCGCCACCCACTACCAGGACCAGCTCGACTGCCCGAGCTGCCGCAGGATGGTCCGCGTGCACAACAGCCGGTACGAGGCGATCTGAGTGGGGTCCGGGTTCACCCGGGCACCTCACATCTCTCCCCTTGTTGGCCTGAACCCATTTCTCTCTACCCCTCCTTATGCTAATTTTCCGGCCCTTCGAGGCATGGGAACATGGCTGACCTAAATGAGTGAAGAGGAAGTGCTGCGTCGTAAGCTCGACGAGCTTAAGACTGAGCACCGCGACCTCGACGATGTGATCGACCGTCTCGCTCACCAGGCACCCTATGACCAATTGAAACTGCAGCGGCTCAAGAAACGAAAGCTGGTGCTGAAAGATTTGATCGCGAAAGTCGAAAGCCAGCTTCTGCCGGATATTATCGCCTGATGACCACAAACAACGATAAGCCCCCCGATACACCTCTGGTCGGCATCATCATGGGCAGCCAAAGCGACTGGGCAACGATGCGCCATGCCGCGGAGATGCTGGTTGAGTTCGGCGTGCCGTATGAGGCCAGGATCGTCTCCGCCCACCGCACGCCCGACCGCATGGTCGCCTATGCCAAGTCGGCCAGGGATCGCGGCCTCCAGGTGATCGTTGCCGGCGCCGGCGGCGCAGCCCATCTGCCCGGCATGGTGGCGGCGATGACGACCCTGCCGGTGCTGGGTGTGCCGGTGGAATCCAAGGCGCTGTCCGGCCTCGATTCCCTCCTTTCCATCGTCCAGATGCCGGGCGGCGTTCCCGTGGGCACCTTGGCCATCGGCGTGCCCGGCGCCAAGAATGCCGGAATTCTCGCCGCCTCGATCGTCGCCCTGAACGATTTGGCCGTTGCCGCGAAGCTCGAAGCCTGGCGCCGCGCTCAAACCGACGCCGTCGCCGACACCCCGACCGACACGACACAATGACAGCTGCGGCCTCGAAACGGACCGGCGGGGTGATCCCCCCCGGCGGCACGATCGGTATTTTGGGCGGCGGGCAGCTCGGCCGCATGACCGCGATGGCGGCGGCGCGGCTCGGCTACCGCGTCCATGTCTTCACGCCTGAGGGGGCAGGGGGGCCCTGCGCCCAGGTCTCCGCGGCAGAGACGGTGGCCGATTACGGTGATGAGGCCGCGCTGGCGGCCTTTGCCGGGGCGGTCGACGTGGTGACGCTTGAGTTCGAGAATGTGTCGCTGGCGACCGCCGAATTCCTTAGCCAGCGTCGGCCCTTCTTCCCCGCGCCCGAATGCCTGGCGGTGACCCAGGTACGCACGGCGGAAAAGAGCGAGATCAACAAGCTGGGCTTTGCTACCGCGCCCTGGGCAGAGGTCACGAACCTTGCGGAGCTGGAGCAAGCCCTGGCCAAGCTCGGCCGCCCGGCTGTGCTCAAGACCAACCGCTTCGGCTATGACGGCAAGGGCCAGGTCAAGATCGGACCGAACGACGATGCTGCCAAGGCCTGGGCCAGCCTCAAGACCGACGATGCCATCCTGGAAGGCTTCGTCGATTTCGTCCGCGAGATCTCGGTGGTGCTGGCGCGCGGCCGGGACGGCGTCATCGCCGCCTATCCGGCGGTCGAGAACCGCCACCGCAACCATATCCTGTCGGAGACCATCGTCCCCGCCGCCATCCCTCCGGCCCTCGCCGCGGCGGCGGAACGCATGGCCGCGACTATCGCAGGCGACATGGATTATGTCGGCGTGCTGGCGGTCGAGATGTTCGAAACAAGTGACGGTCGCCTGCTGGTCAACGAACTCGCGCCGCGCCCGCACAATTCGGGTCACTGGACGATCGAGGGCGCGGCCACCAGCCAGTTCGAACAGCTGGTCCGCGCCGTCTGCGGCCTGCCCCTCGGCTCGACCGGCTGGCGCCCCAGCCGAATGATCAACCTGATCGGCGACGATGCCCTCGATTGGGAAAAATACGTCGCCGACCCCGAAGCCCACCTCCACCTCTACGGCAAGCCCGACATCCGCCCGGGGCGGAAGATGGGGCATGTGACGTGGATAGAGCCCTGACTCTGTAGGATGGGTATAGCGTAGCGAAACCTACCTACGAAGGCGCTTGCCGCCGCCGTACGAACCACAAGATGCCGCCGGCCAGCGCGACCACTCCGGCCACCGCCGCCGCCCGGATCATCGTCGGGATGTCCTGGGAGTGTCGGTGGTAGAAATCCCGGTCGAGGTCGATCCAGGCGTAAATATTGTGGTCCATCCGCTCGATGTCGCTGCGGTATTGCTCGTAATCCGCCAGGGCGACGCTGTCGGCGTGGAAGCGCAGGCGATAGTCCATCTCGACATGGCCGGGTCGCGCGCTCGCCTTACGGGTGAAGTCGAAATAGCTGCCCGATACCGCGCCGTCACGCAACGTGTAGGTGCCCAGGGTCGGCGCCGTCACGGTCACGATATCGCGCCGGTCGAGCGTTCCGTCGAGCGCGTAGGGCTGCTGGATCGTGGGCGGCAGGGCTGAGAAGAAGCCGCGCAGCAGGTCGGGATAGATCGGAAAGTGATGCTTCAGCGTGTCGTCATCGGGGGCGGCAAGGCTGACCGTGTAGCGTTCGTGCGTCTCGACAGTGTCGCCGTCGTCCTTGACCGTCACCGGTGCTGCCTCGGCAACGGCACTGTACATCGTGCGGTAATAATCCAGCTTGACCCGGCTGTAGCCATCCGGCCCCAGGCGCCGATAGAGGTCACGGAAGCCCTCGGCGTCGGGGCCGCTATAGACGGTGGTGAGTTCCAAGGTGACCGAATCGGTCCGGGGGCTATAGGCGTAGTTCTGCCGCGCCACCGTCATCCGCCCGGCGCCGTCGGCCCAGGCGGGGGAGATCCAGAGCGTCGCGAGCAACAAAATGATCGATCGTCGTCGCCGCGCCATCGCCAACCGTCACCCCCGAGCCGTCTGGCGTAACTTAAATCCATTTGCAGGGCGCGCAATCGGGCCCGATACGTTGCCCTCGGCATCGTCTGTGCTACAACGCCGCCATTCCGACATCAGACTTCAGGATCATCGCGATGAGTAACGCCGGCATTCGCATCGAAAGCGACTCCATGGGCAAGGTCGAGGTTCCCGCCGACCGTTATTGGGGCGCGCAGACCCAGCGCTCGCTACAGAACTTCAAGATCGGCGGGGAGCGCATGCCGCCGGCCCTGGTCCGCGCGCTGGGCATCCAGAAGCGCGCCTCGGCCCAGGCCAACGTCGCGCTCGGCGTGCTCGACGCCAAGCTGGGCGAGGCCATGGTGAAGGCCGCGAACGAGGTCATCGACGGCAAGATGGCCGACGAGTTCCCGCTGGTCGTCTGGCAGACCGGCTCCGGTACCCAGACCAACATGAACGCCAACGAGGTCATCTCCAACCGCGCCATCGAGCTGCTGGGCGGCGAGATGGGCTCCAAGAAGCCGGTCCATCCGAACGACCACGTCAATATGGGCCAGTCGTCGAACGACAGCTTTCCCACCGCCATGCATATCGCCGCGGTCGAGGAGATCGAGCGCAAGCTGATCCCGGCGCTGATCGATCTCGAGGCGGCGCTGGGCGCCAAGTCGAAGGAATTCGCCTCGATCGTGAAGATCGGCCGCACCCATCTCCAGGACGCGACGCCGCTGACCCTCGGCCAGGAATTCTCCGGCTATGCCAAGCAGGTCGAGTACGGCATCGCCAGGGTGCGCGCGACCCTGCCGCGCCTGCTCCAGCTGGCCCAGGGCGGCACCGCGGTCGGCACCGGCCTCAATGCCAAAAAGGGCTTCGCTGAGAAGTTCGCCGCCGAGGTCGCGTCGATCACCGGCCTGCCCTTCGTCACCGCCGAGAACAAGTTCGAGGCGCTGGCGGCGCATGACGCGCTGGTCGAGGCCTCGGGCGCGCTCAACACGCTGGCCGCCTCCTTCATGAAGATCGCCAACGACATCCGCATGCTGGGCTCGGGCCCGCGCTGCGGCATCGGCGAACTGCACTTGCCGGAGAACGAGCCCGGCTCGTCGATCATGCCGGGCAAGGTCAACCCGACCCAGTCGGAGGCGATGACGATGGTCGCGGCCCAGGTGATGGGCAACCACGTCACCGTGACCGTCGCCGGCGCGACGGGCCATTTCGAGCTCAACGTCTTCAAGCCGGTCATCATCTTCAACGTGCTGCAGTCGATCCGCCTGCTGGCTGACGCCGCCAACAGCTTCCGCGAGAACTGCGTCATCAATATCGAGGCGCGGACCGACCGGATCGAGAAGCTGCTCTATGACAGCCTGATGCTGGTCACCGCCCTGAACCCGCATATCGGCTACGACAATGCCGCCAAGGTGGCGAAGAAGGCCCATGCCGAGGGCACGACCTTGAAGGAAGCGGCGATTGAGCTGGGCCTCCTCACCGAGGAGCAGTTCGCCGCCTGGGTCCGCCCTGAGGACATGATCGGCCCTTCGTAAACGGTGCCGCTTAACAAATACTCGGTCCGTATCGCCGGCCACCCGACTTCGATCAGCCTGGAACCTGAGTTCTGGGCTGCCTTCGGGCGGGTGGCGGCCCGGCGCGGTAAGACCGTCGGCGCGCTGGTGACCGAGATCGACGCCCGGCGCGAAGGCGGATTGTCGAGCGCAATCCGCCTGTTCGTGCTGGCGGATCTGGAGGGCGGCGGTCCTACCGCGTAGCGACTACCTTTTCATTCTGGCGGTAAACCACGCCGCCCTTCATCACGAACTTCACATGCTCCAGCTCGGCCACGTTGGCGAGCGGATCGCCGTCGACGGCGACGATGTCGGCATATTTGCCCGGCGCGACGGCCCCCAGGTCATTGCCCAGCGGGCCCAGCACCTTGGCGGCGGTCGAGGTCGCGGCCTGGATCGCCTGCATCGGGGTCATGCCCCATTCGACCATCTTGGCGAACTGCTTGGCGTTGTCGCCATGCGGATAGACGCCGGCATCGGTGCCGAAGGTCATGGTCACGCCCGCCTGGACTGCCTTCTTGAAGGTCTCGCGTTGCTGCCGGCCGATCGCCTTCTCCTTCGCGATATTCTCCGGAAGCATCCCCATCTTCAGGCCCTCGGCCAGGATGAAGTCGTCGTTGTAGATGTCCATGTCGAACACCGCGCCCTTCTGCTTGGCCAGGTTCATGCTCTCGGCATCGGCCAGGCTGGCATGCTCGATCGTGTCGACCCCGGCGCGGATCGCGTCATTGATGCCGCTGGTGCCGTGGGCGTGCGCCGCCACCTTCATCCCCAGCATATGGGCCTCGTCGACGGCGGCTTTCATCTCGTCATAGGTCATCTGCTGGGCACCGACACTGTCGCCTTTGGACAGGACGCCGCCGGTCGCGCACAGCTTGATCAGGTCGGCGCCGTATTTATGGTTTTCCCGGACCTTGGCGCGTACCGCAACCACCCCGTCGGCAACGCCCTGGCCTACATCGTGATAGGCATAGGGCAGCAGGTTCTCGTCGCAATGGCCTCCCGTGGCGCCGATCAGCGGACCCGACACGAACAGTCGGGGGCCGACGGTCTCTCCTTCATTGATCGAATCCCGCAATGCAACGTCGGCAAAGCCGTCGGCCCCGACATTGCGGAGCGTGGTGAAGCCGGCCTGCAAGGTCTTCCAGGCATTGGCCACGCCGCTGACCGCCTGGGCGGGAATGCTGACGCCGAGGCTCTCGTAACCCTCCTTGTCCGGCCGGTTGGTGATG
>Ga0268266_10000988_pt1 | contig 35821 bp, 34 predicted proteins | sample KBSS13metaG_FD_190356 | JGI IMG/M metagenome (GOLD analysis project Ga0268266, IMG submission 190356) | Switchgrass rhizosphere microbial communities from Kellogg Biological Station, Michigan, USA - KBS S1-3 metaG (SPAdes) (version 2) | ecosystem: Host-associated > Plants > Roots > Rhizosphere...
AGGACGAGTGGCGCAGTTCGCGTACGGCAAAAGCGTGTGGTTCTGGCACCCGTGGCTGGTGTCAAGCTGACGGAGGCTGACCGAGCCCAACCGGGTTCGTTCGGCCGTCAATCCGGCAGCGATGGAGGCAAAAGGAATTCGTCTCCAGGGAGAGCGCGCCATAAGCCGTGAAACCATCGCGCAGGGAAGGCCGGATGCTCTCCGCTGGACCTGTATGCTCGTGTGCGCAGTTCCTTTTGCATATTGCACACGAGACCGCGGGTGCGGCGCGCACCCGGTCTTCCCTGCGCCCTCTCATTCCTGAGAGAGCAAGCAACCAGGTACAACTCGGGCGCGTCGCGTCGCGAGACCGCCTTGGCATATCCGGGCTCTGGCATATCCGGGGCGTTCCGGCCTGATACGATTTCCGCCGATAATCATCCCGAGTTGAGTCCAGTCGCTACCTGTCTCGCCCTGCGGAATATCTCCGCGCTTGCCAAGGGGGCGGCGACAGGCCAGAAAAAAGCAGGAAGAAGAAACGCCAACGGAGAACGATTTGACCATCAAGGGCAAAGCCTACATTGCCGGGATCTACGAGCATCCCACCCGGCACGCACCCGACAAATCAACCGCGCAATTGCACGCCGAGGTCGCCAAGGGGGCGATCGAGGATGCCGGGCTGACCAAGAACGACATCGACGGCTACTTCATGGCCGGCGATGCCCCCGGCGGCACCTGGCCGATGGTCGATTATCTCGGCCTCAACAAGATCCGCCACATCGATTCCACCGATACCGGCGGTTGTTCCTATCTGATCCATCTCGGTCACGCCGCCGAGGCGATTGCCGCCGGCAAGTGCTCGATCGCGCTGGTTACGCTCGCCGGCAAGCCGCGCACCGGTCCGATGCCGCCGCGCGGGGCCGGCGCCGAGGTCGATTTCGAGGCGGCCTATGGGGCGACCACCCACAATGCCTACGGCATGTGTGCCATGCGCCATATGCACGACTACGGCACCACCAGCGAGCAACTCGCCTGGATCAAGGTCGCGGCTTCCCATCACGCCCAGTACAACCCGCACGCGATGTTGAAGGACGTCGTGACCGTCGAGGACGTCATCAACTCGCCGATGATCTCCGACCCGCTGCACCGGATGGATTGCTGCGTCGTCACCGACGGCGGCGGCGCGATGATCGTGACCACGCCGGAGATCGCCAAGAGCCTGAAGAAGCCGCTGGTGCGGCTGATCGGCCAAGGCGAGGCGATGAAGGGCCCGCGCGGCGGCAAGGATCTCGACCTGACTTATTCAGCCGGCGTCTGGTCCGGCCCGCGCGCCTTCGAGGAAGCCGGCGTCACGCCGAAGGATATCAAATACGCCTCGATCTACGACAGCTTCACCATCACGGTTTTGATGCAGCTCGAAGACCTCGGCTTCTGCAAGAAGGGCGAGGGCGGCAAGTTCGTGTCCGACGGCAACCTGATTTCCGGCGTCGGCAAGCTGCCGTTCAACACCGACGGCGGCGGCCTGTGCAGCAACCACCCGGTGAACCGCGGTGGCATGACGAAAATCCTCGAGGCCGTCCGCCAGTTGCGCGGCGAAGCCCATCCGAAGGTGCAGGTTCCAAATTGCGATCTCGCAATCGCCCACGGCACCGGCGGACTTCTCGGCGTGCGTCACGCCGCCTCAACCTGCATTCTGGAGCGCGTGTGATGGCTGAAGCTAAGAAATATCCGACCCCGGTGACCAATCCGGAAACCGCGCAGTTCTGGGAAGCGGCCAAGGCCGGCAAGTTCATGATCAAGCGCTGCACCGCTTGCGGCGAGCCGCACTACTTCCCGCGCTCGATATGCCCGTTCTGCTTCTCCGACAAGACGGTGTGGGAAGAGAGTTCAGGAGAGGCCACGATCTACACCTACAGCCTGATGCGCAAATCGCCGACTGGTCCTTACGCGATCGCTTACGTGACGCTGAAGGAAGGCCCGTCGCTGCAGACCAACATCGTCGACTGCGATCTATCGAGCCTAAAGATCGGCCAGAAGGTGAAGCTGGTGTGGAAGCCCACCGATGGCGCTCCATTGCCGTTCTTCACCGCGGCTTAGCAAAAGTTGCGCGCGCTGCGCGCCAAACAACAGGTCGTCATCCCCGCGAAAGCGGGGATCCAGTAAACACCGGCGACTACTGGATGCCCGCCTGCGCGGGCACGACGAGAAAAATCGGGGAGAGAAACAAAAATGCCGATCAACTACGAACAGCTAATGGCCCTGAAGAACCTCGGCCAGAAATACGCCTACGGCGATCGCGAGGTGATGCTCTACGCCTACGGCATCGGCCTTGGCGCCGATCCCATGGACGAGAAGGAACTCGCCTATGTCAACGAAGGCGTCTTCACGCCGCGTCCGCTGAAGGTCGTGCCGACGTTCGCCTCGGTGGCTGCATGGGGCGCAGGGCCTGGCGAAATGAATCTCAACCGCGTGATGGTGGTCGACGGCGAGCGCGACATCACCTTCCATAAGCCGCTGCCGAGCGCGGCGAAGATCACGGCGGACTCGACCGTGCTCGACGTCTTCGACAAGGGCAAGGACAAGGGCGCCGTCATCCGGCACCAGACCGTGCTGAAGGACGAGAACGGCGAGAAGCTCGCCACGCTGGTTGCCTCGCGTTTCGCGCGCGGCGATGGCGGCTTTGGCGGACCGTCCGAGGGCCAGCCTGAACCGCACAAGGTGCCGAGCCGCGCGCCCGACAAGATCGTCGACATCACGACACGGCCGGATCAGGCGCTGGTCTATCGTCTCTGTGGCGACCGCAACCCGCTGCACTCCGATCCCGAATTCGCCAAGAAGGCCGGCTTTCCGCGGCCGATCCTGCACGGCATGTGCACCTATGGCATCACCTGCCGCGGCGTGCTGCAGACCTATGCCGACTACGATCCATCCGCCTTCAGGCAGCACGTCGCGCGCTTCTCCTCGCCGGTGTTTCCCGGTGAGACCGTGACGATGGAGTTGTGGAAGGACGGCAACGTCGTCTCGTTCGAAGCCAAGGTGAAGGCAAGGGGCGTCACCGTGATCAAGAGCGGCAAGACGGTGCTGGGGTGATGTGATCGTGCCCCGGACGCAGCGCGTAAGCGGTGGCTGCAGAGCCGGGGCCCACTCTGCGATAGGTCCCGGCTCTGCGGAGCGTCAATCCGTGCCGCACCGCGTCCGGGACATGAGAACAACAGGGAGAAGAGACCATGGGACTACTCGACGGCAAGGTTGCCATCATCACCGGCGCAGGCGGCGGGCTCGGTGAGGCCTACGCAAAGCTGTTCGCGCGCGAGGGCGCGGCGGTCGTGGTCAATGACCTCGGCGGACCGCGCGACGGTTCCGGCGCCGACGTTTCGATGGCGCAGAAGGTGGTCAATGCGATCAAGGAAGAGGGCGGCCGGGCCGTCGCCAACGGTTCCGACATTTCGACCATCGCAGGCGGCCAGTCGGTATTCGACGACGCCATCAAGAATTTCGGCCGCGCCGATATCCTGGTGAACAATGCCGGCATCCTGCTCGACGAGACCTTTGCCAAGGCCAAGGAAGCCAACTGGGACAAGGTGATCCGGGTGCACCTCAAGGGCACCTTCTGCTGCACCCAACCGGTGTTCAAATGGATGCGGGAAAACGGTGGCGGCGTCATCGTCAACACGTCGTCGACCTCAGGCCTGATCGGCAATTTCGGCCAGACCAATTACGGCGCCGCCAAGGGCGGTATCTGGGGACTGTCGAACGTGCTGGCGATCGAGGGTCGCAAATACAACATCCGGATCTGGACGCTGGCCCCGGGCGCGCTAACCCGCATGACCGCCGACCTGCCGCGCTACAAGGAGAACCCTGGTGCTGCGCTAGGCCCGGACGGCATCGCGCCGGCCGTGCTATACATGGTCAGCGACCTCTCGGGCGACCAGACCGGCAAGGTGCTGGGCGTTTCCGGCCCCCGTGGCGTCCGCGAGATGCGGATGATGGAAATGGAAGGCTGGACGCCGCCGTTTACGGGGTGGAAGGCTGAGGATATCGTGACCCACGCCAAGGAAATCTTCTTCTCCGAGGAGGAGATCAAGAAGTCTGCGCGGCGATTCAAGTAAATGTCGCTCCGGGGCGCGCGCAGCGCGAACCCGGAACTTCCAGATTCCGGGCTCGATGCCTCGCATCGCCCCGGAATGACGAAAAGGATAGAGGCACTCAATGACCAAGCTCACCGCCCAGGCCGCAGGGACTTTTGCGATCGCGCCGACCCCGTTCCATGAGGACGGCCGCATCGACGAGAAATCCATCGACCGGCTGACCGATTTCTACGCCGAGGTCGGCTGCGACGGTGTCACCGTACTGGGCATTCTGGGTGAGGCGCCGAAGCTCGATGCGGCCGAGGCCGAGCAGGTCGCGGTTCGCTTCGTCAAGCGCGCCAAGAACATGCAGATCATTGTCGGCGTCTCGGCGCCGGGCTTTGCCTCGATGCGGTCGCTGGCGAAGGCCTCGATGGACGCCGGCGCCGCAGGCGTCATGATCGCGCCGCCGCCACACCTGCGTACCGACGACCAGATCACGGGCTATTTCAAGCAGGCACAGGAAGCGATCGGCGACGAGATTCCCTGGGTGCTGCAGGACTATCCGCTGACCCTCAACGTCATCTTCACACCCGCCGTGATCCGCAAGATCGTGATGGACTCGCCGTCCTGCGTGATGCTCAAGCATGAGGACTGGCCGGGCCTGGAAAAGATCTCGACGCTGCGCGGCTACCAGAAGGACGGCTCGCTGAAGCCGATGTCGATCCTGGTTGGCAATGGCGGCCTGTTCCTCGATTTCGAGATGGAGCGCGGCGCCGACGGCGCCATGACCGGTTACGCCTTCCCGGAACTGCTGATCGATGTCGTCAAGCTGTCGAAGGCCGGCAAGCGCGACGCCGCGCACGACCTGTTCGACGCGCACCTGCCGCTGATCCGCTACGAGCAGCAGCCCGGCGCGGGCCTGTCGGTGCGCAAATACGTGCTTCAGAAGCGCGGCATCATCTCGACCAGCGCGCAGCGCAAGCCAGGCGCGACCATCACGGCGACGGCAAAGGCGGAAGTCGATTACCTGCTGTCACGGGTGGCGCGCGTCGACCGCCGCGCGAACCTGCAACCGCAATCCAGCGCGGCGGGCTAGTCCGATGGCCGACATCGTCGCCCCGCGTCCCGCGTCCACCATCCTGCTGCTGCGCGACAGTGCGGCGGCCCGGGAGGTCGAGGTCTTCATGATGGTTCGCCACTATGAGATCGACTTCAACTCGGGCGCACTGGTGTTTCCCGGCGGCAGTGTCGACAAGGGCGACAAGGAGATCATCGCGACGCCTGAACTGTATTCGGGCGGCGAGGGGCTCGATGAGGCCACGCTGAGCTTCCGGATTGCCGCGATCCGCGAAACCTTCGAAGAAAGCGGAATCCTGCTGGCGCGGCCCAAGGGATCGAAGTCGCTGGTCGATGCCAAACGCGCCAGCGAGATCGAGGCGGCGCATCGTGCTGATCTCTGCGACAGCAAGATCAGCTTCCTGAAGGTGCTGGCCGACAACAATATGGTGTTGGCGCTCGATGAACTCGTGCCCTATGCGCACTGGATCACGCCGGAAGGCATGCCCAAGCGGTTCGACACCTGGTTCTTCCTCGCGGCCGCACCGCCCGAACAGGTCGGCGCCCATGACGGCAAGGAATCCACCGACTCGATCTGGGTGTCGCCGCGCGAGGCGCTGGAAGGCGGTGAAACCGGACGCTTCAAGCTGCCGTTCCCGACCACGCGCAACCTGATCAAGCTCGGCAAGCAGCCGGACGTGAAGGCGGCGCTCGACGACTCCAGGGGCAAATCCGTCGTCACCGTGACGCCGGTCATGACCAGGAACAATGGCGGCCGCCAGCTCCGCATTCCGCTTGAAGCCGGCTATGACGGCGAGCTGTTCGAGGTCGGCTCGGTCGGTTGAATATAGCGTTTACACTTCGGCTGCTAACGAAGTATCGCAGTGCCCGCCGCCTGTAATGTCCGGCCCTGAAGCGAACAAGACGGGGTCACGGACATGGGCGAGGCGCAACCGACACATCCCGGGATCGCGCGCGAACTGGCGCTGCTGCTGGTGCTCGCGGCGCTGTGGGGTGTGTCCTACACATTCCTCAAGGTCGCCGTCGCAACCATTCCGCCGATCACGCTGATTGCGGGTCGCACCTTGATCGCCGGGCTGCTGCTGGTCGTCATCATGCACTGGCGCGGGATGAAGTTGCCGGCCGATGCCGCGAACTGGCGCCGCTTCCTGTTCCAGGCCTGCCTCAACAGCGTCATCCCCTGGACGATGGTGGCATGGGGCACGCAGGCACTGGACGCCGGCGTTGCCACCATCCTCAATTCGACCGCGCCGATATTCACGTTTCTCCTGACATTCGCCGTCACCCGCCACGAGGCCGTGACGTCGCGCAAGCTGGTTGGTGTCGTCGCCGGCATGGCGGGCATCTGCCTGATCGTCGGGATGCAGGCGCTGGCCGGCCTGGGCGAGCAACTCGCGGCGCAGATCGCCATGTTGTTCGCCGCGATCTGCTACGCGGGTGCGGCGATCTTCGGCCGCAGCTTCAAGGATCTTGATCCGATGGCGCCGGCCGCGGGATCGCTGCTGTGCGGCGCCGCGATCCTGATACCCCTGAGCCTGGTGGTGGAGCAGCCGTGGACGCTGACGCCGTCGGCGAGCTCGCTGCTCGCGCTGCTCGGGCTCGCGGTGTTCTCGACCGCATTCGCCTTCGTGATCTATTTTCGGCTGATCCAGACGCTGGGATCGATCGGCGCCACCGCGCAGGCCTATCTACGCGTTCCGATCGGTGTCGCGGCGGGCGTGATCTTCCTCGGCGAGAAGCCGAGTGCGACGGCGTGGATCGGGCTCGCCTGCGTCGTCATCGGCGTTGCCGCGATGACCATCCCGGCGCGAAAGGCAAAGCCGGTGGGAGAGGCCGCATGAACGTGCGGACGAAACCGCATTTCGTGTGACGAAAAACCGGAGGTCTTGCTGCGGTCGAGGATTACCTGCATCCTGCGGGCAAAACAGGGGCGCCTTCGGTGCCACCCATAAAAGCAGGCAGGATACTTCCCATGAAATTTCGGCGGATAGGCATCATCATTGGCGCGTGGCTCATGTTTCTCGCCGCGCCGAACCAGGGGCAGGCGCAGGAGACTTTCCCGAACCGGCCGATCCGCATCGTCATCCCCTATTCGCCGGGAAGCGTGACGGACGTGTTCGCGCGGATCATTGCGCAAAACATGCAGGAGCAATGGAAGGGCTCGATCGTCGTCGAATCCAAGTCCGGCGCCAATGGCTCGATCGCGGCAGAGGAAGTCGCGCGCGCGGCGCCCGATGGATACACGTGGTTGCTGGTAACGACGTTCTTTACCGCGAGCCCTGCATTGAACACCTCGCTGCGCTGGGATCCGGTGCGCGATTTCATTCCGATCGGTCAGGTGTGCCGCGCCCCGAATTTTTTCGTGGTCCCGACCGCGCTGCCGGTAAAGACTGTGACCGAATTTGTCGCACTGGCGAAAGCCAAGCCGGGCGAACTGAACTACAGCCATCCGGGGAAGGGCTCGACCGGGCATCTCGGCTTTGAGCTGTTCAAGCGGCTGGCAGGGATCGATGTGACCGCCATCGGCTACCGCGGCTATCCGCAGATGGTGCCCGATATCGCCAGCGGCCTCATCAGCTCGACCTTCCTGTCCGCCAACCAGGCGATGGCCCAGGTGCAGAGCGGGGCGATCCGGATCATCGGCGCGATCAACGACGGCCGCTCAAAATATTTCCCTGATGCGCCGACCTTGGCCGAGCAGGGCTTTGCCGAGGCACAGGTGACGCCCTGGTTCGGCGTCGTGGTGCCGAAGGGAATGCCGCAGCCGGTCGTGGAACAGATCAGCAAGGCGCTGGAGGCCGCGCTGGCCACGCCCGATGTGCAGCAAAGGCTCGACGTGGCAGGCTGCGAAGCCAAGAGCGCCCCGCTGCAGGCGTTCGCCGATATCATCAAGGCCGACGTCGCGGTATGGGCCAAGGTGGTCAAGGAGGCCGGCATTACCGCCGACTAAGGACTAGGACCACTCGATTCCGGTCAGGGTCTGGGTTCCGATATTGGTACGTTCGGGCTCGGCATCGGTGGAATGCCGAATTGGGACACCCCGGCACCGAAAGCGCAATCCCCGGAGCGATCGCCGGGCCAGTCTCGCCCGATTATCCGGTGTTTTTCGGCATATTCCCCGAGCCGAAATACATCGTATATTGCGCCCGACAGGAGCCCGGCCCAACCAACATGACCGCCGAAACGCCGCCGAATTCGCTGCCGCCGCGATCGTTCTCGCTTTCGATCGGCCAACTGACATTCGGCAGTTTCATGCTGGTGCTGGCGGTGATCATCATCACCTCGACCGCCAGCGTCATCGCCATCCGCCACATCGATGCGACCTTTGCGGAGCTGCAGCGGCTGCAGGCCGTCGGCGACCTCGCCGAGGACATCGACCGCCGCATGAACGAATTGCGGCTCGCCGCGCGGGATTTCGTCACCGACCCCGGCACGCAGTCGGTTCAGGTCGGCGAAGCCGCCGCCACACTGGGCGACGTCCTGAAGAAGACGCGACTGGAACTCGCACCCGAGCAGCAGGACATGATCGACGGCGTTACCGAGCGCCTGTCGACCTACCGGACCGGCATCGAGCGCATTTCCACGCTGATCAATCGCCGCGCCGAAATGATCGTGGCCCTGCCGCCATTGCGGGAGAAGTTCGACGCAGCGATCGCTGCAACGGCTGATCCCCATGTTGCGTCGGCCCTGTTCCAGAGCCAGAGCAAAATTGCCTCAGCGCTGCTGGCGCGCAATCCGTCTGCCGCCGAGCAGGCGGCGCAAGGCATGCGCTCGATGACGATTGCCGAACCGCAGCTGCGCGCGGCTGTCGACGCCTATGCCGAAGCGATCATCGGCATATCGATCCGCGAGCGGCAGATATCCGATATCGACAAGGAGGTGCTCGGAGCGGAGGGCCGCCTGATCCAGCGCGTTACGGAATTATTGCGCGAGGTCAGCGAGCGACGGGGCCGGATTCTCTCCCGCGATTTTGCAAGGACACTGACGGAAGCGAAGTGGCAGAGCATCGTGCTCGGCACCGCTGGCGTGCTGATCGGGATATTCGCGTCACTGCTGGTGGTTCGCCGCACCGTGCGCCCGCTGGCCGCGATCGCAAGCTCGATCCGCGCGGTGGCCGGCGGCGAGAAGAGCGCCTCGATCCCGGCGACCGACGTGGACAACGAGATCGGTGACATTGCCCGCGCGAGCGAAGTGTTCCGGCAGACCCTGGTAGACGCCGACACCGCACGCGAGGCAGCGGTGCGGGCGCTCGCCGAACAGCGGCTTGCCGAGGAAAGCTACCGCAAGCTGTTCGAGTCCTCGGTCGACGGAATTTACGTCACGACGCCCGGCGGAGTGCTGCTGAACGCGAACCCCGCGCTGGCGCGGATGATGGGCTATGCCACGCCGCAGGGCCTGATCAACGGCATCGGCGACATCGCGGGTACGGTCTACGTCCATCCCGAAGCGCGTAAGGAATACGAGCGGCTGATGCAGCGCGACGGCATGGTGCGCGAATATGAGTATCAGGTCCGCACGAGCAACGGTTCGGTGCTGTGGCTCTCCGACAGCGCCAGCGCCGTGCACAACGAGGCCGGCGTCATCATCCGCTACGAGGGAACGGTCCGTGACATCACGGACCAGAAGCGGGCAGAAGATGCGATTGCCGAAGGCCGCCGCCTGCTGCAGATGGTGATCGACACCGTGCCCGCCGTTATCAACGTCAAGGACAAGGAGCTCCGCTACATCCTGATGAACCGCTATATGGCGGGCATCTTCGGGGTCGAGCCGGGGGAAGCGATCGGCCGCACCACCTCCGAACTGATGTCGCGCTACGGCGCGGCAAAGACCGATGAGAACGACAAGCGGGTGCTGGCGGTCGGCAAGGAGCTCGGCTTCTATGAGGAGGAATACAGGGACGCGTCCGGCCAGATGCGGCAATGGCTGGTCAACAAGCTGCCGATCCTGGATGCGGGCGGCGATATCGAGAACATCGTGACCGTTGCGCTCGATATCGGCGAGCGCAAGCGCGTCGAATTCGAGATGCGCAAGGCCAAGGATTCAGCGGAGGGCGCGCTGCGGAATCTGCGCGAGACGCAGAATTCGCTGATCGAGGCGGAAAAACTCGCCGCGTTGGGCCGGCTGGTGGCCGGCGTTGCCCACGAGGTCAACAATCCCGTCGGCATCAGCCTGACGGTCGCGTCCGCGCTGGAGCGCAAGACGTCGAACTTCGCCGCCGAAGTCGCCCGCGGCGAACTGCGGCGTTCCAGCCTGAACGATTTCCTCGACACCAGCCGCAATGCATCGTCGCAGCTCGTCGCCAATCTCAATCGCGCCGCCGAGCTGATCCAGTCGTTCAAACAGGTCGCTGCCGACCGCAACTATTCCGACCAGCGCTCTTTCGACCTCGGCGACCTCACCGAGCAGGTGGTGATGAGCCTGCGGCCCGGCCTGCGCAAACACAATCTGACGCTCAACGTCGAGTGCCAGCCCAATCTTATGATGAACAGCTATCCGGGGCCCTACGGACAGGTGCTGACCAACCTGTTCCTCAACTCGGTGGCGCATGCGTTTCCGGACGGCAAGCCCGGCACGGTCGACATCCAGGTGCGGGAGTCCGGCAAGGACAATGTCGAGATCATCTTTTCCGACAACGGCATTGGCATGAGCCTCGACGTCCGCCGCCGCGCCTTCGATCCGTTCTTCACCACGCGTCGCGACCAGGGCGGCACCGGGCTTGGCCTGCACATCGTCTACAGCATCGTAACGACACGCCTGGGCGGCCGGCTCGATCTCGATTCACAGCCGGGTGGCGGCACGCGTATCCAGATGATACTGCCGCGCACGGCACCGCTGGAGCAGGCGGCGGAGTAGGCGACGCAAGGTCCGCGAGCCATCAACCCTGCAAGAGTGCCTGTATCCATCCGGCCGTGGCGGCGTCGCGAACCGTCTTGCCGCTATCGTCCGTGTCGCCAGCCTTCGCGCCGGCCCTGAGCAGAAGTTCGATGATTTGCCTCTGCTGCTCTTTAGCGTGCGGTGTGCCGCTGTTGCCGCGGCCGGTATTTTGAACCGCGAGATGGAGCGGCGTGGAGCCGCGCTTGTTGCCGCCGCTCGGCCCGGCGCCGCCGGCCAGTAGTGCTTCCACTGCGGCCGCGCATCGGGTACGGACGGCGCGGTGCAGCGGCGCTACGCCGCTCTTGTCTGTGGCATTTGGATCGGCGCCAGCGCGGATCAGGCGATTGATTGTTGCCGCCTGTGCGACCGGATTCCAGACATTCGAATCCGCCGCATAGTGAAGCGGCTGGGCGCCGCGGCGATTTCTGGCGGAGCAGTCGGCACCGCGGTCAATGAGAGCCTGAACGATTTCATGCTGAAAGCTCGCCGCCGCCATGTGCAGGGCAGTATCGCCTGCGTACATGTAATGCGCGATTGCTTCAAAGAAGTAAGCGTCTGAGCCATTGCGCGTTGCACCGACACCAGCCTGCGCGTTCAGGAGAGCAGGAGACGCGTTGACAAGATCTGCTGCCTTCCCGGCGTTGCCCGAGATGATCGCATGCACGAGATCGAGAAAGGGCTGCTCGGAAGTTGGAGGGCGCGAGCTGTGCGGCATCACATCGCCCTGTAACGACCCGTCGCGCTAGTTGATGTCAGCCAGCTTGTGCAGCGTGGCGCCGAATATCTGGCTCGCTTTGCCGACCAGCGCGGTGCCGTTCATGCTGCCGCGGGTGTCGGTGAAGGTGCCGGATACCCCAATCCCGACCGGGTTAGGCCCACCGAACAGCGGATTGTCATTGTCGCGCGGGGAAGTGTGGCGCTGCACCAGAACCTCGCCTTTGAAGGTGTCGCCCTTCACGGTGTAGCTGCCGGTATAAAACAGGTAGGCGTCGCCGCCGAGAATCTGGCCGTCCCTGAACAAAATGACTCCGCTGCCCTTGCCGGTGCGCCCATCCAGCAGGGTGACGTGGATCGAATAAAGTCCGTTTTTCATGACGTCCCAGATGCCGGCTGCCGCGCCCACGGAAGCCGGTCAAGGAGTTATGCCAAAGCGCGGCGTACACCGTCAACGCGTCAGGTTGACTGCCAATTCGCGCACAGGGAGCAAACCTTGCGAGCACCACTCCGACGTGACGCGACCATGATGATCGAATCGAGTTGGCCCATGAAATGCATAGCTCCTTTTTGGCACCGGCCGGCGGGTGCTGGAGCTAGAGAAACAGGTGACCAACTGGATAAATTCCGACGGCCACGTGCCGCACCCACATACCGGGAATGGCAAGCGTGAAACTGCGGACCGTCATCGCGCGGGCCGCTGGAAGCCGATAATGATCGGCAGCGTATTGCTGATGTTACCGCTTGCGTCTTATCGCGGCGAAGCCCGTGATGCCGACGGCCGCTATGCCGGCTCACCGCTGAAGCAATGGTTCGACAGTCTGAGAAGCGGGAAGGGGCCGTGCTGCTCCGACGCCGACGGCAGCGCCGTCAGCGACGTGGATTGGGAATCGAACAGCGGGCATTACCGCGTCCGCATCGACGGCGAGTGGCATGATGTCCCTGAGGATGCCGTCATCACCGAGCCGAACCGGGCAGGGCGAACCATGGTCTGGCCGATCCGCGGCTATCAGGGATTGAGCATCCGCTGCTTCATGCCGGGCAGCATGACATAGCGCGCACTACGCCGCCAACGTGAAGTCAGGCGTATTTCTTGTCGCGCTCGAGGAGCTCGATCGAAATGCCCTGCGGCCCTCGGATGAAGCAGATGCGCACGCCGGGGCGGATAGTGGTCGGCTCTTTCGTGAACTCGACGCCCTTGGCCCTGATCTCGGCGGCGACCGCGTCGATGTCTTTAACGGTCAGCCCGAAATGATCGAGACCCTGATAGGGCGTCACCGGCGGAGTGTTGACGCCGTCGCCTGTGGTTACGGGCGCGATGAAGACATTGGCGCCGCCGAGTTTGACGTCGATCCGCCCCGGGCCGCGAACGATCTCGCCCCCGAGAATGTCTTGTAGCCATGCGGCGGTGGCCTCAGGATCCGGGCTGCGCAAATGAACGTGGTCCCAGGTGACGGTCGGCATCTCGATCTCCCCATTGTTGTTGTTGCGGCGCTGAAGGCCGGTCGCGGCGCGGCCAAATGTAGCTGCGGCGCATCCGCAATTCCATCCCGGTTGCGCCATCGCCGCAATATTGTCGGGGTGCCATGAAACCATTTCTGTGCTGGGTGATTGTTGTCAGGCGGCGTGATCCCTACAGCGGCGGTCGTGACAGAAGCCGTACGGGAAACGCCCGTATGGCTTTTTTCGTGCGCGGCACAGCATCGCCGGCGCGCCGGGTGAGGACACCGCTATGAGGATCGCCGGGTGGTCGTTCGGAAAGTCCGAAGCGCGATTCGCCGTCCTGCCGGCCATCGCCATCGCTGGTTGCGCCGTATGGTTGATGCTCCCGCAAGCGAGCGATGCCGAGGGCCATTCCACAGCGACACCGTCCGACGTCACCCGCGTTACCCAGGACACGTCCCGCATCGACGATACGGCCGGGACCCAGGCGACCCTGTCGGGCCCGGCGCCCACTGATGCTAACCCCACGGCGGACACTGCCGCGCCTCCTGACATCGCGCCGCCGGCAACGGCTGAGCCCGCCGCGTCACCGCTCGATGGCTTGAAAATTGTCTCGCAGTCGTGGCGAAGGGGCGGCCTCGGCTCGAAGGCGCTGGTGACCTTCACGCTTCGCAACGCCAATGAGTTCGCGGTGAAGGATATCGAGATCGCCTGCGCCTTCACCCGCAGGGACGGTCGCCATCTGACCGACCGCCGGCGTGTCATTCCCGATACTGTGAACATGAAGAGCCGGAAGCGCTACGCCGGTATGCTGGTCGGGTTTGTTAACGTGAACGCGAATAAGGCAAAATGCTCGCTGGTAACAGCCAGTCGACTTTAACCTTGCGCTACTAAACGCGCATTCCGCACCCGAAAATGTGATCGCCGACTTTGAACCCAGCCGGTGGCGCCGGAACTAACTGGTGTATCGCCCGTTAGGCGATTGAACCGCGCGTTACTCGCGCGGGGGGAGCGAGAGTAAAAATGCCCGTAGCGCGCTATTTCATATTTGTCGGCGGAGTTCTGCTCGCGCTGTTGTTGGCGGTTAATGCGTTCGTTCCACCGCAGGCCGTTGTGGCCAGCCAGGCGGCTTCTTCAATCGACAAAACCGTGGTTCGCATTCGTTCCGACCAGAAACCGCCGGAGCGGGTGGTCTACGATACCAGTCTTCCGACCATTGTTCCGTCCCGGTCCTTGACGGCGCAAACCGCCACGCCGCCTGCCGCGACCCCAGCTTCGCCTTTGGCCGATGCCAGCGCGCAAGCCCGCGTGCGGGATACCTTTGCGCAGTTCGTCCCGGCGGAGGCGAAGAAGGCCGAGCCGCAGCGCAAGCGCAAGATCGCCAGGAGCCGCCCGCCGATGCAATTCGGGCAGCAGCCGCAGATGCGGGTCGCACAGCAACAGCCGCATTTCGGGTTCTTCGGCTCGAACTGGAACTCTACTTGGTAAGGGCGCGCCGTCAGCGCGGCAGTTTCGGGATCTTGTCCGCAAAACCGTTGTAGCAGGTCAGCCGCTCGTCTTCTTCCTTCACGAAGCGGCAGTCGCTGACGCTTTTCGCCGCCGGCGCCTTCGGCTTGGGCTGCGGTGCATAGATGGCGTCGTAGCAGTTCAGCCGTTCCTTGGTCGCATCGTCGATGTCTTGGCAGGCCTGCAGCTTCTGGGCTGGGGACAACGGCTTTTCTTTTTCCTTCTTGCCCGCCGCCGCAGTCTTTTTCGACCCGACCACAACCAGCGGTTTCCCGCCGATGGTCGGAGGATTGGCGGGGTCGGCCGGTGGTGCGCTCGTCCCCTGGGCCAGTGCCGCCGCCGGATACAGGAACGCCAGCGTCAGAATGATCTTTCTCATGTGAAAATGTCCGAATAGCCGTAAGCCGAACGAGCGCGCCCGGACAGACCAGAAACTCCCGACTCTCGGAATGGAAAATCCCGCCGCCCGCCTGTGTTCTCTAGCACCATCCCCGAGCGTCTGTCTAACCTGTTGATTTAACGGCCATTCGATTGAGCTTGCGGCGCCCCGGAGGTGTCGGCGGCCCTTGCCGGATGGCTGCAATGCCCAAGGGTAGGCCGGACTTGTACTCGGCACACCGAGCCCCAACTTTGTATTCCAATGGGCATTTCTTTGGCGGTGGCGTGGCGCCGTCATCAGATTATTTCGCTGGCCGCAGGGAGAGAAACATGTCGGACCCGCAACGCCGTGAGTTTTTGGCTGCCGCAGGCATTGCCTCGCTGGCAGCACTGGCTACGACCCAGCCGGCCGCGGGCGGCGATCCGAGCTTCATGAACAACGTTCCTGACCCAACGCTCGCCGGCAAGGACCTGCCGACTTTCAAATTCGCGCTGGAGAAGTCGGAAGGCAAGGTCATCGGCAACAGCTTCGGCAAGGAGGCGACCGTTACACAGCTGCCGATCTCCAAGGGGATCGCCGGCGTCTCCATGCGGCTTGAACCCGGCGCGATGCGCGAACTGCACTGGCACGCCACTGCGGCCGAATGGGCGTTCGTTCTGGAAGGCCGCGTCCGCACCACCGTCGTCGAGCCAAGCGGCCTTGCCGAGACCAACGACTTCGACCCCGGCGACGTCTGGTACTTCCCGCGCGGCCACGGCCACATGCTGCAATGCCTCGGCGACAAGCCCTGTCACTTCATCCTGATCTTCGACAACGGCTACTTCTCTGAATTCGGCACCTTCAGCATCACGGACTGGGTCGGTCATACGCCGCCCGCGTTGCTGGCGAAGAATTTCGGCCTGCCCGAAAGTACGTTCGCAACATTCCCGAAGGAGGAGGCGTATTTCGCGCGCGGCAAACCGCCGCCCGCCGAGCCCTCAGTTCCGCTGCAGGGCTGGAAGCTGCCGCCGGAAACCCACAAATACCGGCTGCTGGCGCAGCCACCGCACGCAAACTATCGGGGCGGACGTGAGTGGCGCGTCGATTCCACCCGCTTCCCGATTGCGAAGACGATCACGGGCGTCATCCTTGATCTCGATCCGGGCGGGTTGCGGACGCTGCACTGGCATCCGAACGCCGACGAATGGCAATACGTTATCGACGGCGACGTGAGCGTCACCTTGTTCGGCTCACACGGCCGCTACCGGACCGAGCAATTGCAGAAGGGCGACGTCGGCTACATCCCGCAAGGCTATGGTCACTCGATCGAGAATGTCGGCAGCAGGCCTGCGCGACTCCTGATCGGATTCAATACAGGGATCTACGAGACCATCGACCTGTCGCAATGGATGGCCGCAAATCCCAGGGATGTGCTTGCTACGAATTTCTCCCAGCCGGCGGAAGCATTCGAGAAATTCCCGGATCGGGACGTGTTCATCGCTAGCAAGGATGGGGCCCGATGAGCGGGCCGCCAGGCGCGTATTAAAACGTCAATTGATCTCGCCGCGCGGTCATTTCTGCACTCTGTCGAGCAGATCTAGCGCAGGCGATAGGCATCAAATGCATGGGCCAGGAATACGCCGATGCTGGCGAAGATGAGGACTGCCGTTACTACTTCGGTCATAGCTTTCCTCCCTGTATCGTTATGCCGACAAGGGCACGCTTGAGGAACTCGCGGTAGATGAGGTTCAGGACCGATACCAACATGATCTAACCCCGTCGTTTGGTAGGACAACACCGTAGGAGCCCTTTGTTTCCGGAAGACTTCGCAACGAATCGAAATGGTTTCGTTGCCCGCCTCGCGGATCACGGAATCGCGACGGAACCCGACATTGATCGCGTCACGCCCTTTTCTCGCCATCCTAGTTGGTGAGACCAGCGGCGGCGGGTGCTGCGAAGATCGTGTTCCCAAGGGGCCTGTGTGATCGTTCGACATTTGCTGCAAAATCAGATTGTTACATCCCGGCGCGCGTTGCTGCGCGGGATTGCGTCTTCGGCCAGTGTGCTTGCGCTCGGTGGATGCGCCAGCCTGGGCGCGACGGGGGCGCGATACGACGCCGCGTCGCTCTCGGCGGAGCCGACATTGCTCGTCGCGACCACGCGCAAACCGGTGAATGGCGGGCGGACCAAGCCCTGGTTCGGGTCGGAACGCGCGACGAGAATGACCGTTGGCCGGGCGAAGCTGGTGCCGCCCGACGAGAGCCGTTTCTCGCTCGCCGCGGCCGGTCTGGGCGATTGGCGCCTCGATGGGGTCGAGCCGGTGTCGGGAGAGGTCAGCGACCTTCTTGCGCAGGGAGGCGGCGGCGACGTCCTGATCTACGTGCACGGTTTCAAGCAGACCTTCGAGAACGCGGCGCTCGACGCCGCCCATCTCGCCGACGGCATCAGATTCCGCGGCCAGACGATGGTCTTCTCCTGGCCTTCGAAGGCGGGACTGTTCGACTACGCCTATGACCGCGAGAGCGCGATGTGGTCCCGCGACGAGTTCGAACGCGTGCTGCAATCCGCCATCACGACTCCCGGCGTTGGCCGCGTTCACATCGTGGCCCACAGCATGGGCACCATGCTGACGCTCGAAACCCTGCGCCAGCTCTATGCGCGAAACGGCGACGCCGTTACGGACAAGATTGGGGCCGTGGTGTTTGCCTCACCCGATATCGACATGGACGTGTTCTCGTCCGCGGTTGTCCGCATCGGTCCGCTCGGCCGCAAGATCACTGTCGTTGCCGCCACCAACGACCGCGCGCTGGCGCTGTCGGGGCGATTGGCCGGGGGGATGACACGGGTCGGCGCCGCGGAGAAGGCCGCTATCGAGCGGCTCGGCGTGCGCGTCATCGATGCCTCCGAATCCGGCTGGGGCATCATCAACCACGATTTGTTCCTGTCGAATGCGGAAGTGCGGCGGGTGATACGCCGCTCCATCGATACCTCAGCAGCGTAAAGCGAGGCCTTGGGAGGCCGTTTCGACGGGTCTCCGGCGCATTAGCGCGTCGTTAACCAGCCACGTAGCGCCATGGAACCGGCTGGTAAGGGTTTTGCGGCACGGTCAGGGAGTTTGAATCCTTGTGGTTGCCGCATGAACAATATTGCAAAATTATTTCGGATCGATGCCGGGAATTACGAATTGATGGGAGCGCAGCTCGCGGCGTTCTCGCGGCAGATCCCGTTGCTCTATTTTATCCTGAGCGTGAATTCGATCGCCCTGGCGTTTACCCATCTTGGCCTCGCGCCCGCCAGCCTGACCGTTGCATTTCCCGGCTTCCTTGTCGGCGCCTGCGCGATCCGCTGTCTGATCTGGCTGCGGCGCCGTGACCGCGTGGTCGAACCGAAGGCTGCCGCCCGCACGCTGCGCGCGACGGTGGTGCTCGGCGGCGCACTGGGTTTTGCGTTCCTGGCGTGGGCGCTGAGTCTGTTTCCGTATGGCGACACGTCCCGCCACGGCCATATCCTGTTCTTTGTCGGCATCACGGTCGTAAGCTGCATCTTCTGCCTGATGCATGTGCGCCCGGCGGCGCTGATCCTGACGGGCACAGTGATCGCACCGTTCGTGATTTTCCTGATGGCAAGCGGCGACGTCGTCCACATCGCCATCGGATTGAATCTGTTTTTGGTCACGGTCGCGATGATCTACATCCTGATCATCTGTTCCGGGCAGTTCGCAGCCATGGTCAATGGTCAAATCGAAACCAGGCGGCTCAGCAACGAGAATTTCCGACTTGCCAATGTCGACAGCCTGACCGAACTACCCAACAGGCGTCAGTTCTTCCATCGCCTGTCTATCCTCGCCGAACAGGCGAGAACAACGAGCCACAGGTTCGTCGTCGGCGTGCTTGACCTCGACGGCTTCAAGGCGGTGAACGATCTCTATGGACATGGGGTCGGCGATCGGGTGCTGAAGGAAGCCGGTCAGCGGCTTCTGGCGCTTTCCGGCGATACGCAGTTCATCGCGCGTCTCGGCGGCGACGAGTTCGGAATCATTGTCGATGGCGGCCTCGATCCCGAAGCTGTTCTCGCGGTGGGTTCAAAAGTCTGCTCCGCCTTCGACGCGCCGTTTTCCGTCGCCGGGATCGTCGCCAAGATCGGCGGCTCGGTGGGATTCGCCCTTGCACCCGATGCCGGCACCACGGCGGAACTGCTCTACGAGCGCGCCGACTATGCGCTCTACCACGCCAAGGCAAGATATCGTGGCCAGCCGGTGATCTTCTCCCGGGAGCACGAAGTCGAAATCCGCAAGCTCAGCACTATCGAACACACCTTGCGGCGGATCGATCTCGATGCAGAATTGTCATTGCACTATCAGCCGATCGTCAATGTCGGGACGGCGCGCCTGGTCGGCTTCGAAGCGCTCGCGCGATGGCACAATCCCGAGCTTGGTGACGTCACTCCCGGCGTCTTCATCGCTGTCGCGGAGCGCACCGAACTGATCGGGACAATCACGCAGGTGCTGTTGCGCAAGGCGTTGGAGGCGGCCGGCTCCTGGCCGCAGGATCTGTTCCTGTCCTTCAATCTGTCGATGCGCGACCTCGTCTCGCAGGTCACCATTCTGCAGATCGTGGCCGTGATCGAAAACAGTGGTATCGATCCTCGCCGCATCGTCATCGAAGTCACCGAGACTGCGCTGATGCAGGATTATGAGCAGGTTCAGGAGTCGCTCAGGATTTTGCGGTCGATGGGATTGAAGGTGGCGCTGGATGATTTCGGATCGGGTCAGTCCAGCCTGAGCTATGTCCATCAATTGTCGCTGGACAAGATCAAGATCGACCGCGGCTTCATTCGCAATATCGCGACGCAGGAGAACGCCCGCAATATCGTCAAGACGGTGATCGATCTGTGCCGCAATTTGAAATTCGACTGCGTGGTCGAAGGCGTGGAAACGGCGGAGCAGGTCGAGATCATCGGCCGTCTCGGTTGCTCGACGATGCAGGGATATTTCTTTGCAAAGCCGATGCTGCAAAGCGAAATCGAGAGCTACATAGCCGGCTTTCGCATGTCGGATGATCAGCGAATGGCCGTCGCGGCCGGGTGAGATTCGATCGACGCGCGTGTGGTACCATTGCTGCCGTTCAGTGCACCGCGATCGGACGGCGGCATGAGAGCAAACGCTGTCGGCGATCGAGCGGATGTCGCAATGTCACCACGCCGTCACCCTTAATCTCGCCAAATTAGCAGAACACTTATTCGTCGCCGGCACGATGGTGCCCGGTCTCGTCTCGAACTATTCAACGCTTCAACTGCTCAACGTCAGCAACGCCGACCGGTTGTCGGCGCGCGACGCGTTGCGAGTCGATCGGGGAGATCCGGGTGCTTGCCGGCGGTTCTGATTATTCAGTTGTTACAAGGGAATACGATTCATGCGTCAAGCAACATCGAAGACGATCGCAGGTTCGAACGCGAACCGCCGGCAGCTAAAGTCACTCGCGGCGGGCATCGCCTTGCTCGCGGGCGTCACAACGGCTCACGCGCAGAGCACGGGTATTGCCTCCTGCGACGACTTCCTGACCAAATACGACGCCTGCGTGGTCTCCAAGGTCCCCGAGGCACAGCGGGCGATGTACAAGACGCAGATCGACCAGACGCGCAAGACGTGGGTTGACATGGCCAAGAATCCGTCGGTGAAGGCGAGCATGGAGGCGACTTGCAAGCAGACCATGGACGCGACCAAGGCCTCGCTCACGGCCTATGGCTGTTCGTTCTGATTGGCGTGCGCCGCTGAAAGGGAGTGGCGCCGGCTCGGCGCCATTCCCTGACGGCGGCCGGGGCGGGCGAGGGGAGCGGCCGATGCCGGCGAGGCGTTAGAACTTTGGCCGAAACGGCTGCGTAGCGACGGTTCCACGATCGGGTGGCGCGCTTCAAGGCGCGGTCCGCCAACCTCTCTTTGTGTCGTTAACCACTTGTTAACCATAACGGCCCCAGCATTGCCCCATTGAAGAGTCGCTACGGGCTTTGGCCCGAAGGCGCAAATTGATCGTTCATCTTGGGGGCGGGTTGAGGCTCGCGGGGCTCCAAGGAGTAACGTCATGTCGACACCAGGCGTACGACACCAGGCAAACCTGCTTTCCGAATTCGTGCTGGCGATTTTCGGCGCGGTAGGGTTGGGTGTCCCGATTGCGGTTGCGATTATCTGGATTTGTTCCTGATCGGTATGCCGCTTGCTTTCTGGCCGCGTCCCTCGGTTAGGGGCGTGGTGCAGCATGGCCGATGATGATCGGCGCTGCTCGCTAGAACCGCCGCTCAAACCGCGGCGGCGCTGAGTCCGACGCTCATATCCCCGGCCAGATAGACGCGAGCGCCGTCGGCAAACACGGCGCCGTCGGCAATCGCAACGGCGCCAGCTTGCCGCGCCTGACGAGGCGCATATCGACCTCGTAGCGCACCTCGACTCTGGCCGCTTGCACAATGGCCAGATCGTCCGATTAACCCTCCCTTAACCATCTTCCCCCGTAGTTGCTGTCTAGGCGCTGCGCGGATTCGAGCGCAGCAGCAGGAACGGAGAGCGCAATGCCGCGCGGATCAAGCCTGACAGTAGGGAAGGTGTATCGACTGACGTTTCCCGGGATCGCAGCGCGCGTGATCGAGCCGCCCGCTAACGCTCCCGGTCAGAACTATTCTTATCTCGTTGAGAGCCTCGTTCTGCGAAGCCGCTGGTGGGTGAACGAGTTCGGCGAGCCGGACAACATCTACTCGCCACGCCTGATCGTTGCCAACTCGGATGAGGACGCGATCACAAGCGCGCCGGCCAACTCGGCTGGTGCTTGGATCCATTACTTTTCCGGCGGAAAGTAGCGTCTGCGCGTCAGACCTGATCGCGAGATACGACAACCTGTTACCTATCTCGGGCTCGATACCTTCAAATCGCGGGGCCTGCTGTCGCGCTCACCCTTTGCGCCCGCAAGATCGCTGTTCACCATCTCCTTGACCAGTTGCGCGAAGGTCGTTTTGGGCTTCCAGCCAAGTTTCTCACGCGCCTTGCGGGCATCGCCGATCAGGAGATCGACTTCGGTCGGCCGGAAATAGACCGGATCGATCCTGACCACGGTCTTGCCTGACCTCACGTCGACGCCGGTCTCGTCGACGCCTTTTCCGCGCCACTCGATGCGGCGGCCCACTTCGGCGAAGGCCAAATGAACGAATTCGCGCACCGATCGGGTTTCGCCGGTCGCCAGTACGAAATCGTCGGGGGCGTCCGCCTGCAGTATCCGATACATGCCTTCAACATAATCCCGCGCATGGCCCCAATCGCGCTTGGCCTCGAGGTTGCCGAGATAAAGCGTATCCTCAAGGCCGGCTTCGATACGCGCCACCCCGCGCGTGATCTTGCGCGTCACAAAGGTCTCGCCGCGGATCGGGCTCTCGTGATTGAACAGGATGCCGTTCGAAGCGTGCATGCCATAGGCTTCGCGGTAGTTCACCGTGATCCAGTAGCCGTAAAGCTTGGCGACGCCGTAAGGCGAGCGCGGATAGAACGGTGTGGATTCCTTCTGCGGCACCTCCTGGACCAGGCCGTAGAGTTCCGAGGTCGAGGCCTGATAGAACCGCGTCTCCTTTTCCATTCCCAGAATCCGGATTGCTTCCAGCAGGCGCAGCACGCCGATGGCGTCGGCATTGGCGGTATATTCCGGGCTTTCGAAACTCACGCCGACATGGCTCTGGGCGGCGAGGTTGTAGATCTCGGTTGGCCGGATCTGCTGCATCAGCCGGATCAGATTGGTCGAATCCGTCATGTCGCCATAGTGGAGCCGAAACGGCACGTTGCCGATATGAGGATCTTCGTAGAGATGATCGACGCGCGCGGTATTGAACGAGGACGACCGCCGCTTGATGCCGTGCACAGCGTAACCAAGCCCGAGAAGATACTCGGCCAGATAGGCGCCATCCTGTCCGGTGACGCCGGTAATCAGCGCAACGCGCCGTTTTGTATCTTGAGCTGGCATATCGTCTCCAAAGGGAATCGCGCTTTTCCACCTACCTGCTTGCGATTGACCGCAGTCGCGAATCCTGGTCGCGCGGCGGATCTGTCAAAAGCCGGTAATACAAATCGATATGTCTGGAAACCATCTGTTCGGCCCTGAAGAGGCGCTCATACCGTCTCTCCGCATTCTCGCCCATGCGCCTGGCATCGGCCGGATTCTCCGCGAGAAAAATCATGGCGCGCCGGAATGCATCCGCATCGTCGGGAGGAACAACGATTCCGGTTTCGCCATGGATGTTGACAAACGTGGTGCCCGTTCCGATTTCGCTCGAAATCATCGGCTTTCCGAACATCGCCCCCTCGAGCAACGATACGCCAAACGCCTCGGATCGAAGGTGAGAAGGGAATACAAAGGCGAAACAGAGCTTGATGAGCGCGACCTTGTCTTCATCCGAAATCAGTCCAAGAAAATGGACGTTGGCCAAATTCAGCCTGGCCGCATGTTTTCGCAGCTCCTGCTCCACGGGACCGGAGCCGACGATGACGACCGGCAGTCCGGTGCCCTGGATCGCATCGAGCAGGATGTGCAGGCCCTTGTAGTATCTCAGTACGCCGACAAAGAGAAAGAAGCGATCACCGAAGCGCCGACGCCAAAAAGCGAGGAGTTCAGCTGATGGCTCGGGATACGTAGACCGGTCAATGCCGATCGGAATGACGTCGGTCTTGTCCCGAAATTTGTCGAGCACATCGCTGGTCGCAAGATAGTTCGGAGACGTCGCGACGATTCGATCCACGCTGCCGAGAAATCTCATCATCAGCGGGCGGTAGAGCTTCAGCAGTGTCCGCTGACGAAGAATATCCGAATGATAAGTGAGGACCGTGGGCTTCGACACTCGGGTCGCAAAGTGAACGACGTCGAGGAAGGGCCAGGGGAAATGGTAATGTATAACGTCGGCGGTGCGGGCCAGCGCCGCGAATTTTCCCATCACCGAAAACGAAAAGCCGGTCGATGCGACCTCGAAGTCAAGCCGCGCCCGGTGGGCGGTATGGTTATCAAGCTCAATCGATTTCTCAAACGTGTCGCGACTGAGCGAAAGCACGTCCACCGCATGACCGTGCTGCGCGGTGCCACGCGCCAGCTGATTGATGACTTGCGCGATTCCGCCGGGCGGGTCGGGGATGTATGTCTTGTAGAAATGAAGAACTCTCACGTTCTTTGTGCGCTTCTTGTTCGCCCGACCCTGTACCGCCTGTTCGAGACGCGAACTTCACGATCTGCGGCTACTCTCTTTTCTGCGACCTCAAAGAACTCCCGCACTGTCGATGCGATGACGCGAATATCGGCTTCCTCGAGGTCCGGGTAGCTCGGAAGATTGAAGCCGCTGTCCGAGATGGCTTGCGCGACGGGAAACCGCTGGCCGGTGTCGTAGTGCGGAAATGCGTGAACCAGGGGGAATAGCGGCCGGGTTTCCACCGATCGGTTGCGAAGGTGCTGCCGCAGGCTGTCGCGGAGCTCCGGGGCGACGAGTATCGAGTAGAGCCACCACGAGTGCGTTGAATGAGCCGGCACCGCCTGCCGCTTCACAGGAAGACCGGCAAGGTACTGATCGTACCAGGCGGCAAGCTGGCGCTTCCTCCGCAGGATCTCATCAACCTGCTCGAGTTGACCGATTCCGATCGCGGCGCAGATGTTGGTCATGCGGTAGTTGTAGGCGACCGTATCGTGCCAGTACTCCTGGGTCGGCGATACGGCCTGGGTCTTGAGGTGGTAAGCCTTCTTGTGAACGTCCGTGCTGTTGCTGACGACCATGCCGCCTTCGCCGGTGGTGATCGTCTTGTTTCCGAAAAAGCTGAAGGTCGACACGTGGCCGAACGTCCCGACGTGCTTGCCTCGATAGAACGTCCCCAGGGCTTCGGCGCAGTCCTCGATCAGCAACAACCGGTGTTCGGTGCATATTCTGGAGATTGCCTCCATGTCGCAGGAAGCACCGTAGAGGTGCACGACCATCACCGCTCTGGTACGTGGCGTAATCGCGCGCGCTATGGCTGACGGATCGACTTGCCAAGTACCCTCGACGGAATCGACAAACACCGGCGATGCGCCGGCCTGGACGATCATATTCACCGAAGCGACGTAGGTCAGCGTCGGAACGATGACCTCGTCGCCCGGACCTATTCCGATCGCCAGCATCGCAAGATGCAGTGCTACGGTGCCATTGCACACCGTCGTCGCATGGCGCGCGCCGACATAGTCGGCAAACTGCTGCTCAAACTTGCCGATGAACTCCCCGCGAGACGATATCCATGTGGAATCGAGGCACTCATTGACGAGTTGCCGTTCGTTGCCGCTCAAGTAGGGACGATAGAGAGGATACATTTTCACTCCGGATCGTTCGCATTCTTGATCGCGCGTGGCGCTGAGACGCACGCTCCGCAATCAACTTCTAATTGAGTTTAGAGTCGCGGTCCCTGTAAAGTGTCCTCATGGATGGAACCCTCATAGGTTGTGGATGACTTCAAGCAATCGCCGCAATGTGTCGAGTTGAAGGCATATTTTGCCGATATCTGTCGACATACGTATGAGCGGTGGGGATCTTTGGTTCGATGCACTGTAACGGGCATACACAACCAAACCGTGCATGCTAACGTGCACAAGTAGAGCGTGTTTCGTCGGTCTAATGCACCATGACGTGCACAAGCGGGATATCGGATGACCCCATACGTCCTCGGCATCTACGAATCACGATACTTCTGGACGCATCTCGCGTTCTCGGATCTCCGCAGCAAATGGCGGCGTTCATTCCTGGGTGTGGCATGGTCGGTCGTGCAGCCGCTTGGAATAACGGCGCTGCTGGCGGTGGTGTTCGGAAAGATCTTCCATCAGAACATCGTCGAACTCGCGCCCTATATCCTGTCAGGCATGATCGCGTGGGATTTCTTCATGGCGACGCTGATCGGCGGTTCACTCTCGTTCGTGCAGGCTGACGCCTATATCAAGCAGTACCGGCATCCGCTTGCCATCTACACGCTGCGGACCACGCTGACGAACCTGATGGTCTGGATGATGGCCAGCCTCAGTCTCATCGGGTGGGTGCTGATCGTAAGGCCGCAGTCCTTCGGCTACTGCTGGCTTGCCGCACCGCTGGTGTTTCCTCTCGCGGCGGTCATGGCGTGGCCGCTCGCAACGTGCCTTGCCTATGTCGGCGCTCGCTTCCGCGATTTGCCCCATGCGCTGGGACTCGTTCTGCAGGCGATGTATTTCGTGTCACCGATCTACTTTGAGGCAAGACTGTTCCGTGACGGTGGCCTCGGCGCGCTGGTGGACTACAACCCGATCTATCATCTCCTGGAGATCGTGCGCGCGCCCCTGTTGCGCGGGGAGTGGCCGACGACGGCAAATTTCGCGATGTGCGTCATTGCCGGCGCTGTCTTCTCCGCGTTTGCTGTCCTCATCGGCCGGAGCGCCGAACGAAAAGTCATTTTCTACCTATGACAGGCAACGGCATTCTGCTCGACAAGGTGAACCTTCACTACTCCTCCGTCGCCTTCAAGGAGCGGTCGCTGAAGGCGTTGATCACAGGCGCGTTCACGGCGCCGAATGCGAAGACGGTCGTCCATGACATCCACGCACTCAAGAATATCTGCGTCGAAATCGCGCCCGGCGAGCGCGTCGGCCTGCTCGGTCACAACGGCGCCGGAAAATCCACGTTTCTGAAGATGGTAGCGGGGCTCTATCCGATTTCCTCGGGATCGCGTCACGTCGAAGGCACGGTCCGCTCATTGTTCGATCTAAGTCTCGGCTTCGAGCCCGACGCGACGGGGCGAGAGAATATTCTCTATCGCGGCCTGCTGCTTGGCTTGTCGCCGAAATTCATGCGCTCGGTGCGAGAGCAGATCGTTGCCTTTGCCGACATCGGCGAATTTATCGACTACCCGATCAAGACCTATTCGGCAGGCATGCAGGTCCGGCTAGCCTTTGCGATCTCGACCATGGTCGGCGGCGACATTTTGCTGCTCGACGAGATCATCGGCGCGGGCGATGCGAACTTCATTAGACGTGCGAAGGCGCGCATCACCAAGTTGATCGACGATTCCGAAATCCTGATCCTCGCGAGCCACGACCTTGGTGCGTTGCGTGACATTTGCGAGCGCGTGCTGGTTCTGGATCATGGCGAAGTGAAATTCGACGGTCCGGTCAATTCAGCCATTTGTGAATACAAGAAGTTGACGGGAGGGAGTGCGTGACCAATCGACCCTTACGCGTCATGTGGCTGTTGAACCATACGACCGCTCGCAAGTTCGAAGTCTTGATGCTGAAGCGTGCGGGAGTCCAGGAAATCTTCTTGCCGAAGAAAATTCCTGCGGATCCCTCGTTTCGCACGGCATCACTGGATTGGTCGGAGGACCAGCACCTCACGATTCCTAATGACGACCTTACCTTCTTGAATAATGCCGACTGGTACTACGATCCCGGGACCGAAGCGTGGCAGATTGCCAACAAACACTTTGACGTCGCATTCTTTATTCTTCTCAGAACGGAATTGTTCAAATCTATGTCGCGCCATTTCGAGGGGGCAAAGATCTGGAGAACTTATGGAACGAATACCTCTTATAGTGCGATACTCGATTGGGTTACTCGCCGCGAGGCGCCTATTTGGTCGTCGGGTGCAAGCAAAAATCTTTGGTTCGGCCATGCTTACGCACATCTGGCTGCCGAGGAGCCAGACTTTATAGCGAAGAAGGCTGTCTTCTTGCCTCTCGGGCTCATTGACGCCTCTGTTCGCGACGAATGGAAGGGCGGTGACAGGAGAATCTTTTTCGTTTGCCCAGATTTGGCGTTCAATGACTATTATCAAAAAATCTATCAAAGCTTCAAAACAACATTTGCCGGTTTGCCATATGTCGTAGGTGGAGCGCAGCCCGTCGCCATCAAAGACGCTCACGTCCTGGGCTTTGTGCCGAACGAGCAGCACAGGCGTAATATGCAAGAGCTCCGCGTGATGTACTATCACAGCACCGAGCGCAATCACATTCACTATCATCCGTTTGAGGCTGTACGCTCCGGGATGCCCCTCGTCTTCATGGCAGGAGGCCTCCTTGACAAGCTTGGCGGCATCGATCTCCCGGGACGTAGCAAAACGCCAAAGGAGGCGCGACAAAAGGTCGAACGTATTCTGTCCGGCGATCGCGGGTTGATTGATGGTATCCGTCAATCTCAGCAGCGATTGCTTGAGCCCATGAAGGCGGACGCGTGCGAAGCGGACTGGCGTGCTGGCCTCGATCGTGTTCTCCGGAAATTGAGAGAGAGTTCGGGTATATCCACCACTAACAGATCAATGAAACGGATCGCCGTCTTTCTGCCTGTTGCTTATCGCGGCGGCAGCCTGCGAGGAGCGATGCTGTTGGCTCGCGCACTCACAACAGGAAGTCGCATGGCGGGCGACAATATCGAGGTCGTGTTTGCACATCTCGATGATCCCGTCTGCTATCCCAAGGAATCGTTCGGGGATCTCCCGACTTCGATTAAGCGTCGGCCTTATCGCTGGCGGACTGTGTCTCGCGAAGAAGCCGTGCGTGCATGTGCTTATGCCGGACTGGGCGGCTCGTTGAAAGACGAAACATATCAGGCTCCCGACGACGGCATTAGCCAGTTCACGGATTGTGATCTCTGGGTTGTCATTTCGGATCGGCTTGAGTTTCCCCTGTTGCCTGTTCGACCGTATCTGCTGATGGTCTATGATTACCTTCAGCGGTATCAGACTTTGTTCGATGATGACACCAATCAAGAATTTGTCGCACGCGCCCACTCCGCAGAAGCGGTGATGGTCACGACGGAATTTACCGCCGGCGATGCACGGCAGTTTGCTGGTATTCCAGCGAAGAAGATCAAGAAGGTGCCCATGCTGGCGCCGGAATTCGTCGCGAGCGAGAATTCGGGCCGGGTCGTGGACGAATCTGATTCGTTTTTTCTTTGGACGACCAATCTTGCACTTCACAAGAATCACGAAAACGCATTCAAGGCGCTTCGGCTCTACTACGAAAAGTACGGTGGATCGCTGAATTGTCGCGTCACGGGGGTGGATACTCGGGAGTTGCTCAAACGCGATGCTCGACACCTGAGAGTCTTGAGAGAGATCCGCAGTTCAAGCGCTGCGATCAAGCAGCATCTGAAAATCGAGGGAGAATTACCCGAAGAACGGTATCAGGCTCAATTGAGCCATGCCGCGTTTCTTTGGCACCCTGGCCGGATCGACAACGGAACGTTTTCCGTGGTCGAGGCTGCCCATCTCGGCGTTCCTGCGCTTTCGAGCGATTACCCCGCGATGCGGGAAATTGACCAGCAGTTTGAACTGCACCTGACCTGGATGGATCCGGAAGACCCCGACAACATGGCGCGCCAGATCAAGCGAATGGAATCCGAATCAGACGCGCTGCGACACCATCTACCTTCGGCGGAGCAGCTTGCCTGCCAATCCATCGAAAGACTCGCCGGTGCGTATTGGGCCGTGATCAAGGGCTACCTGTGAAAACATTCGGCATTTACCTAGCCTATCCGCCGACGCTCGATCTGCGCGCCCAAGGCCTTGGGCGGCACCTTGCTGAATTCCTGAGGGAAGCAAAGAGCGCCTCTGACGCCAGATTTGTGATCGCATGCCCGAGTTGGATGAGGAAATCCCTTCGTGACCTTCTTGAGGGCGTTGAGGTTTCTACGGATGCGTTCGAAATCATTGGCCCGAAAGAGGAGCCAATGTTTCTGAAGCTGTATGAGCTCTATCTGGCTTACAAGCGGCGCAGGCGACGCCGAAGCCGATTTCTTCGGCTCGTCAATGCCTTGAAGCGACGGCTCATGCGAGATCTAACCCGTGCGGAAGGCCTGTTGGTGACGACGCGGAGTAGCCTGCTGCTGGCCGTTTTTGCACTGGTAGCGCTTCCGTTTGCCACGATGGCGCTAGCGGTAATGTTCGTAAGCTCATTCGGCGCGTTGTGTGTTGCGGCGTGGCTGAGGCTACGCGCCGGGCTAAATCGGAGTCGCCTGTACCGGCAATATTCAAGAGTCGTTCCCAAGTTTACCACGAAGCCGCAAGCAAGTTCCACGACCGTCCGGCTCTACCGTCTTATGGAAGAGTCCGAGGCAAGGCTGCTCATCAAGGACATCAATAGTCGAAAGGACGTTGCGGCTTGGTATGCACCGACAGCATTCTGGCCACAGTTCAACCGAATCGAAGCGCCCCGCCTGACCTGCGTGCCCGATGTGGTGCTGTCGGAATCTCCTGTTGGCTTTTCAGCTGTTGGCGGTGACCGATTCCTGCAAACGTTTGGATCGGTAGAAGCGACCATCGAGGGAGGCGATCATTTTGTTACCTACAGCGAACATATCAAGTATCGGACGCTTGTGGATCGCTATCAGGTAAGTCCGGGCGCGATCGACGTGGTGCCGCACGGAGCCAACCGTCTGGATGACTTGATTGCGGTCTCTGGATTTCCCGATAACGAGGCGGCAACAGATGCATTTTGCGTCAGTCGTTTTGAGAGCGCCTTGGGCAAGGCGATCGGGACGCAGCAGCCATTTAATTTCGATAGTGGCGACGTCGAGTTCATTTTCTATGCAAGCCAGTTTCGGCCGAATAAGAACGTCATGACGCTACTGCGTGCCTATAACTATCTCCTCAAGCGCCGCTATGTGGGTCACAAGCTCGTCCTGACCGGTCATCCTCACTCTCTTCCCGAGATCGCTCGATTCATTCGCGAGCATAATCTTCAAAACGACGTGCTGTGCCTTCATGGCTTGTCCGCCCAAGAACTGGCCGCTTGCTATCGGCTTGCGGATCTAGCGGTAAATCCGAGCCTGAGCGAAGGCGGGTGCCCGTTTACGTTGACCGAGGCCCTTTCGGTGGGAACGCCGGTTGTGATGGCGCGGATCGCGGTTACCGAAGAGGTCGTCACAGATCCGGAATTGCAGAACCTGATGCTGTTCGATCCCTACGATTGGGAGGACATGGCGGCGCGGATCGAATGGGCGCTGCAGAACAAGGAGAGCCTGCTCGAACGTCAACTGAAACTCTACGAGCGGCTTGCCGAACGATCATGGAAGACGGTCGTCAACGAATACGTCGCGATACTGGATCGCATTTCCAGTCCCGCCGCTTGAGTCGAACGCGCATGACCGACAAAGCCAAAGGCTTGTGGATTTACGGGTTTGGCGGGCACGCCCGCAGCATTGCCGATGTCGCGATGGCTTTGGGCATCGAGCAACTCGTCTTCGCTGACGCCGATGCGCGTGACGGTGAGAGCTTCCTGGGCTGTCCGGTCATCAAGTCGTTCGAGGGGGACCCGCCGGACGGCTGGCAGTGTTTCCCGGCGGCGGGAGACAACCGCAAACGCCAGGCTCAGACCGGGCATATTCGGGCACAGGGATGGCCGCTCGCCACCATCATATCTCCCACGGCTACCGTCGGCATCGGCTCGTCCATCGCTGCTGGGACTTTCGTCGGCCATCACTGCCACGTGGGGCCCATGGCCAGTATCGGGCAATCCTGTATTCTCAATACCGGCTGCATTGTCGAACATGACTGCGTGGTCGGCGACTTCACCCATGTCTCCGTCAATGCGACGCTCGCCGGCAGAAGCCAGCTGGGCAGCTTTGTTTTCCTCGGCACGGGATCTACCGTTATCGACAAATGTTCGGTGCCGGACGGAACGATATGCGGTGCCGGGACTGTCGTCACGCGATCGCTTGGTATCAGCGGGACCTACGTCGGTGTGCCGGCCCGACTTGTAAAGCCGGAGTCTCAATAGAAGGCCGCGAACCGTCAGGGGCTAACCTCAGCGATCAGTCGTTATTCAGCTGGGGCTAGCTCGACTGGAATCTCCTTCTCCCATCGCGCCTTCCAACGCTGGATGAGTTGCTTGCCCCATCTATCCGACCGTGTTTCGACGGTGACGTGGAGCAGCCAGGAAAGCCCGAGCGCGGCCGCTGTGACGACGATCAGGGCACTCAAGGGCGAAGCGCCCTTGTCGATCAGGAGACGAAGCGCAGCATAGCCGGCGACGCCATGAACCACGTACAGAGGGTAGCTGATGTTGGCGAAGAACTCACCGATTTTCGTGGCCCGGAACAGTACCGGGAAGCTCGCTGCAAAAGCGAACACGATCAGGGCCGCGCCATAGCTCCATGCCCCCGGAAGCATCGAGTTGAAGATAGTGCCGTTGAGCGCCACGACATGGATCAAAAAGAGCGCCCCGACGAGGAACGTCATCTGCTGCGGGTTGATGCGTCCGACATGGGCATAGTGAAAGGCCACGCCGATGAACATGTAGATCAGGTATGGACCCGAGAGCATAGCAGCCAGCGCGATCGGATAGTTCTGAGAGGCCGGCGTTGCTCCGAGCCAGATACACATTGCGAGAAGGATGACTGGCGCGACGAAGACGACGAGTGACGTGCGGCGGAACCAGACGGCGAAGAGCGCGCAGATGACATAGAATTTCATCTCGATCTCAAGCGTCCAGACGATTCCGTCGATGTTTCGGGACCATAGGATATCGCGGAGCCCAGGTACGTAGTGGATCGCCACCGAGCTTGGTGAGAACGGCCACGAGCGCACGAAATACAGGGTTGTGGCCCCAATCGCCGCGAGAGAGATCGTGAATCCGACCATGTAAAGCGGCACGATGCGAAAGAACCGGCCGACCAGGAAAGCGCCGGCGCCTTGCCGACTAAGTGAGAACGGTATGACGAACCCGCTGATCAGAAAGAACAGCGCGACGCCGAACGCGCCCCAATTGAACTGCGGAACAACATGAAGCCAGGTCAGATAAGCCGGCACCGTGACCGCGGCCTCTGGAGCGTTGATCAGATCTCCGACGGCCTTAGGGTTGCCCCAGAAGATGCCGTAATAGTGAGAGATGAGAACGCAGATCGCAGCATAACCCCGAAGCGTTTGGGCATAAGCGACACGCGAAGAGTGCTGCATTGAGGACGCCCCATTGGTGACCTCCGGATGCCATAAATGCCGGGCAGACGCAACAAAATACAACCTACGGACGCCGCCGCAGCCCTGGACAAGTATCCTTTTCTGTTGAGGGGCTGTCGGCGCGAGACGATAAGCTCAACACGCCGCTCCCGTAATCAGGCTTTCTCGTTCGACATGTCTGGCGTGATGTACCAGAGCAGCAAAAGCGCCAGAAGGCCGTTCGACAGAACAGCCACCGATAGCGGGACGTTGAGAAGTGACTGCATTACAAGGCCGGCGGACGTGGCGATCAATGGCGGCGGAAGGTGAGCCGATACGCGATTTCCGACCGAGAGAACCAATCCGCCAAGCAGCGTTGATGCGGGCGCCCAGAGCGGGCCGACCGAGGCGATACCTTCCGTGGCAAACAGGGAAGCGTTCAGGTTGCCCACGCCGTAGCGATCCGCGAAGATGGGACCAAGCTGACCGGCATAGGGGCAGTCGACCAGCGAGCGCACGAGGTTGATCTGGCAAAAGTAAGTCGGGGGATTGCGGGCAAAAAAATCGGAGTAGTAGTTCATCGCAAGCGATGGGATCGACAGCATTCGGATATTCGCCTGTCCAAATGCATGATCGGCCAAGAAGCGCACCGGACCATCGTTCGGAGCGACGGTATATAGACCGAGGAAAAATGCGGTCGGAAGCAGCAGTGAAAGAATGGCGGCGCGCTTCGGCTCGAACATCTGGAACATGAGGAACAGGAATGGCAGCCATACAGCGCCAAGGAGCACGGTCTTGTTCAGCACGGCCGGATAAAAGGACACGATGAGCGCGATACTGGTGGCAGCCAACAGGTAGCGGTGTTGAAGCGCGAAATACGCGAATGCGAAGGGAAGCAAAGCGCCGATCACGGATCCGGTGATGTAGTTCAGAAGGGCGGGCCGGACGAGCGCAGCTCGCAATATTTCAGCCTCGCGGATTCCGACAAGCGCGAAACCATAGCGAACATTCCACGCGAGAACGACGGCCGCAAAACCAAGCATCGCAATCAAAAACCGGTTCATTGTCCGCGGTGAAATTGCGGCTCTTGGCTTCAGTGGCGCGGTAATGAAGAGGACCGGCAGAAGAAACGCGATAAGAGATGCGATCGCTGAAAATCGCGCCTGAGCGTGGTCGTATTCAAGGCCGCTGAAATAAGTGATCCAGACGAAGCCGGTAACCATGCCGTAGAAACTGACGCCGACGAGATAGCCGAAGCTGAACCGCGCCCGGAGAAAGAGCGGGACAAAGCCGACCATCAGAAATGTTCCGGCGATAGCGTTCAGCGCGAGTTGATTTCCGATGCCCGCGGAAGCAAGCGACAGACAACTGACCGCCGGATACAACACCAGCGGCACGGCCAATCCGCCGGGGTGTCGTTCGAAGAAACTTCCAAGACGCCAGAATCCGGACGGCGTTTTCCCCGCTGTGCACCCGTCTGACGGCAATGGCATCGTCACGGCTTTCGCTCTTCGTTCCAGCAAAGCCATCGAAACTAGTGGCGCGCTCGGAGAGATTCGAACTCCCGACCCTCGGAATCGAAATCCGATGCTCTATCCAGCTGAGCTACGAGCGCGTGCAGTCTGCCGATTATCAGACTTGGCCCAGCAGGGCCAGCAGCGGAAGCCCCGAGATTCCTCCGTTCCGATCAAAAATCGGAACGGGTCTCCCGAGCTTCCTGATTTGACGCGTTTTCGCGACGCGGACCGGTCCCCATTTCGCTGGAAAGCGCTCTAGTAGCAGGGATGTCGCTGACGGTCCTGGCCGATATAGGCCGCCGCGCTCTGGCGGCAGAGGACGGTGGAGGGGCCGTCGTAATAGGCGAAGGTGCCGGGCTGCAGGCCGGGACCGTAATTGTGGAGGTAGCTGATCGGGTAGGGCAGGCCCCAATGGTGGTGATGGTGGTGGTGGCGGTGGTGCCGGTTATGGCGGGCGTCCGCCAGGCTCGGGGCCAGGGCCGCGGCGGCGAGCAGGGCGGCGGCAACGAAAAACTTCGCTTTGGTCATTTCGATTCTCCGGAAAGTCCCACTGAACAGGTGCGATTTCGAGCTGAGCGGACAGCCCTGGGTGTGAAGAAAGCGTGTCATAGCAACAAGTTAGGCGCTAAACCTCTATTCGGTCGAAGCCTTGTATCCCTTGCACATCCTGGCCGATCTGATTCTGCATTGTAGGAGAAACCGGCAGAAAAGCTGCGGAAAACCGTCGTAATGCGCCTATTTTTGGCCGCAAGCGATGCTTAACCAATTCCCAACACAGTCCGGCCAAAATTCTGCTGTCCGGTCCCGAATAGACGGCCCGACTTTATCCCGCGTCTGACAAAGGCTTATCCGGCTCCCGATTGACCATGCGCATCACGTCCCTTGCCCTGCTGTCTCTTTCGGTCCTGGTGGCGAGCCCGGCGCGCGCCGACCTGCACATTACGCGCGACCACGGCGGTTATGTCGAGGAGTACAAGACCAAGTACAAGCGCATCCGCGACCGCAAGGAGCGGGTGATCATCGACGGCATCTGCAATTCCGCCTGCACGCTGGTGTTCGGCATCGTGCCGATGAACAAGATCTGCGTCACGCCCAAGGCCAGCGTCGGTTTCCACCAGGCCTATTACGACAAGGCCTTCACCTTCGGCATCAAGGTCACCAGTGCGGAGGGGACATCGGACCTGATGTCCTATTATCCGAACTCCGTGAAAGACTGGATCCGCCGCAATGGCGGACTCACCCCCGAGATGAAGAAGATCAAGAACGGCGGCGAACTCTGGAAGATCGTCGATCCCTGTCCGGAAGAGTGGTAGCGCGCGACGCTATCTGTTGCGGCGTCGGCGCACCCTTGTTCTCACGCG
>Ga0268266_10000989_pt1 | contig 35805 bp, 43 predicted proteins | sample KBSS13metaG_FD_190356 | JGI IMG/M metagenome (GOLD analysis project Ga0268266, IMG submission 190356) | Switchgrass rhizosphere microbial communities from Kellogg Biological Station, Michigan, USA - KBS S1-3 metaG (SPAdes) (version 2) | ecosystem: Host-associated > Plants > Roots > Rhizosphere...
GGCCGCGACTCGCCCTCCGGCTGAATAAAAGACAAATCTACGCCGCGCGACGTGTGGAAGCTAGGCCGCCGGAGGTCTTCCCCCCTTCGACCTGCGCCGCCAACCAACGGCCAGCCGCGGCTCCGAGGGGGGCCGGTACCGCATTTCCCAGTTGTCGCATGCTCTCCGTCCATGACCGCGGAAACTCGTAGTCGTCCGGTAAGCCCACTAGTCGCGCGGCCTCTCGGGTCGTGAAGTAGCGAACCGACCCATCGTCGCGCACCATCATATTCTCGCCGCCAGGAACGCCATGATCACCCGCCTTCAGAGCCTTCGCGGGAAGGTCCAAGGGACTTCCCGTATGACCCGGGTAAATTCGCGCGCCGATCTGCAGGACATGGTTGCGCTTGCCGTTCGGTTCGCCCAAGCCCTCCAATACATCCCGGACCGTGACCCATGGAGCGCCAGCCGGCTCTATGTCCGCCCGCTTTAATCGTTCAATGCGCGCGTGGTCCTGCTGAAGAATGGGGGTACGGCGCTTCTTTAAGCCGTGGCGCGCCCAATATTCCCCGGTGATGTATTGCTCCCAGAGGAGCCGATCACGCGAATGGGTCGGCGGCATCGGCGTCGGAACGACATCTAGATCGTTTCTAATCCCGAAGATCAGAACGCGGTGCCTGATTTGAGCCGCGCCAAAATCGGCGGCGTTCACAAGCTGCCAAACGACCTTGTAGTCCTTACGACTCTTTGACGTCACCAGCCGCGCGCGGTGCTCGGCATGCGACTCTTCCGGTCTGCGGATCACTCCTGGCCGCTCAAGATGCGACACGATCCACTCAAGATAAGGGCGGAAGCGAGGACCAGCGAGATTCCTCACGTTCTCAAACAGGATCAGCCGCGGTTTTGCCTCTCGCACCGCTCGAATCGCCTCAGGCCACATATCACGATGGTCGTCCTGGCCATGCTTTTTCCCGCCAATTCCAAATGGCTGACAGGGAGGGCCGCCGGAAACCAGATCAAGCGATGTCAGCTTCTTCCAGTCGATTTCTCGAACATCCTGAAGACCCATCGGCCAATCGCGGACATGCTCGATGCCTTTTGCCTTATTGTGCAAAACCGTCGCGACCGCATCCTGGTCGAACTCCGCCATGTGTCGGTGTCGAAACCCCGCGTGGGACATTCCAAGCGCCAGTCCCCCACAGCCAGCGAAGAGTTCAGCGCTTTGCATCTTCGCCCCCATTCAAATCCAGCGGTAACAGCGGTCCGCCCGCAGCTTCTTCCAAGAATCTCTCGACGGCACGCCGCACCAGCCAAGCCACCTTCACGCCTTGCGCTTTTGCGAGACGATCCAATTCGGCCTTCTGCTTACGCGTCAGCGTCGTCGTCACCCGCTCGGCGTCGCGGCCATCTTTGCCCAAACCGGCCTCCGCAGCAATCCGCGGCATTCCGCGGCGCGATCCACCTTGCAGCAAAAGTGTTAATTCTTCAACCGACAACGTAGCGGATGACCGTGAACAAATAAAGAACATTCACCGAGGATTGGCAGCCCAGGAATTTCGCGTCAGGAAAGCCAGAGTAGGCGCCACCGCGAAGTGAGTCTCATGGGGAACGCCTTCCCCCTGGTCGGCGCCGCGGTCGCCGACGCACCCCTTCTGCGGGGAGAAGATCCCCGCAACGCCCCCTTTAGAGTGAGAGGACGGCTCGTCTTCGCCGTGACGGGTTGAAGGCTGGAGGAGAGGCCTCCGGGCGCCCGTCATGGAGACTAGCCATGACCCATGTGGAGATTCTTGACGTCGCTCGCGACCGCGTTGGCGGCTACAAGGTGGATGTGAGCCGCGGCGAGCGGATCGGCCGCGTGTCCTCCGAATGGTTTTCGAGGCCCGCTGACGAGCGCTACCTTTCCCTGTCCGACCTCTATGCCGCCGTGCATGGACGGACCGAGCGGAGCCGCACCCGAACCGTCGAGAGCGCGGCGATCCGGGTGGAGGCAAGCCGCGACGATGCAGAGCGCCTCGCGCTGATGCTGCCCGGCTCCGACGTGCCGATCGCGCCAACCCATTGGAGCTTCGGCCAGCTTGCCGGCCTGATCGGAGCGCCAGCGGCCTATCTGCGGCAGCTTCCGGCACCACTGGCCGGCATCAATCTGCAATACGGCCTGACGTCTCATCGCGCCGAGCAGGTGAAGACGCTCGAGATCGAAGATGGCCGTGTCGAGCTGCGCGCCGTCACTGGGCCCGACTATGGCCGCATCTTCGACCATGAGTTGGTTGCGGCCGTGCAGCGGATCGCGGGCAACGGCACAGGCGACACTCGCTGGAAGGTCCCGGGCGTGCTCGACTGGTCAACCGGCATCTACAACCCGCGCGTCGACGTCACGCAGGACACAACAACGCTCTATGCCTCCGATCGCGACGTCTTCCTCTTCCTGGTCGACGATCTCAATCCGATCGAGGCCGGGCGGTTGCCCGACGGTTTGCCCGACCTCTACTTCCGCGGCTTCTATTGCTGGAATTCCGAGGTGGGTGCGAAGACGCTCGGCATGGCGAGCTTCTATCTCCGCGCCGTCTGCCAGAATCGCAATCTCTGGGGAGTCGAGGATTTCGAGGAGATCACCATTCGCCACTCGAAATACGCCCCCTCGCGCTTCGCGCATGAGGCTGCGCCAGCGTTGACCCGTTTCGCCAATTCCTCGCCGATGCCCTTCGTCAACAGCATCAAGGCGGCCCGAGAGAAGATCGTGGCCCGCACCGACGATGACCGCAGCGAGTTTCTGCGCAGGCGGGGCTTCTCGAAGACCGAGACAGCGAAGATCATCGAGACTGTCTTGACTGAGGAAGGACGCAAACCTGAGAGCGTGTTCGACTTCGTGCAGGGCATCACGGCGATCGCGCGCGACAAGACCCACCAGGACGCCCGGCTCGACTTGGAGGCGCGGGCCAAGAAGTTGTTCGACCGGGCAGCCTGACTCCCGGAAAGCCGGAGATGCGGGAAAGCGTGTCTCCGGCTTCGTGCCTTTACGTCCTTCCTGATCGTCGGTTTCGCGGCGCTGCCCTTCAGAGGAAGAGGGCGGCGCTGCGCTTCGTGACGAGTTGATGCCGAGAGAGAGGCTTTCGGCGCTCGTCGCGGAGTATATCCCGATGGCTTCCACTGTTCAGAAGATCACCCTCTCGCCCTCGCGCGACATCCCCTTCAACAAGCTTTTGCTCTCTCAGTCGAACGTCCGGCGCGTGAAGGCCGGTGTCTCGGTCGAGGAGCTGGCCGACGACATCGCTCGCCGTGGCCTGCTGCAGGGCCTGAGCGTGCGCGCGGTCGTCGATCAGGCCGGCGTTGACACCGGCATGTTCGAAATCCCGGCAGGCGGCCGGCGCTACCGGGCGCTGGAACTGCTCGTGAAGCAGAAGCGTCTCGCCAAGACCGCGCCGGTGCCGTGCATCGTCCGCGAAAGCGGCATCGCCGAGGAGGACTCGCTCGCCGAGAACGTCCAGCGCGCGCCGCTGCACCCGCTCGACCAGTTCCGGGCGTTCCTGGCGTTGCGCGAGAAAGGCCAGTCCGAGGAAGAGATCGCCGCCGCTTTCTTCGTCTCGGTCAACGTGGTGAAGCAGCGCCTGAAGCTCGCGTCGGTCTCGCCGGCGCTGCTCGACGTCTATGCCGAGGACGGCATGACGCTCGACCAGCTCATGGCCTTCACCGTCTCCGGCGACCATGAGCGCCAGGAGCAGGTGTTCGAGCGCCTCAAGGCTTCCTACGACAAACAACCCTATGTCATCCGTCGCATGCTGACCGAGGGCGCCGTCCGCGCCTCCGACAAGCGGGCGCAGTTCATCGGCCTTGACGCCTATGTGGCGGCGGGCGGCACGGTGCTGCGCGACCTGTTCCAGGGCGACGACGGCGGCTGGCTGCAGGATGTTCCGCTCGTCGACCAGATGGTGGCCGACAAGCTCAAGGCGGAGTCGGAAACGGTGGCCGCCGAGGGCTGGAAGTGGATCGAGGCCGCGCCCGATTTCGCCTACGGCCACGCCTTCGGCCTGCGCCAGCTTCGGGGCGAGACCGTCGCGCTGACGGCCGAGGAAGAAGCGACCCGGGACGCGCTGCAGGCCGAGTTCGACCGGCTGTCCGAGGAATACGAGGACGCCGACGATTTGCCGGACGAGGTGGACGAGCGCCTGTCGGAGCTGGAAACGGCGTTGGAGGGGTTCGAGACCCGGCCTGTCGTGTTCGACCCTGCCGAGATCGCCCGTGCCGGCGCCTTCGTCAGCATCGGCGCCGACGGACACCTTCGTGTCGAACGCGGCTACGTCCGCCCCGAGGACGAACTGCCGATCGAGCCGGAGCTCGTTTCGGCTGAGGACGGAGAGGCGGACCGCGCTATGGCGGCAAGCTACGCGGGTGACGAAGCCATCGTGGCGGCCGCGCCCGAGGCCGAACCGGAGCAGGATGAGGGCCTTTCGCCCATTTCCGATCGGCTGATGACGGAGCTGACCTCGCACCGCACGCTCGGCCTGCGCCAAGCGCTCGGCGAGCGGCCGGACGTCGCCTTCCTCGCGGCCCTGCATGTCCTCACGCTGAAGACCTTCTATCACTACGGCTCGGATAGCTGCCTCGAACTGGAGGTGAAGAGTGTCAGCTTCGGCACGCAGGCGCCGGGACTAAACGACAGCGCATCGGCCGAGGCGATCCGGGCTCGGCACGAGAGCTGGGCGAAGGCGCTTCCCAAGGAATCTGCCGACCTCTGGGACGCGTTGCAGGAATGGGATGGCGATAGCCGGGCGGCCCTGTTCGCGCACATTGTCAGCCTCTCGATCAATGCGGTCTACGAACCCTGGAACCGTCGGCCGCGGGCGTTCGTGCATGCCGATCGCGTCGCGCAGGCGGTCGACCTCGACATGGCGGCCGCCGGCTGGAAGCCCACCGTGGACAACTTCCTCGGTCGGGTGACGAAGGCCCGGATCCTGCAGGCGGTGGCCCAGGCGAAAGGCCAGCGTGCCGCCGATCGGATTGAGCATCTGAAGAAGGGCGACATGGCCGCTGAGGCGGAAACGCTGCTGGCCGACACCGGCTGGCTGCCCGAGCCGCTTCGCACACCGGGTCCTGCCTCTGGCGACGAACAGACATCGGAATCTCCGATCGAGGAAACTCCAGAGCAGTCCAGCGAAAAACTGCCGGAAGACGAAGACCAGCCCGCCTCTCAGAATGATAACACTGGCGAGCCGATGATCGCAGCCGAATAGCTGTCGAGTGCAACGAGGCCCGCCGGAGACGGCGGGCCTTTTCTTTTCGAGGACCATCATGAGCAATACCGCACATGATCTGGCGCAGCGCCTTGCCTGCGAGGCCGAGGCCGTGTGCCGCAACTATCTCTCGGCAGGCCGTCGCGAGGGCGGCTATTGGCTCGTGGGCGACGTCCGCAACACGCCGGGCCGCTCGATGTTCGTGCGTCTCAGGGAGTCGCCGAAAGGGCCTGCCGGCAAATGGACCGACGCCGCGACCGGCGAGCATGGCGATCTGCTTGACGTGATCCGGGAAAGCTGTGGCTTGATCGACTTCAAGGACGTCGCCGATGAGGCGCGTTCATTCCTCAGCCTGCCGCACCCCGAGCCTGAGCCTGATCGTCCCCGATCGCGAACGCCAAGCGCTCCAACCGGATCGCCAGAGGCGGCACGGCGACTATTCGCCATGTCGCAGCCGATCGAACGTACTCTCGTAGAAGCGTATTTGCGAGATCGCGGCATTACGACTTTACACGGAACCGGAGCGCTCCGGTTCCATCCGCGCTGCTACTACCGGCCGGACGACCATAGCCCGACCGAGACCTGGCCGGCGATGATCGCCGCCGTCACCGATCTCTCCGGCCGTCTGACCGGGGCACATCGCACCTGGCTCGATCCTGGCGGTTTCACCGAGGCGACACTCGGCAAGGCGCCGATCGACACGCCGCGACGGGCGATGGGCGACCTTCTCGGTTATGCTGTTCGATTTGGTGTGGCGGGCGAAGTCATGGCGGCCGGCGAGGGCATCGAGACGATGCTTTCGCTCCGATGCGTCCTTCCCACCCTGCCGATGGTCGCGGCGCTCTCGGCCGCACATCTCTCCGCCATCCTGTTCCCGGGCACACTGCGGCGACTCTACATCGCTCGCGACGACGATCCCGCCGGCTACGGCGCGATGGCGACGTTGATCGAGCGAGCGCAGGAGGCCGGGATCGAGCCGATCGCGATCTCGCCACGGCTTGGCGACTTCAATGAGGATCTCCGGCTGCTCGGGATCGACGCGCTTCGGGCCGCGAGCAGGGTGCAGATCGCGGCGCAGGACGTCGCCCGTTTCATGGAGCTGGCGGCATAGCCCGAACGGGATGAGAGGCGGTTCGCCGGCGTCGTCGCCACATGGCCAGCGGTCATGCTTTCCCTCAGCGTCGGAGAGAACCACGCCCACTGCCTTCTGAGAGGGCGATCGGGCAGCAAGCGGCTCGGACAGGCAACCTTGTGGGCCGACTATTTTCCGTCGGCGGCGAGGCCGCCTTTACATCGCGAGACAAAATAGTCGGCCCCCTTCGGTCCTCCGCCAAGGCTTCGGCCCTCCGCTGCGCTGCGGGTGCAGGTCCGTTCCGCCCGCCGCCTTCGTCGCCAAGAAGGCCGTGATGGGCGCGGCCGATCCGACAAGGGAAGCCGCGATGACCACCGACCACGACGACGATTTCGAGCCGCACCACAATTCATCCTCGACCGACCAAGTCCTCCACGAACTCCAGCTATACGGCTACCGTCCCTTCAACGACGAGCCCGATCCCAGGCCGCTTCCCGAAGCGCAAATCCTCGCCGGCAGCATCTCCGACATTTTCGACGCCCTCGTGGTGGCGCTGGCCGACACTCGTCTCGAACCCGACCTCGAGGACCTGCTCTGGTCGACGGTGAACGTCTTCCATCGCGCCATCGACAGGATCGAACGCGAACTCGACGACAACGAGATGGCGCAGCAACGCGCGCAACGGGAACAAGATGGCAGCGAGGTCAAGTCCGTCGAGCTGGAGCGCCTGACGGCGGAAGGCCAGACGCTCATCGAACGCCGCGACGCGTTCGAGCTGATGCGCGATCAAGCGGCCGACCAATTCGAGCACCACACCCATTCGGCCTGGCGGCCGCGCAACGGGTCGAAGGTCAACCATCGCAATCTGACCTCCGCGATGATCGACAGCCGCGACTTCCTGGCGGCGAAGAAGCGCGCGACGAACCAGGTGCTCCTCCCCCCGGGTCCGAAGGTCGCACTCACCGGCGGGCTCGACTTTAACGACCACCGGCTGGTCTGGGCGAAGCTCGATCAGGTCCACGCCAAGCACCCGGACATGGTGCTGCTGCACGGCGGATCGCCCAAGGGCGCCGAGCTGACTGCCGCCAAATGGGCCGACAATCGCAAGGTCCCACAGATCGCCTTCAAACCCGACTGGACGAAGCACGCCAAGGCCGCACCGTTCAAGCGCAATGATGCAATGGTGGAGACCCTGCCGATCGGCGTCCTGCACTTCCCGGGCACCGGCATCCAGGATAACCTCGCCGACAAGGCGAAGAAGCTCGGCATCCCGGTCTGGAAGTTCGGCGGCGCGTGAGCGCCGCCTTTCCTCAATACGTATTGACGTCGAACCGCAAAGGCGAATCACCGGCTTTCCGCAAGACCGCCTTTCAGTCCGGTTCACCCGTCACCGCGATCCGGGCCGCGCGAGCATAGTGCGCCAACTCCGTATCATTCTCGATCAGGCCGTCGAGCAGCGCCTTCATATCGCTCTGATCGGACGCCGATTGAAACGGCCCCGGCTGCCGCTCGATCGCCAGCACCGCAATGGCGAGCGCCTTCTTCACCAGGTGCAGGTCGCGTCCCGTGAATTCCGCCATGCCGCATGCCTCAACCATCATGTCGACTCGTAAGCACACCTTAGCCGATCGGCCAGCGCACCGTGAGGACAACGAGGTTCCATGCATTGTCCTCGACGGCCTTTGAGTGGCGGCTCCTGCCGGCGGGCGCCACCCCGCGTCTATCAGCGCTGATCCTTGGTCCGGCCGAGGGCCTGACGCCATCAACCCGTAAAGGGTCGGCTTACGCGAAGCGTGCCGCCGCTGCGTCTTCGCCTTCGCGGTGATTGCGGCCCTCGGCGGAACACATCGGGCGCCTGTCGCGCGGGGATGGTCCCCGCCTCAGCACAGGAGCCGGATCAATGTCTCAAGCCCTCGCATTCGCTAACGGCTGGAACCTCGCCATCACTCTCATGGTCTGCATCGTCGTCTTTCATGCTGACGCTGGCAACTTCGGCGTCATGCTGGCCGCCGAATATGACGGCGATCCCGCCGCCGTCATCCACGAATTCGACCCCTTCCAACGATGAAGGGGCGCATCCCCACGCAGGCTGGACCGCGCAGGGCCAGCGGGGATTTCCGCTCCCGCTGGCGCCTGTTTGCGGCTATACTCACGGTCGCGCCGTGGTGGTGGTGGAAGGCGCGACCGTCAGACCTTTATCTCACGGAGTACACCGCCATGGTCATCTTCGGACCACTCCTCGTCATCATCGGCATCGGCTTTATCTGCTGGCTGCTGTTCACCCTCGCTGTCTTTGCGCTGCCGTTTTTCGCCGGTCTGACGATCGGCATCTTGGCCTTTCACGCGGGGGCCGGCGTGCTCGGCGGCATTGCCGTGGGTCTTGTAGCCGGCGGCGTCACCTTTGGCCTTGGCCAGCTTGCGCTCGCCGTTGTGCCATGGGCGTGGGCTCGGCTCCTGATCATCCTTCTCTATGTCGCGCCCGCCACCGTCGCTGGCTACAGCGCCACGCATGGAATCGCCCAGATGGCGATGCCTTCACCCACCTGGCAGACGATCTTCGCCGTCATCGGCGCGATCGCCGTCAGCGTCACGGCGTTCGTCCGCTTCACCGGAATGGCCACGCCCGGACCAGCCGGACAGGGCTTGGCGCGGGGCTAACACCGTCAAGTCGACGGGCGGGCTGGATCAGGCATTCCGTATGCGCGCCACCCTCGTCGCCGAACACGGAGTGAGCGCGACTTGGCTTCGAAGCGCACCCTGTCATCGCAGAGTGCCGGGGGTCGTGGCGGTCGTTGAGACAACATGGCGGAGGTGGCGAGGTCTCACGAATACCGCCAACGAAGTGCATGGCAGGGCGTGCAGCCGAAGCTTGGCTTCAGAAACAGGAGATCCATCGGCTGCCTGGACGGGGACACCCTTGAATTCACTGGCCGAACTTGTGGTGACTCGAGAATCGCCACGTTCCCCTTGATGTCAGCTCTGTCAGACCGAGCGCACCGAACGGCCTCTTCGATGGATTGATCTGGCCGAAGGCCGGCTGAAGCCTCGACCGCCTATGGCGCAACAGCGGCGTCAAAACTTTCTTCCCCTGCCGGCTGCACCGTCATTCCTCGCGAGACAAGAAAGCCCCTCCTTTGCTGTCGAGCCCCTTCGGGGTGCGCCGTCGATCGCCTCCGGCCCTTCGATCACCATCGAGGCCGCAATGGCGCGGGCTCGGAAACAGAGATCAAGGAGAACTATCATGGCGACCATCGGCACCTTCAAGAAGACCGGCTCGAACGAATTCACCGGCGAAATCGTCACCCTCTCGGTCCAGGCCAAGAACGTCCGGATCGTCCCCGAAACCACCCGCTCCGGCGACAACAGCCCCAGCCACCGCGTCTATGTCGGCCGGGTCGAGATCGGCGCCGCCTGGGCCAAGCGCTCCAACGAGGGCCGCGACTATCTGGGCCTCAAGCTCGACGATCCGAGCTTCACCGCCCCGATCTTCGCCAACCTCTTCGACGACGAAGAGGGCGAAGGCTACAGCCTGATCTGGTCCCGCCCCAACGGCCGCCGGAGCGACTGACCCCGCCTTCAATGCCCCGTCCGGCTGGTCCGGGCGGGGCATCGCCTTATGCTCCAAGAGCGACCGCCAACCTTGAATGGGCGGAATACCTAGTTTACTAGGTGGCAGTATATTAGGTGGCACGGCGATCTCACCGCATGAGCTTGCGGGAGATCGTCGCCACGAATCTGCGAAGACTGAGACATGCCAAAAGCATGTCGCAGGAGGAGCTTGCCGACCGTGCGGGCATCAATCGCAACTATGTTGGCATGCTGGAGCGCGAACAGCACTCCGCGACCGTCGACATGCTGGAGAAGCTCGCCGAGGTCCTTGAAGCCGACCCTGTCGAATTCTTCCGGCGCGAGACGTGAACCGCAGTCGTTACAGAAACTAAGGCTCGACCGCCGCCTTTTTCCGCGCCTTCACGGGCACGGCGCGCACCAGTTCGGTTGCTTCCACCTCGAGCGCCTCCGCGATCCGGCCGAGCACCGTCACGCTCGCCGAGACGTCGGCGCGTTCGATCCCTCCGACGTACCGGGCGCTCAACCCGGCCCTTTCGGCCAATTCCTCTTGCGTCATCCCTTTCGCATGACGCAACCGACGCAGATTGACCGCCATGACCTCCTTAAGATCCATGGCGATGATGGAGCCGATATAGGAACTATCGTTCCAGGAATGATCGTTCCGATTCGTACATGCCTTTGCTTTTCATCGACGCTGCGGAGGCCTCAGTTTGGCATTTCCGCGAGCAACGTGATGCGCGCCAAGCATCGCGGCGTAAGTATTCGCGGCGCAAATCTTGCAAAAATTCGCGGTAAATGAATGGCTAACACATTGCTTTGATCTCAAGGGGGTAGATCGCAATGACTCAGGTGCCTTTCCAGGACCGGCCGCCGCACACCGACCGCTTGAACGCCTATGACGAGCAACATCTGGCGATCTATCTTCGATTGCTAATGGCCGACGAAGAGGGCGCTGACTGGCGCGAAGTCGTCCAGGTGATCTTCGGCCTCAACCCGGCCCAGGAGCCCGCCCGTGCCAAAACGGTTCATGACAGCCACCTGGCGCGGGCCCGCTGGATGACTGAGACGGGCTATCGGCACTTGCTTGAACCCCGGATGCAGTGAACCGGCACCCCGCACTCCCACGGCTCGTAGCCACACGCGATGCAACCTTAAGGACTACTTCTGTGGGCGAATTTTCCGGATCGTGGCGACCCTCAGTGAGAGAGGACAAACGAGAGGAAACGCCATGCCCACGGAGTATTGGCGCTCGCCGGAGACGATTGATCGCCTGAACCGCTTCGAACGTCCTGGCTTTGCCGCCGAATTTCTGCGCCGCAACCCTGATTACCGCCGCGACTTCGTCCGCACTCAGCGCCAGATTGCGCGCGCTTCCGTCGACCCCGAGACTGCCCGCGTCAGTCTCGCTCGGCGATGGGGGTTGCGCTTTCGCCCATGACCCCGCGTCTCCAGTCGGACTCGAACCCGTCATGTGGCTGCCGGAAGTTTCGCCGGCCACGCTGATCCTAGAACCAGCGCCAACCGGGTTCGAGGCCGCTTCATCCTTCAATCCCAGCGCCTTCGGTCCGGCACTCGTCGAGCGCGCGGACGCCGATGGACGTGAACTGGTGATCGTCGACGGCTCGGACGAACTCCATATCCGCTTGCAAGACGACCAAGCCACGCGACGGCCGGCCGTGCTTCTGCCGCTCGACAGCATGTTCGAGCTTCGACTCGACGTCGCGCTACGCTTCGCCCGCCGACTCAGCGGCCAGCGCATCAACTTTCTCCCGACCGCCCTGCGGCTCACGTCTTTCCAGAAGCGGCGACTGATTCAACTCCTCCACGCCTTCGACGTTCACGATGCCGGCGGTGGCCCGCGCGACATCGCCGCGGAAGTACTCTGCTCCGACCACGCCCAGCTTCCCTCTGTCGAGTGGAAGGATTCCCACGCGCGGCGCAAGGCCAACCGCCTGATCCACGATTCGATCGCCCTCGTTGAAAGGGGCTACCTGAAGCTCCTGCGCGGTCTCTGACGCGCGCCTCCATCCATCCCCACGCATCGCTATCACCACACCGGCTATGGGCCACTGGCCTCGTCCGCGACGTTTCCGTTCGTCCCGTCGCAAACGGGGGGACACACGCCAACGAAAATATTCGTCCACCCCCAACGCCTGAACTCTCCGCCACCGTCACCCCGACATGCCGCGACTTGGCCGCGGCGCTTCGAGGCAAGACGGAGGCACATCATGCCCGACAGGGCCGCGCAACTCGCCACGCGTTACGTCCGCACACATGAAGCGGCGCGCATCCTCGGCATCTCGCCGCGGACGCTGGAGAAATACCGCTGCCACGGTAGCGGTCCGACCTTCCGCAAGCTCGGCGGGCGTGTCGTCTACGCGATCGACGACCTCGAAGCCTGGGCCGACCAGGCCGCGTGCAGCTCGACGTCCGATCCCCGATACGTCGAGGCCCGCGCCGCCGGCCACGCGCATCGCTGAAGCGGCGATCGTCGATGTCGTTGCGCCGCCTCATCACAGCCAGCGAACGGAGCAAGCTCGATCCGTTCATCGTCGCCACCGGCGACGCAAGTCCGCGCGACCAGCGCGACTTGATGGAGCGGCCCTTCTTCTCGCTCGCCAAAGCCAGGCGCACGGCGCCGATCCTCTACGAAGCCGCCGGTGTTCGGGTCGAGGTCTACGCCGTGCCCGAGCATGGCATGGCGACCATCTGGGACGCCGACGTGCTGATCTGGGCGGCGAGCCAGATCGTTGAGGCCGAGAACCTCGGCTTCGAGACCTCGCGTTTCCTTCGCTTCACGCCCTACCAGCTCCTGACCGCGACCGGTCGGCAGACAGGCGCACGCGATTACAAGCTCCTGAAGGGCGCGCTCGCCCGCCTGCAATCGACCGTCATCCGCACCACCATCCGCAATGGCGAACATTGGCGACGTCACCAGTTCTCCTGGATCAATGAGTGGGAGGAATGCACGACGCGCGACGGCCGCGTCGAAGGCATGGAGTTCGTACTCCCCGACTGGTTCTACCGCGGCGTCATCGACCGCTCGCTCGTCCTGGCGATCGACCCGGCCTACTTCCGGCTGACCGGCGGCATCGAGCGCTGGCTCTATCGCGTCGCGCGCAAACACGCAGGTCGCCAGCCCAAAGGCTGGCTGTTCGAGATCGCGCATCTCCACGAAAAGTCCGGCAGCCTGGTGCGCGTCTCCGATTTCGCGCTCCAGATCCGGCGCATCGCCGCGCGCCAGCCGCTGCCCGGCTATCGCCTGCGCATCGAGTGGCAGGGCCGCCGCGAGCTGCTGCGCATCCTGCCGGCTCACATATCCACAGTCCCTGTGGATGGCGCTGTGGAAGCGCTCGGGACTTCGCACGCAAACGATATCGGGACTCCGCACGCAGCCCTATCGGGACTTCGCACGCACGAACCGCAGCTAACACTTTGGCCGGAAACGGCGATTCCAGGCCTTAACTTAGAGTCTAACTCAGAATCTAACTCTTGTTGTTGGTCCGCGCGATCTGCGGATAGACGCGCCACCTCCGCTGCGCAGGCCTCCGAGCCACCAGCACGACAGCCGTCGCTGCCCTTCGGTCGCAAGCCGGGAGGGAAGAGATGATCGTCGCTCTGCTCAACCAGAAGGGCGGCGTCGGCAAGACCACGCTTGCGCTTCATCTCGCCGGCGAGCTGGCGCTGCACGGCAAGCGCGTCACGCTTATCGATGCCGACCCGCAGGGCTCAGCACTCGATTGGTCGCAGCAGCGGGCGCGGGAGAACGTCTCGCGGCTATTCGGCGTTGTCGGCCTCGCGCGAGACACGCTCCATCGCGAAGCGCCGGAAATTGCACGCACCGCCGATCACGTCGTCATCGACGGACCGCCGCGTGTCGCGGGGCTGATGCGCTCGGCGCTCCTGGCCGCCGACCTCGTGCTGATCCCGGTACAGCCGTCGCCCTTCGATGGCTGGGCTTCGGCCGAGATGCTGGACCTGCTCCGCGAGGCCCGCATCTATCGCCCCCGGCTCGCCGCGCGCTTCGTGCTGAACCGCTGCGGCGCGCGCACGGTCATCGCCCGCGAGACGGCCGAAACGCTGGCCGATCACGATCCGCCGGTGCTGTCCAGCACCGTCGGCCAGCGTGTCGTCTTCGCCGACGCCGCGCAGTCCGGCCGCCTCGTGTTCGAGCTGGCCGAGCAGAGCGCCGCGGCGCGCGAGATCGCGGCGCTCGCCGCTGAAGTCTCGAGGATTGCGCTATGAGCGCGCGTGGTGCCCGACGTGGCTTCGCCGCCCGGCCCGGCAACGCCGAGAGCTGGATCAAGGCGCCCGACGCCTCAAGCCGTCGCGGCGACGAGCCGTCCGCCTTCACCGCGCGCCTGACGATCGACGTCACGCCGGCGCTGCGCGGCCGCATCAAGGTCGTCGCGTTCCAGCGCGGGATCACCGTTGCCGACATGCTGCGCGACCTCTTCGCGCGCGAATTCCCCGCCGATCCCGGAGAGACCTCATGAACGACAACGAGCCGTCGCCGCCGCGTGTCGTGCCGCCATCGCATCGGCGCACCGTCGCACTCACCCATGTCGAGCTGACCTGGATCGAGAAGAAGATCGAGCACTGGCTACGCTTCGGCCGGCGTGCAGAGGAGAAGATCCTCGATCGCCGCCGCAGCATCTCGAGCTTCAGGCCAGGCAGCATCTTCGCGTTCGTGCGCTGGGCGTCGAACGACTTCGGCACGGTCATCTCGCGCATGGATATCGTGCGGGCCGTCGAGCCCGGCGCACGCTTCCAGACGCTGCCCTTCGTGCGCCCGGGCGGCGAGATCCTGCTGCGCGTCGATGGCTGGCCGAAGGTCGAGCGCGTGCTGCAGGCGATCGACGCCGTGGAGACACTCGACATCGATCCCGCCGACGCCGCGCCGGAATACTGGCGCCACCTCCACAACCGTCTCGCCGCCGGCCATGAGCCGCGCTCCTACACGCGGGATCAGCACGCCGCCTGGCTCAAGCGCAGGAGCGTCACGCTATGACCCGCTTCGGCTACGTCATGACGACGTATTTCGCCATGCTCGTCTTCATCGGCTTGGCTTTCGTCCATCCGGCGCCGCGCCTAATCTGGAACGCCACGGCGAGCACGCCGACCGGGCTCTATGCGCTCCGCCCGGCCGGACAGCTCCACGCGCTCGAACTGGTCGCCGTGCGCGCGCCCGAGCCGATCGCCAGCTACCTAGCCGATGGCGGCTTCCTGCCCAAGGGCGTGCCGCTGCTGAAGCATGTCATGGCGCTGCCGGGGCAGACCGTGTGCCGCGCAGGCGACGCCGTCACCGTCGATCACATCGCCGTCGGCGCGGCGCGTGAGCACGATCACCTCGGCCGCCCGCTGCCGCGCTGGAGCGGCTGCCACACGCTCGGCCCGAGCGAAGTCTTTCTCATGAACCCGACCGTCCCGGACAGCCTGGACGGGCGCTATTTCGGCCCGCTTCCCACCACTGCGATCGTTGCCCGCGCGGTCCCGTTGTGGACCGACGAGGCCGGTGACGGCCGCTTCGTGTGGCGCGCCGCCACCGATTGACCCGCTTCTCAACCCGCCAACAACGGAGGTTTCCCATGGCGCAGATTGGTCACTTCACCCGCGATGAGTCCGGCTTCACCGGGCGCATCCAGACGCTGTTCTTCTACCGAGACCTTTCCCTCGTTCCGGCCGAATCCTCCGATGCCGAGAATGCGCCCGACTACCGTGTCCACATAGGCGACGGCGATGGCCCGGAGATCGGCGCGGGGTGGAAGCGCACCGGCGAGAGGGCCGGCGATTACGTCTCACTCGTCATCGACGATCCGGTGCTGTCGCAGCCGATCCGCGCCAATCTCTTCCAGTCGGGCGACGACAAGTCCGCCTGGGCGCTCAACTGGAACCGTCCGCCGAAGCGCGGCGGCCGGGGCTGATCGCATGCGGCGCGCGCTTCTTCTGCTCGCCAGTATGGCGGCCCTCGGCATGCCTGCTGTCGCTGTTCACGCGCAGGCGGCCCCCATCGCACTGCAGGCTGCGACCGATTCCTATGCCGCTTTCGTTGCCGAAGCCGCGCAACGCTTCAGCATTCCAGCGGCATGGATTCGGGCGATCATGCGGATCGAGAGCCGTGGCGATCGCCGTGCCATCTCACCGAAAGGTGCGATGGGGCTGATGCAGCTCATGCCCGAGACATGGGCGGCGCTTCGCGCTCGTTACGGCCTTGGGCGTGACGCGTTCGACCCCCACGACAACATCCTGGCGGGCGCCGCTTTCCTGCGCGAGATGCACGACCGCTACGGATCGCCAGGATTCCTCGCGGCGTACAATGCCGGGCCCGGGCGATACGAAGATTATCGCGACCGGCATCGTCCGCTACCGCCGGAAACCGTCGCTTACGTGGCTGCACTTGTCCCTTTTGTCGGGGACGGCGCGACCGATGGGCCCGTCCTGGTGGCAGCCACCGATCCGTCGTCCTGGACCCAGGCGCCGCTTTTCATCGTGCGATCTGCAAGCGCTGAACCTGTCGACCGCGCGGCAACCAAGCCGCCGTCGAACATCTCGCCGCCTCCCGTCGCGGTGCGCGACTTGTCGGCCATCGCACCGCAATCCGATGGGCTGTTCGTCCACGTTTCCGCAGCGGGGCCGAAGCCGTGATCGCGCCGCTCTCCCGTCGATGCTCGGCGACATCGCCTCGGTCAGCTCGCGCTTTCCCTGTCGGCTCAGCGGCCTCCGACGTCGCTGGGCGCTGCATCGGTGCTTTCGGGTGCAATTTCGTACGCTGGCGCGGCACAGCGCTTTTCCGGGAAGAAGGAAGGGCAGGCAGGGGAGGAGCGCAGAAACCAACCGACCGAGGGCGAGATAAAAGGCCGCAATGTGCGGCTCGGTCGGTCGGTTGTTTTTGTTGGGATTTTTTGGCGATCCGGCAATGTGCGGACCCAGGGCGCAATGTGCGCGGGCGCCTCAACGCTTTGCCGGACCTCGCTTTTCCACACATTGCCGAGGCTGGCGATGGCTGAAGAGAATGACTTCCAGCCCCGGCCAGGCCGCATCCGCTCTTCGCGGAGCCAACGGGCCAAGCCCTTCATCGCCCAGGCGCTCGCCGCCGCCCAACGCGCCGGCGGCGGCGTGTCGCGACAGGGCATGCTCAGAAGTGGGAAGCGCTCGACGTTCGGCCGCGGCCGGGTCGCCGGCGTGCAGGCGAACCGTCTGCTCACCGGCCGCTCGCGTCTGGTGACGATCAAGACCCGCGTCGTCCGTCATGCGGCGAGATCAGCGCCGCTCTCGGCCCACCTCGGCTATCTCCGGCGCGAGGGCGTTACCCGGGACGGGGAAAAGGCGAGGCTGTTCGGACCGGAGACGGCGGATGCCGATCCCAAGGCCTTCGCGGAGCGCTCTCAGGATGATCGCCACCATTTCCGATTCATCGTCTCACCCGAAGATGCCGCCGAGCTGTCCGACCTCAAGGGCTTCGCCCGCGAGTTGGTCGGCCAGATGGAGAAGGATCTGGGGACCAAGCTGGATTGGGTCGCTGTCGATCACTGGAACACGCAGCATCCGCACGTCCACGTCATCGTGCGCGGCGTCGCCGACGACGGCCAGGACCTCGTCATCTCGCGCGACTACATCAAGGAAGGCATGCGCGCCCGCGCCCAGGACCTGGTGACGCAGGAGCTGGGGCTGCGCAGCGATTTCGATATCCGCCGCGCGCTCGAGCGCCAGATCGACGCCGAGCGCTGGACCCAGCTCGACCGGCAGCTCGTCCGCGACGCCGATCGGCACGGCGTCATCGACCTCGCGCCGGATGCGGGACGCCAGCCTGATCCGTTCGAAGCGCTCAAGGTCGGACGATTGCGGCGCCTGGAGGGTCTTGGTCTCGCGCACCAGCTCGGGCCGGGCCAATGGACGATGGACGCCGCCGCCGAGACGACCTTGCGCGAGCTTGGCGAGCGCGGCGACATCATCAAGCGCATCCACCGCAGCCTGACCGAGCGCGGCATCGAGCGGGCCGCGGCGACCTACGTGCTCGCTGGCGAGAGCCTGGATGTCCCGATCATCGGCCGCCTCGTCGATCGCGGTCTCGACGATGAGCTGAAGGGTACGGCCTACGCTGTCGTCGATGGCGTCGACGGGCGGACCCACCACATCAAGCTTCCCGATCTCGACGCCTCCGGCGACAGCGCGCCGGGCTCGATCGTCGAGCTGCGCAAGTTCGACGACGTGCAAGGCCGGCGTCGCGTCGCCATTGCTGTGCGCTCTGACCTCGCCATCGAAGACCAGGTGGCGGCGAGCGGCGCAACCTGGCTCGATCGCCAAGCCGTCGCGCGCGATCCGGTGGCGCTCGGCCAGGCCGGCTTCGGCGCCGAGGTCCGCGAGGCGATGGATCGCCGGGCGGACCAGCTCACCGAGCAGGGCCTTGCCGACAGACAGGCGCGGGGGATCGTGTTCGCCTCCGACCTGATCGGAACGCTTCGACGGCGGGAGGTGGAGGCGTTGGGCGAGCGGCTCGCCGCCGAAACGGGCCAGCCGTTCAATGGCGCGGCGACCGGCGAGTATGTCGCGGGCACCTACCGACAGCGCTTCGCGCTCGCCTCCGGCCGCTTCGCCATGATCGACGACGGCCTCGGCTTTCGGCTCGTGCCCTGGACCCCATCGCTTGAGAAGCAGCTCGGCCGCCACGTCTCCGGTGTCGCGCGGGATGATGGCGGCGTCGACTGGGGCTTCGGCCGCAATCGGGGACTCGGCCTGTGAGCGCCCGCTCCCATCATCGATCTCAGGAAAGGACGGCCGGCATGTCGGCGACGAAGATTCTATGGGGCCAGGTCATCACGGTCTTCGGGATCGTTCTCTTGACGATCTGGACCGCGACGGAATGGACCGCGTGGCGCCTCGGCTTCCAGCCCCAGCTCGGCCACCCGTGGTTCGAGTTTCTGCATTTGCCGTTCTACCTTCCGCCGGCCTTCTTCTGGTGGTGGTTCGCCTACGACGCCTACGCGCCCGACATCTTCATTCAGGGCGCCTATATCGCCGCCTCGGGCGGCCTCATCGCCGCGGCCGTCGCCATCGGCATGTCGGTCTGGCGCGCCCGTGAGGCGAAGAACATCGAGACCTACGGCTCCGCGCGTTGGGCGCAGCCGAAGGAGGTCGAGGAAGCCGGCTTGCTCGGTCCCGATGGCGTGGTGCTCGGCCGCTATCAACGCAGCTATCTCCGCCACGACGGCCCCGAGCATGTGCTGTGCTTTGCACCGACCCGCAGCGGCAAGGGCGTGGGTCTCGTCATCCCGTCGCTCTTGACCTGGCCGGGTTCGGCGATCGTCCACGACATCAAGGGCGAGAACTGGCAGCTCACCGCCGGCTTTCGCGCCCAGCACGGTCGCGTGCTGCTGTTCGATCCGACCAACGCGAAGTCATCGGCCTACAATCCGCTGCTCGAGGTCAGGCGCGGCGAGTGGGAGGTGCGCGACGTCCAGAACATCGCCGACATCCTGGTCGACCCCGAAGGCAGCCTCGAAAAGCGAAATCACTGGGAGAAGACCAGCCACGCGCTGCTGGTCGGCGCGATCCTGCATGTTCTCTACGCCGAGGAGGACAAGACGCTCGCCGGCGTCGCGTCCTTCCTGTCCGATCCGAAGCGGCCGATCGAGTCGACGCTCTCCGCCATGATGCGAACGCCGCACCTCGGCGAGGCCGGCGTCCATCCTGTCGTCGCCTCCGCCGCGCGCGAACTGCTGAACAAGTCCGGCAACGAGCGATCCGGCGTTCTGAGCACGGCTATGTCGTTCCTCGGCCTCTACCGCGACCCCGTGGTCGCCGAGGTGATGCGGCGCTGCGATTGGCGCATCGGCGATATCGTCGCCGGCGACCGGCCCACCACGCTCTACCTCGTCGTGCCGCCGTCCGACATCAACCGGACCAAGCCGCTGATCCGCCTGATCCTCAACCAGGTCGGCCGGCGGCTGACCGAGGACCTGCAGGCCAAGGCCGGGCGACGCCGGCTCCTCCTGATGCTCGACGAGTTTCCTGCCCTCGGCCGCCTCGACTTCTTCGAGTCGGCGCTCGCCTTCATGGCTGGCTATGGCATCAAAAGTTTTCTCATCGCCCAGTCGCTGAACCAGATCGAGAAGGCCTACGGCCCCAACAACTCGATCCTCGACAACTGCCATGTCCGGGTGAGCTTCGCGACCAATGACGAGCGGACCGCCAAGCGCGTCAGCGACGCACTCGGGACGGCGACCGAGATGAAGGCGATGAAGAACTACGCCGGCAGCCGGCTGTCACCCTGGCTCGGGCATCTCATGGTCTCGCGCTCGGAGACCGCCCGCCCTCTGCTGACGCCGGGGGAGGTCATGCAGCTCCCGGCCACCGACGAGATCGTCATGGTTTCGGGCGTCCATCCGATCCGGGCGAAGAAGGCGCGCTACTACGAGGATGTACGCTTCGAGGAGCGCATCGTCGCGCCGCCCGTGCCGGTGCGGCCGAAAGAGGGACGCCCCGACGATTGGAGTACGCGTCCGTTGCCGCCCCGGCCACCGGCGCCAGCGGCGGCTGATGGCGAGGACGCGGACGACGAGGATCCGAAGAACGCCGACCGCCGGAAGCAGCCGGAACTTAGCCAGGGAACTGTCGAGAAGCAGGCGCCGATCGAGAATGAGTTCGCGCTCGACCAGGTCGACGACATGGAGGAGGACGCGCCTCGCATCGGCCGCATGAACGACCTCATGCAGGGCCTCGCGCGGCAGGCCTCCCTCGATCCAGGCGACGACCTCGGCATGTGAGGCGCGCATGGCCATGTCGAAGAAAAAGGCTCAGCTCTCCGTCTATCTCGATCCCGATGTCATGCAAGCTCTGTCGGCCTATGCCGCTCGCCGTCAGCAGTCGATGTCCCTGATCGCCGAGGCCGCCATCGCGTCGTTCCTGTCGCCCGATGCGGACGAGCGGAAGGAGGCGGCGATCGCCAAGCGGCTCGACCAGCAGGATCGCCGCCTGGCGCGGCTCGAGCGTGATGTCGGGATCGGTGTCGAAACCCTGGCGCTGTTCATCCGCTTCTGGCTGAACACGACGCCGCCGCTGCCGGAGCCCGCCGCCAAGGCCGCACGAGCGCAGGCTGGGGCACGATATGATAATTTCGTCGCCACTCTTGGTCGGCGACTTAACGAGGGCCCAAAGCTGCGGCAGGAGATCCCGGAAGACTCGATCGAGCGAACCGTCGGTGACTAGACTCGATCGCTTCAACGTCCTCCGGTCCTGCTCGCCTGCTCGCCTGCTCGCCTGCTCGCCTGCTCCACGCCCCATGGCCCGTCGTTGAGGCTGCGTTCGTCAACTCAAGAAAGCGGTCGTAGCGATTACCTCGACTAGGTTCAGGTCCTGGTCGCGCCGTCAGGGGACATTGGGCTGTCGCCGCAAATTGGACCTACTGCGCGGTTCCAATTCTAGCCAGTGTGCTTGCGAGTTGCTGTTTTGGTAGGTTGGTGACTCAGCGGAGCCGCTCCCACAGCCGCCCGAAGCGAAGGGCTTGCCACCTTCAGATTCCCAGTATCGACTTGAGCCGCCCGTAGGCTCGCGCGAACGCTCTCTTGATCCTGGCGGCCCAAGAGAGCTTCTTCTCATCGTGAACGGCGTGGCGAGCGATCTGGTGGCGCATGACTGACGCCGCCATCGCGTCGGAGAAAGCCGGCATCCATTCAACGTGGCCGGCAGTGATGAAATAGTGCGACTTGCAGGCCGCATCGCATACCGAGATCGACGGCGTCACCGTGGCCCAGCCGCCTTCCGAGGTGATCTGATGACTATCGGGGACCAACAGGCTGACCCGGTGGCCGCAGCCACAGGCGCACAGTAAGGCACCAACCTCGAACTCCTCGCTGTGATAGACGACGCCAGCTCTGAGCGGCTTGGGCATGCGCTCGACGGCTTGGTATGCGTATCTCATCGGGCGGGCCTCGCTTATTCGATTTCAAACGTCGCTGTGTCGAAGATCAACGAGGTCGCCTCATCCTCGCGATCAAGCAGCCCGAAATGTTGCTTGAAGCGGATGACGGCCATGGTCGCGTTCAAGGCGTTCAACTCGGTGATCTGAGCCTGTTTGCGATATTCATCCTCCTTGGCGTTCTCGACGGGCAGCCGAACCGTGCCGACATTGTCATCGAACGCCTTCCGATCGCCTCCCGTCACTCGCACGAACCCGCTAAGGCCGACGGCCGATCGATTCAGACCCATCCCGCAGTCGACGTAAGGCACGCCATTCGCGCTCAGCCAGTCGATGATAAGCCGGCGTGCGGGTCCATCATCGACAGAGACGAAAACGAAGTCGAAGTGCTTCAAACGCTCGACATTTTCTGCCGTGATGCGCTGGGGGACGCCCTCGATCCCGCTGTGCCATTGGTCATAATGCTGCGACAGAACCTCGACCTTCAGCCTGCCGATGGCGTTCGGGATGAAACCCGGGAACCTAAAGATCGTGTGCACATGCACCTTGTCATCGTCGAACAGGGTGATCTGCGCGAGGTGCGTCCGCGCCAAGAAGTCGAGGATGTACGAGCCCGTCCCGCCGAGGCCGATGATCGCCACGCGCTTGCCGCGCAACAGGGCCGACAGGTCGTTGATGTGATAGCGAGATGACATCGTGTCCGGATACCGAAGGGGTGAACCCTGCGACGCGGCCTTCACTGCGATCGCGCGCAGCGGCGTGGCCTGCGGATAGGCCGCCAGCGCCGGGGCCGTGATCGTGTCGAGATAGGTCTGCACCTTCTCGTCGAATGAACGGTAGGGGCGCATCGTGCCGTTCTCGTCGAGCAGTTTGTAGGAAAACGAGAAGTCAGTGACGAGATCATTGCTGACCGTCACCTTGTCCGCGCCGCCCCCAAGTTTGAGCTGGCGACCCTGCTGGTCGTGCGGCCGGCTACCGCGCCACCATGCTTGGTGGTTCGTCGGTGGATCGATCACTTGGCCGTTGAGGTCGACGGGGCTGACCCAATCGCCGTGCTGGAGCTTCCCGTCCTGATCAAGGTAGGGCAGGCCGAAGAAGACGAGATAGCCGCCGATGAAATCGATCAGGTACCCCGTCTCCTCGTAGTCCTTGATGAAGGCGTTACGACTCGCCAGTTCCGGCAACCCGAAAGCGCATGCCATCCTTCACCCTCACCTTCTGACCGGGGGCCAGGGTGCCGCTCGGATTTTCAGCGGGCCCATGGGAGTACTTCACGAGGTATTCGTTCGACGGCTTGCCGCCGCTACCCAGGTAGAGCTCGACCACGCGAGCGTAAGTGATCTCCTTGGTCTCGATTTCGTGGTCGTCGCCGTTGACGAGGATCTCGAAGACCTTCTGGCTGTAGAAGTGCTCGTCCGCCGTCAGATGGATGACGGTCTCGTCACGCGGGATCATCTCATCCTCCGCGTCACCCTCCACTTCCCGGTAGAGCTTCTCGTGCTTCGGGATGTCGGCCAGCGCATAGAGCGCTTCGCCGGTGGTGGGGTTGGGCGAGCTGAAAGCCACCCGGTCGATATGGATACGCACCAGGTGCGCCGCGACATTGACTGACATTCTACTTCTTTCCCCGCTTTCGCGGCGCTTGCGTTTCGCCCTGCCGGGTGGCACCTTGGTGTCCGGCCAGACAACGCCGGGGCCCCAAAACGCCCTGTCCGGCAGAGAGCCAATTCAGGGCGTGTTGTCTGTGTGGACAACAGAATGAGGGAAACAGTGACGGCTGTCAAGGAGGGCGGATGCCGGAGTCCGCGTTAGGGGTTTGGCTTAAGGCGCTCCGCGGGGGGCGGAGCCTTCGGACGGTCGCGGAGCAGAGCGACGTCGACCACGCTTATATCTATCGTCTTGAGACCGGCGCGAAGGAGTCGCCGTCGGCCGAGGTCTTGGACAAGCTGATCGCTGGTCTGACGCCCTCAGGGCGCAACGCCGAAATACTGCGCTTCCTGGCGAGCCACCCCAACATAGACCCCAGCCTCGCCGAGTTCGCACAGGCCGATGACGAAGTCACCCCCGAGGAATTCCACATGCTCACCACCGTCGTGAACCGGGGTGCTCGTCCCGACTACGCCACCTCGCTCGCCCGCATTCGCAAGTTTATGAGGGAGGACGATGATGGATGAGGTCGCCGTTGCGATGAAGGCGCGCGACTTCATCGCGAAATGCGGTCCTCTCGCCCTCCCAGTATCGGTCGCCGCTTATGCCGCTCAAATCGGCGGCGTGGTGAAGGCCGATACGCTTCAGGAGAACGAAGACGCCTGGTCCTTCCGCGACAAGAACGGCAGGTATCGGATTTGCGTGAATTGTCTCCATGACGGCCGGCGCCAGCGGTTTAGCGTCTGCCACGAAGTGGCCCATGAAGCGCTTGGGATTGCCGCCGACCATACGGCTCCGAGTTGGAGTTTTGCTCGCCGGCCTCAGGGTGAAATCGCCTGCGATATTTTCGCGGCGGAACTTCTCCTTCCCCACAAGCTGTTCAAGCCGCGCGTCGATGCGGCCGACATGGGCTTCGCCGCGATTAGCGAGCTGGCCGAAGAGTTCGACGCCTCGTTGATGTCGACGGCATCGCGCTTCGCCACCTTCTCCCGTGAGCTGTGCGCCTACGTCCTGTCAGAGAATGGCAAGGTTCGTTACAGCGCGCGCTCCACATCACTTCGCGACGCCAAGGCCTGGATCAGGCCGGGCATGGACTTGCCGAGCGACTCCTACAGCGCGCGTGTCCGGTCCGGCGCGGCGCCCAATGGCCCCGAGGAAGCTGAGCCTGACCAGTGGTTTGAAGATTGGGACCGCGACGGTGCTCTCTACGAGGACGTTCGCCACCTAGGCCAGTGGGATCAAACACTGACGCTGCTTTGGTTCGACGATGAAGTCCTTCCTCCACCGCCTGCAGAGCGCAAGCGCTGGGAGGAAGACGCATACGGCCTTCGCGAACTCGACGGCAATCTTCCTTGGCCGGGGAAATCTAAGCGGCGGAGATAAACAATGAGCTGGGCTCAGCGCGCTGCCAGGAACCTCTTGCCTCTCAGCCGCGAGCAATCAGACCTTGCAGTGGCATTGCGCGAGTGGCGCTACGAGGGTGGCTTCCATGATCTCGAAGCGCCCAACGAGGACTGCGAGCTCTGCGATCACCCCGATATTCGCTACCAGTTCGAGATCAGGAACAGGTTCACCGATACCCGCCTTCAGATCGGGTCCGAATGCATCAACCGGTTCGGCATCAGCGCCACCAGCGATGACGGCGAAGATCTCGACGCAGCAGGCACACGGAAGAAGGTCAGCCGTGATCGCCGCGCGCTTATCGAGGAGGCCCGAAAAAAACGTTTGATCACAGCACTCGTGGCGCTCTCTCAGGCCGACCCCGAATTCCGCATCCTGTCGTTCGTCGACTACCTGCAAGATCGCGGCGCGTTCACACCCAAGCAGCTCGTCACGCTTCTCTGGCGCTTCGAGAAAGTGGGGGTCCCAGTCGATGTTCGCGACTTCACACTGACCATCCGTCGGGACCGCGAGAAGGTGCAGCTTTTGGAAATGGCCGATTGGCAGATCGGACGCTTGATGCTGGCCATGTCACCGTCCCAGCGGCAATTCTTGGCGGAAGCCAAGAAGCTCAAAGAGTAGGCGATCAGCTCCCTCGGCGGCCCTATGGGCACCGCCCATCGCGACGAATCCTGTCTGACGTGTCTTGGCAACTTACAATCAGCGCTACTACCGAAGGGGGGCTGGTTTGCACGCAGCAAGTATTTTTTCTCTGCGCCACGCTGGGCCGCTACGCCGTCTGAATACTTGTTGAATCGCCCTATTTATTGCCTCTTCTAATCATCCCCGTCGCCAATCGCGTGTCGCGATTGGCCAATGACGGGGACGATCGTGGCGGCTGCTCCGCTCCATTCCGAGGCCTTCTCACGCGGTGCGCGCATGCTGCGCACCGCGCTCGGCCCGGCCATCGCCGCCTTTCTCGAAGACCCGTCGATCGTCGAGGTGATGCTGAATCCCGACGGCCGGCTCTGGATCGATCGGCTCTCCGGCGGCCTTGAGGATAGCGGTCGGACACTGTCGGCCGCCGATGGCGAGCGGATCGTGCGCCTTGTCGCGCACCATGTCGGCGCTGAGGTTCACGCGGAGCGTCCGCGTGTCTCGGCCGAGCTGCCCGAGACGGGAGAGCGGTTCGAGGGGCTGCTGCCGCCCGTCGTCACAGCGCCGGCTTTCGCCATCCGCAAGCCCGCCGTCGCCGTCTTCACCCTCGACGACTATGTCATCGCTGGCACCATGACCGCTGGTCAAGCGGCGTTGCTGCGTGGGGCGGTCGCGTCGCGCAAGAACATCCTCGTCGCTGGTGGCACCGGCACGGGCAAGACGACGCTCACCAACGCGCTCTTGGCCGAGATCGCCGGCACGACCGACCGCGTGGTGCTGATCGAGGACACGCGCGAACTGCAATGCCGCGCGCCGAACCTCGTCGCGATGCGCACCAAGGATGGCGTCGCCTCACTGTCGGACCTTGTCCGGTCCTCGCTGCGCCTTCGGCCCGACCGCATCCCGATCGGCGAAGTCCGCGGCGCTGAAGCGCTGGACCTACTCAAGGCCTGGGGCACCGGCCACCCCGGCGGGATCGGCACCATCCATGCCGGCACGGCGCTCGGCGCGATCCGTCGCCTCGAACAGCTTATCCAGGAAGCCGTCGTCACCGTCCCCAAGGCGCTGATCGCCGAGACCATCGATCTCGTCGCGGTGCTGCGCGGCCGCGGCTCGGAGCGCCGCCTCTCAGAACTCGCTCTCGTCGCCGGCCTCGATCCCGCCACCGGCGATTACTGCCTCCAGTCCGCCGGGGCGGGCGGCGGCCCCTTGTCCCTCGGAGACCTATCATGAACCGCGTTCGCGCCATCGCTCGCCATTCCCGCCGCCGCCTCGTCGAGCTGGTCACGCTGACCACGCTCACACTGGCTTTGGCGCCCGCCGCCTATGCCTCCGGCTCTTCGATGCCGTGGGAGACACCGCTCAATTCGATCCTAGAGTCGGTGCAGGGCCCTGTCGCCAAGATCATCTCGGTGATCATCATCACCGTGACCGGCCTGACGCTCGCCTTCGGCGACACCTCGGGCGGCTTCCGGCGGCTGATCCAGATTGTGTTCGGCCTCTCGATCGCCTTCGCCGCGTCGAGCTTCTTTCTCTCGTTCTTCAGCTTCTCCGGCGGAGCGCTGATCTGATGACCGCGATTGTCGATCCCGACGTGCCCGGCTTCTTCGCGCCGGTCCATCGCGCGCTCACCGACCCGATCCTGATGGGCGGGGCGCCGCGGACCGTCGCGATCGCCAATGGCACGCTGGCGGCGGCGATCGCGCTCGGCCTCCGGCTCTGGATCCCCGGCGCGCTCATTTGGGCAGTTGGCCATGCCGCCGCCGTCTGGGCGGCGAAACGCGACCCGCAATTCGTCGACGTGGTGCGCAGGCACCTTCGCTACCCCGCACATCTGGGGGTCTGAGGCCGCCATGCTGAACCTTGCCGAATACCGCCATCGTCCTGCAGGCCTAGCCGACTTCCTGCCCTGGGCCGCTCTCGTCGGTGAGGGTGTCGTCCTCAACAAGGACGGCTCGTTCCAGCGCACCGCCCGTTTTCGCGGACCGGACCTCGACAGCGCGACGCCGGCCGAGCTGGTAGGCGTCACCGCACGGCTGAACAACGTGCTGCGGCGGCTCGGCTCCGGCTGGGCGATCTTCGTCGAGGCGCAACGGATTGCCGCCCAGACCTATCCGCATTCGACGTTTCCTGATCCGGCATCGGCCCTGGTCGATCTCGAACGGCAGGACGCCTTCGAGGAGGCAGGCGCCCACTTCGAGAGCCGCTATTTCCTGACCTTCGTCTGGCTCCCGCCGGCCGAGGACGCCTCTCGCGTCGAGGGCTGGCTCTATGAGGGCCGCGCGCAGACCGGCGTCGATCCCTGGGAGCTTTTGCACGGCTTCGTCGATCGAACCAACCGCGTCCTGCAACTGGTCGAGGGATTCATGCCGGAGGTGGCCTGGCTCGACGACGGCGACACGCTGACCTACCTTCACTCGACCATCTCGACGCGGCAGCAGCGCGTGCGCGTGCCCGAGACACCGATGCACCTCGATGCGTTGCTCGCCGATGAGCCGCTTGCCGGCGGCCTCGAGCCCCGCCTCGGCGCCCATCATCTTCGCACGCTCACTGTGGTCGGATTCCCGACAGCGACGCATCCCGGCATCCTCGACGAACTGAACCGGCTCGCCTTCCCGTACCGCTGGTCCACCCGGGCGATCCTCCTCGACAAGACCGAAGCGGTGAAGCTGCTCACCAAGATCCGCCGGCAGTGGTTCGCCAAGCGCAAGTCCATCGCCGCCATCGTCAAGGAGGTGATGACCAACGAGGCGTCGACCCTCGTCGACTCCGATGCCGCCAACAAGGCGGCCGACGCGGACGTGGCACTGCAGGAGCTGGGCTCGGACGATGTCGGCCAAGCCTACGTTACCGCGACGATCACGGTCTGGGACGAGGACGCCGGCCTCGCCGCCGAGAAGCTCCGTCTGGTCGAGAAGGTGATCCAGGGCCGCGATTTCACCTGCATGCCGGAAGGGGTGAATGCACTCGAGGCCTGGCTCGGGTCCATTCCGGGCCACGCTTACGCCAACGTTCGCCAGCCTCCGGTCTCGACCCTCAACCTGGCGCACATGATCCCGCTCTCGGCGGTCTGGGCCGGCCCTGCAAGAGACGAGCATTTCCAGGCGCCGCCACTGCTCTACGGCAAAACGGAAGGTTCGACGCCGTTTCGGCTCAGCCTGCATGTCGGCGACGTCGGCCACACGTTGATCGTCGGCCCGACCGGCGCGGGCAAGTCGGTGCTGCTCGCGCTGATGGCGATGCAGTTCCGCCGTTACCGCAACAACCAGATCTTCGCTTTCGATTTCGGCGGGTCGATCCGCACCGCGGCGATCGCCATGGGTGGCGACTGGCACGATCTCGGCGGCAGCCTGTCAGCTGGATCGGAACATTCGGTGTCGCTGCAGCCGCTTGCCCGCATCGACGATCAGTCGGAGCGCGCCTGGGCGGCGGAGTGGGTGGCGGCCATCCTCGCGAAGGAGGGCGTCACCATCGATCCGACCGCCAAGGAGCATGTCTGGTCGGCGCTGAGCTCGCTGGCGTCGTCGCCCGTGGGCGAGCGCACCATCACCGGCCTGGCGGTCCTGTTGCAGTCGACGGCGCTGAAGCAGGCGTTGCAGCCCTATTGCGTCGGTGGAGCCTCGGGCCGCCTGCTCGATGCCGAGGCTGAGCAGCTCGGCTCCGCTCCGGTGCAGGCGTTCGAGACCGAGGGGCTGATCGGCGCCGGCGCTGCGCCCGCTGTGCTGACCTATCTCTTCCATCGCATCGAGGGCCGCCTCGACGGCCGGCCGACCTTGCTCATCATCGACGAGGGCTGGCTAGTGCTCGACGATCCAGCCTTCGCACAGCAGCTCCGCGAATGGCTGAAGACGCTCCGCAAGAAAAACGCCTCCGTCGTCTTCGCCACGCAGTCGCTCTCTGACATTGACGGCAGCAATATTGCGCCGGCCATCGTCGAGAGCTGCCCGACGCGCATCTTCCTGCCGAATGAGCGCGCGATCGAGCCGCAGATCACCGCGATCTATCGCCGCTTCGGATTGAACGATTGCCAGATCGAGATCCTCGCCCGCGCCACGCCCAAGCGCGACTACTACTGCCAGTCCCGGCGCGGCAATCGCCTGTTCGAGCTGGGCCTCGGCCCCGTCGCGCTCGCCTTCTGTGCCGCTTCCTCCAAGGCCGACCACGCGGCGATCGAGCGCGTCTTCGCCGAGCACGGCCGCGATGCTTTCACGCCCGCTTGGCTCGCGGACCACGAGCTCCTCTGGGCCGCCGATCTCATCCCTGACCTGATCAACCTGGAGACATCATCATGATCAAGCTGCGCCATCTGGCGGCGGCAAGCGCCGCCGTGCTCACCCTGGCCGCCGGGGCGCCGCCCGCCTCGGCGCAGTGGATCGTCTACGACCCGACCAACTTCGGCCAGAACGTGCTCACCGCCGCGCGCGAGCTGCAGCAGATCAACAATCAGATCACGATGCTGACTAACCAGGCGACGTCGCTGGTCAACCAGGCGCGCAACCTTGCAAACCTGCCGATGTCGACGTTGACCCAGCTTCAGTCGTCGATCGCCCAGACCCAGTCACTGCTAGGTCAGGCGCAGAACATCGCCTTCAACGTCCAGCGCATCGAGCAGGCCTATTCGACGAGCTACGGTTCGGCCGCCGGCACAGGTTCGACCACCGCCATGGTCGCCAACGCGCAGACCCGCTGGCAGAACTCCGTCGCCGCCTTCGAGGACAGCCTGAAGGTACAGGCGGGCGTGGTCGGCAATATCCCGACGAACTCCAGTGCGATGACCTCGCTAGTCACGGCCAGCCAGAGCGCGACCGGCGCGCTGCAAGCGGCACAGGCCGGCAACCAACTCTTGGCGCTGCAATCTCAGCAGCTTTCCGATCTCGTCGCCGTGCTGTCGGCCAAGAGTCGGGCCGACGCCCTGGAGCAGGCGCGTACCGCCTCGGCCGAGGCGCAAGGCCAGCAGAACTACAAGACCTTCTCGACGCGCACCGGCTATCAACCCGGAAACGTCACCATGTTCAGCGGCAACTGAGGCGCGGCGATGCTGGGACGGTCGGAAATCTTCCGCGCCGCCGCGATCGTCGCCCTGATCGCGGTCGCCATCACGGCTCTCGTGGTGACCAACCGGCGCCACTCGGCCTCCATTGCCGAGACCCCTCCGACCATCGTCACCCCAGCATCCGATGACCTCTCGGCCGAGCTGCGCCGCTGCAGTGCGCTCGGTCCCCAGGATGCCGAAGATCCGCATTGTGTCGCGGTCTGGGAGGAGAACCGCCAGCGATTCTTCGGCAGGCCGGCGCGGCCTCTGCCGCCACAAACGCCCCCAGGCGCTGCCGCGCCGGCCACCCCTTCTAAGGGAGATGCGCGATGAACAACGTCGGCGTCATCGACACCTTCCTCAACACCTTCACCACCTACATCGATTCCGGCTTCGGCCTGATCAAGGGCGAAGTCGGCTATCTCTCGTCCACGCTGATCGTCATCGACATCACCCTCGCAGGCCTGTTCTGGGCCTGGGGCGCCGACGAGGACATCCTCCAGCGCCTGGTGAAGAAGACCCTCTACATCGGCTTCTTCGCCTTCATCATCAACAACTTCAACAATCTCTCGGCCATCGTCTTCAACAGCTTCGCCGGCATCGGCCTGAAGGCGGGCGGCTCTTCGATCTCGACCGCCGACTTCCTGCGGCCGGGCAAGCTCGCCCAGGTCGGACTCGACGCTGGTCAGCCGCTGCTCGACGCGGCGAGCCAGATGATGGGCTTCACCAGCTTCTTCGCGAACTTCGTGCAGATCGCGGTGCTGATGGTCTCGTGGGTACTGGTGCTGATCGCCTTCTTCATTCTGGCGGTTCAGCTCTTCGTCACGCTGATCGAATTCAAGCTGACCACACTGGCCGGCTTCATCCTCATTCCCTTCGCGCTCTTCAACAAGACCGCCTTTCTCGCTGAGAAGGTGCTCGGCAACATCGTCGCGTCCGGCATCAAGGTGATGGTGCTGGCCGTCATCGTCGGCATCGGCACCGGACTCTTCTCGCAGTTCACCCAGACCTATGCCGGCGGCCAGCCGACCATCGAGCAGGCGCTGTCCGTCGTGCTCGCGGCGCTGGCCATGCTAGGCCTCGGCATCTTCGGCCCCGGCATCGCCACCGGTCTGGTCTCCGGCGCGCCCCAACTCGGCGCGGGCGCCGCCGTCGGGACTGGCCTAGCCGTCGCGGGTACGGTGATGGCCGGCGCCGGCGCGCTCGGCCTGGCCGGCAGGGGGGCGATGGCTGCGGCTTCCGGCACAGCCGCCGCCGCGCGCGGTGGGGCGGCAATGGCCGGCGGCGCGTCCTCCGCCTACAGCCTTGCTTCAGCCGGCCGGTCCGGCGCGTCGGGCGTCGCGGCCGGACTCGGCGGGGTCGGGCGAGCGGCCGCTTCAGCCGCCGCGGCTCCTGTGCGGCGCGCCGCCGCTCAAGCCGGCAGTTCGATGCGGGAAAGCTTCGCCGCCGGCGGCCGGTCCAGTTTCGCTGCAACCGGCGGATCATCGACCGGAGGGACGGTCGGCGGCAATTCACCAAGCACGCCCGCGGTGCCCACCGGCGGATCGGAGGGTTCCGGCCCACCGGCCTGGGCCCAGCGCATGAAGCGCAACCAGTCGATCGTCCACGGGACGCAGACCGCTGCGCAGGTCCTCAGGTCCGGCGACAGCCATGGCGGCGGCCATTCCGTCGATCTCTCAGGAGGAGAATAAGAGATGGCGCTGTTTCGCCGCCCCACGGTTCGCTACGGCCGGACGCCCGAACCTGAGACCCCCTATCAGCGCGCCGCCCAGGTTTGGGACGAGCGCATCGGGTCGGCCCGGGTGCAGGCCAAGAACTGGCGGCTGATGGCCTTCGGCTCGCTGGCGCTGTCCATGGGTCTCGCCGGCGGCCTCGTCTGGCAGTCGACCCACGGCAGCATCGTTCCCTGGGTCGTACAGGTCGACAAACTCGGCCAGGCGCAGGCCGTGGCGCCCGCCGCCGCGGACTACAGCCCGAGTGATCCGCAGATCGCCTGGTATCTGGCCCACTTCATCGAGATCGTCCGCTCGTTGCCGGCCGATCCGATCATCGTGCGGCAGAACTGGCTGCAGGCCTACGACTTCACCACCACCTCGGGCTCCCAGGCGCTCAACGACTACGCCCGCGCCAACGACCCCTTCGCCAAGCTCGGCAAGCAGCAGATCGCCATCGACGTCTCGAGCGTGATCCGCGCCTCGCCCTCGAGCTTCCGCGTGGAGTGGGTCGAGCATCGCTATCAGGACGGCGCGCTCGCCGACACCACGCGCTGGACCGCCATCCTCACCATCGCGATCCAGACACCGACCTCCGCCGACGTGCTCCGCAAGAACCCGCTCGGCATCTACGTCACCGCCATCAACTGGTCGAAGGAGCTATGACTATGGCCTCGCCGATTTCCAAGGAAGCCGGCGGTCCGGCTTTACGTTTCTCCACCAATCAGCAAAGCCGGAAAGGCGCAAACGTGCCTTTTCGTAATGCCGGTCTCGCGGCTCTACTGATGTCTGTCTCTGCCCTCGGCGGCTGCGCGCACAATTTCATTCCGCCCGACATCAACTACGACAGCGCAGCGCCGGCCAAGCTCACCGTCGATCCGCCCGCGCCTATCAAGATCGTGGAGTTGCCGAAGCCTTTGCCGCTGCCCGGGCAACTGAAGCCGATCGACGGTGGAAAGCCGACACCCGAAGCTGCGGACCCGACCGTGCGCGTCAACCAGGCCAACGCCGCCGCGCGGATACAGCCGGTGCGCAACGGCTTCATCAACGCCGTCCAGGTCTATCCCTTCTCGGGCGGCGCGCTCTACCAAGTCTATACCGCTCCCGGTGAAATCACGGACATCGCGCTGCAGGACGGCGAGCAGCTCGTCGGCTCCGGTCCCGTCGCCGCCGGCGACACGGTGCGCTGGATCATCGGCGATACCGAGAGCGGCGCGGGCGCGACCAAGAAGGTCCACATCCTCGTCAAGCCCACGCGGCCGGAGCTGCTCACCAATCTGGTGATCAACACGGATCGGCGGACCTACCTCCTCGAGCTGCGCTCGACGGAGAAGACCTACATGGCCTCCGTCTCCTGGCAATATCCCGAAGACCAGCTCATCGCGCTTCGGCGGCAGAACCAGGAAGCCGACGCAGCGGCGCCTATCGCGTCCGGCGTCGACCTCGCGTCGATCAACTTCCGCTATGCCATCCAGGGCGACAATCCGGCCTGGCGTCCGCTGCGCGCGTTCGACGACGGGAAGAAGGTCTATATCGAATTCCCGAGCGGCATCGCCCAGGGCGAGATGCCGCCGCTGTTCGTCATCGGTCCGGCCGGCGGCTCCGATCTGGTGAACTACCGGGTCAACCGCAACTACTACATCGTCGACCGCCTGTTCGCCGCCGCCGAATTGCGCCTCGGTGACAAGGACAGCGAACGGCGCGTGCGCATCGTCCGCACCGATGGGAGGCCGCGGTCATGACGGAAGAAGGCCCGGAAGAACAACCATCATCGCCCACGCCCGTCGTACCGCCCGACCTGCGGCTTCGGGGCGAGCGGCCGCGCGTCACGCGCTTGTCGCGCAAGGTGCTGATTGGCCTCGGCGCCGTTTCGGCGCTCGCTGTCGCGGGCGCACTCGGCTACGCGCTCCAGACTCGCAACGCGGCGGAGAGCGGCCAGGAGCTGCTTTCCACGCAGAATCGTCCCTCCGCCGAGGGCCTCGCCGGCCTGCCGAAGGACTACACCGGCCTGCCGCGCCATGCTCCCCCGCTTGGTCCGCCGCTGCCCGGCGATCTCGGCAAGCCGATCCTCAATGCCGGGGCCGCGCCCAACACCGTCGCTCCTGGAACGGCGCCCGATCCGGAAGCGCAGCGCCGGGCGCAAGAAATCGAAGCCGCACGGCTCAGCCGTCTCTTTGCCCAGACCAATCAGCAGCCGCAGCCGATCGGCCTCAGCGCGTCGGACGCGCCGAGCACTGCGGCGGGTCCTACGCCGACACCGCCGGTCGACGCCGGCTCCGCGCAGAACATGCAGGACCGCAAGACGGCATTCCTCAATGCTTCGACAGACAAGCGCACGGTCAGTCCGGACCGGCTCGACGCCAAGGCCTCGCCTTATGTCGTGCAGGCGGGCACAGTGATCCCCGCCGCTCTCATCACGGGCATCCGTTCCGATCTGCCCGGACAGATCACCGCCCAGGTGACAGAGGCGGTCTACGACAGCCCGACGGGCCAATATCTTCTGATCCCGCAGGGCGCCAAGCTGATCGGCCAGTACGACAGCTCGGTCGCATTCGGCCAGTCGCGCGTCCTCTTGGTCTGGACCCGCATCATCATGCCCGACGGCGCCTCGATCGTGCTGGAGCGCCAGCCCGGCGCCGACACGCAGGGCTATGCCGGGCTCGAGGACGAAGTCGACAATCATTGGGGTATGCTGTTCAAGGCCGCCGTGTTGTCCACTCTGCTCAGCGTCGGCGCTGAAGCCAGCACGAGCCAGGACGAGAACAACCTGGTGCAGGCGATCCGCAGCGGCGCATCGAACAGTATCAGCCAAACCGGCCAGCAGATCGTTCAGCGCCAGCTCAACATCCAACCGACGCTAACGATCCGCCCCGGCTTCCCCGTTCGCGTGATCGTCACGCGTGACCTCGTGCTCGCGCCCTACGGACAAGGAGCGACGCCGTGATCAAGCTGAAGCTCGGCCCGATTGCCGACGACAAACCCGTCAAAATCATGGTCGAGCTGCCGGCGCGGGTGCATCGAGACCTCGTCGCGTATGCCAAGGTGCTTGGACAGGAGAGCGGCCAGGCCGTTGCAGAACCGGCGAAGCTCATAGCGCCAATGATCGAGCGGTTTATGGCGACAGATCGCGGATTTGCGAAGGCGAGGCGAGATCCAGCGGGGAATAGGCTCTCGAAGGAGCAAGCACCTGCTCAATCGGGCCGTCGGGCTGAGGAAAGGTCAGGATAACGCTGTTGCAGCAGCGCGAGAAAAGGCGCCAGGGTGGGATTGTCATTCGACTGACGCCAATAGGCTGCGAAGTCCAGCCGCGTGGGTCCATCGCCATCTTGCACCTCACGGAAGGTCACGTTGTCGTAGCGCAGGCCGGTCGCGCCTTCCAACATCAGCAACACCCCGTAGTCGACGGCCACCAGGCTCAGCAATCGATCCAGGCCTGATTCATGATAGAGAAGACGTTGAGGGCCACAATTTCCGAGTCTGGCGTTGAGCAAGCGCTCCAACTCCGGGCCTGGGCCGTTTTTTGTGACCAGCAAGGGTTCGCCCGCAAGATCGTGCCAGCGGATGGTCTCCATGTTAGCAAGCGAGTGCCTCAAATGGAGCGCGGCAATCACGCG